>Ga0247838_1001714_pt1 | contig 30277 bp, 28 predicted proteins | sample LaCruzMarch2015__5_FD_189097 | JGI IMG/M metagenome (GOLD analysis project Ga0247838, IMG submission 189097) | Freshwater microbial communities from meromictic Lake La Cruz, Castile-La Mancha, Spain - LaCruzMarch2015_15m | ecosystem: Environmental > Aquatic > Freshwater > Lake | place: Spain... | reverse complement strand
CCGACCTTTGACCCTATGGTTTAAGCCAAACAATGGCTTATGCGAAAAATGGGCGCGAATAGTCGAAGACGGGCTAGTCGGCAGCCGGGATCAACACGACGCTGATGAGCGTGGTGCGATGGCACGCGACCCGCGCCGTGCGCAGGATCAGTCCTGCGGGGGTTCGGCGGCGAGGCGCGCCAGCGCTGTGGTGTAATTCCAGGGCTTCACAGACCGGCGGGTTGAGTGCTGCCGCGGCGGCATGGCGCAGGAGCGCCACCAAGCCACCTGATAGTCACAGGGCTCGACGTGGTGCAATTCCGCGGTACAAGACAGATGCAGGAATGGCTCCTATGTTCATATTCGACGGCATAGAAGGCTTCCGGTCGTTGCTGCGTTCCTGGCTACGACCCCTTCGCGGGATCACACAGGCGACATCACGGCTTTGCTTGTGCTTCTTTCCGTTCGTCCACGATAAGTGCAAATCCCGAAATTGATACTGAGCCATGGGGTAAATATTCACGCCATGGCCCGGCGTAGCCATAGCTCCAAAATCAGCAGCGGCCAGACCTGATAGATCGAGAAAAAGCCTGGCCGACTCTGCTGGGTCACCAACGACCGCAAGGTATCGGCGTCTACCAGCTCGCCCAACCGGGATGACGGAGACAGCAGGATATCGTTCGCAAGACCAAGGGCTGCCTCCTGAGACCAGGCGCTTGAAGGCAGACCAAACCCCATCTTACGCCGGTGCATCCATGGCGCGGGCAGATATCGGCTGGCAAGCTGCTTCAGAACGCGCTTCGTTTCCGCGGGTGGGCGCCAGCAGGCCGAAACGGGCAAGTCACGAGCCAACGCCGCCACATCCCGATCAAGCAGGGGACAGCGGACTTCAAGCGCAACCTGCATGGACATGCGATCCACCTTCGACAGCACCGAGCTGGGCAGGTAGATCTCAGCATCTAAGGCGCGCATACGATGCATCAGTGGCCGGGAGGAGTCGTTCAGGTCCGCACGCCAATGCATAATGCCGTCAGCGACGGCGGTGGGAAGCCCACCAAGCAATTCGGCGACCTGTTCCGGTTGGTGAATCAGCCACCGCGGGGATAGGTACGCGCCAGCTGGTGTCCAATCACTCCGCCCGCGCCAGTGTCCGATCAGACGGCGCTTCAGGCGTTGGGAGAGACTTCCTTGCTCCAACAAGGTGTCGCGATAGCGGCCATAGCCACCAAACAATTCATCGCCGCCGTCACCCGAGAGCGCAACGGTCACATGGTTGCGGGCGTAGCGACAAAGCAGATAGGTCGGCAGGCAAGACGAATCGCCATTGGGCTCGTCGAGGCGCCCGGCGATCTCATGAACCAATTCCAGTCCATCCGGCTCCAAGAGCGCTTCATGATGCTCGGTGCCGAGGTATTTCGCGACCTCACGGGCATACAAGTGCTCCGTTTCATCAGTACCAGCAAAGCCGATGGAGAAGGTGCTGAGCGGCTGGCCGAGTTCCTTGGTGACCATCGCAGCAACGAGGGCCGAGTCGACGCCGCCAGACAGAAAGGCGCCGAGGGGGACATCGCTCATCAGCCGCTTGCGCACCGCCTCGCGCACACGAAACCGCAACTCCTCCTCGCGCTCGGCCAGCGAAGGGCGGAGCAGCAGGCCGGGCTCTAGCGGATCGAAGCGGTAGTAGCGCCGCGGCGCCTCCACACGTAAACGGGTATTGCTGGCATCGACGATCAGTGTCGAGCCCGGGGATAACTTGCGCACCGCCCGATAGATGCTGAACGGCGCCGGGACAGATTGCAACAACAGATACCAGCCGAGCGCTTCCCGGTCGATTGCGGGGTCAAATCCGGGAATGCAACGGAATGCCTGCAGCTCGGAGGCGAAGGCCAGCCAGCCATCGCCCTGAGCGTAATACAACGGCTTCTTGCCGAAGGGATCACGAGCCAGTAATAGCTGGCGATTCGGGCGATGCCAAATACCGAAAGCGAACATCCCATCAAGCTGCCCGACCGCGGATGAATCAAACCGCTCGAACAGGTGCGGCAACACCTCGGTGTCGGTGCGGGAATGTAACTGGTGGCCAGTGGCGAGGAGATCTACACGCAGCGACTGATAATTGTAGATTTCGCCATTGAAGGTGACCTGCACCGAGCCGTCCTCGTTGCCCATGGGCTGCCGGCCCTCATCGGACAGATCGATGATAGAGAGGCGCCTGTGGGCTAAAGCACAGCGACCGTCAGGATCGATCCATACCCCAGCGGCATCCGGTCCGCGGTGCGTGAAGCTGTCGCGCATCGCGGTAACGATACGCACCAGATCATCGGACCCGAAACGACCCGATTCGACAACGAGACCAGCGATACCACACATCGCGCGCCGCCTCAGGAACGCCTGCGACGGTAGAGGCCGACCCAAGTACCCCAACCCCAGATACCAAGCGAGACCACATCACCACGGGCCACTGCGTCATCGACCCATCGCTTGATCAGGGTGGACTTCTCCTCGGCGTAGGTGGACTGGTAGTCATCCAACACCAGCACGGCATCGTCACGCAGCAAATCCGCATAGAGCGCAATGTCCCGCTCCACATTTCCATCGGCATCGATCACCAGCAGGCCGATCCCGCGCGAGCCAAACAGGGCTTTGACTTCCGCAAGAATCTCGGGTGTTGAGGAGAACCCTTGAAACAGCTGCACGTGGCGCTGCAACTGATACCGAGCGAGATTTCGCTGCAAATCTCCAAAAATATCGGTGCTCGGGATCAGGTCGTGGTTCGACTGCCCGCCGGGCTCGATGGACACTGACGGTAAGCGATAATGGATCGCGACAGCGTGCGCGATAATCACCGTGGATCCGCCCACATAGGTTCCGATTTCCAGTACTCCGCCCCTCGCGGTGGCAACCAAGTGGTGCAGCAACAGTAGCAACTCCTCATGCAGCATCGAGAATTGCTTGACGCCCCGCACAAAGGCGACGTGCGGGTGTTGTTCGCGGTGGGCGACATACCGGCGCAACCGTGGCTCGGTGATCCGCACCAGATAGCGACCGACGGGGCCATCCATCACCCACAGGTAAAAACGCCAGTAGCGAGGCCCCCACCATTGGGCAAGTTCGGCCCACCAGGCATCCAGACGTTCAAAGGCCCCAACCACCAGTTGCTTCAGGCTCCGCATATAACATCCTCGTTGTACCACGATACCGACGCCCTGGCGTCGGCCTGGAAAACCATCAGGGGCAACCCGCAGCGGAATCCACGGACGGCAGGCTCGCCGCCAGGACGGCCGCCACCGTCAGCCGTACGCATAGCCGTACTGCTCCAAAGGCTGCTGCAGAAGATTCGCAAGACGCTGATTACCCGGGCCGTAAAGCGCACGCAGTCGCTGGTCCCAAGCCGGCGACATGGTGTCCGGCACGGTCTGCCCACGACTCAGCCACCGCGACCATCGGGAGGTGATACGCCGCTCGATGGTATCGCCCGCCGGGCGTCGGTTAAGCCAACGATTGAGTTGCCACCAGAGCAATTCTGCCCGGGTGAGGCCGGTGTGCTCGCGCCGCCCACGGGCAACCGAAAGCATCGCTTCCGCATCACAACCCATGAAAGCGGCTAGCCGGGCGATATAGGATTCCGGGGCTTGCTTCAATTCCTCAAATAGGAAAACGCCAACATTCTCCTTGCCAAGCAGCGCGGAATAATAGGCAATAATCGCGTCGTAATGCAGCAAAGCCGGAAGGTTCCGAAAACACGCCCGGAAGTTTAGCTCAAGCCAATGATCCATGGCAAGCGGCAAACGGAACGGTTCGAGTTCCGCTTTGGTCACGAACAAATACTGGCCAAAACGCCCATGCAAACCGTAGAAGGAGCGCAGCAGGCTGCGTTGCTCACGAATGGTGATAATGACCTTGCACGGACTGAAGGCTGCCTTGACGCGCTCGGCAACAACACCGGGATCCGCGGCAGTGACATGTAAGAACGACTCACTCGAAATCAGTAACGGGCGGGCGCCCGCTTCCTCACGATGGATGCGCATCACCTCGCGCAACGCGGCGGTACCGTCATAGGTCACAGAATCCGCGGTCATCAGGGCATCAATGAGCGGAAAGAGTTCGGGGTCGGTATAGCGGAAGCTGGGGATCGTTTTACCAAGATACACAATATCGCGCTGGCGGGGAAAGACATGCTGCTGAAAAGTGGTCGTGGCCGTCTTCGGGTAACCGAGATGGATGTATAGTTCACTCATGCCGGAGCCTGCTCGGATGCTGGCGACACTGCCGCCTCAATGTCGGGGGGCGGCAACAACCGCATGCGATAATCTGGTTCGAGATTAACCAAACAGGCAGAAATGCGACTGTCGCCGACGACGGTGAAGTGTATCGCATCGACGCGGCGGTCAAAGTGATTGGGTTCATCCGCGGCGAAGGCACCAAAGGTCATAAAGTATTCGCCGGGGGCCAGCCAAAGTTTGACCGTCACCCGCGCCTCGCAAATATCGTCACGAGTGAGTACCGGCGCTTCGATCCGCGCGAGACTGGGATTCAAGGCAAACAGACGCACACCTTGAATGGTCTGGATGTTGAAGCCGATATTCAGCCCGCGCAGGACCTCACGATTGCATTTGACCTGACACACCAAGGTATAACTGCCGCCGGACTCCAGTAAACTCACCGGGCGATCTTCAGTATCGAGTACCGCGTAGTAAACGATTTCAGCCTCGCCGGAGCCGTATTGATACTGCGGATTGGCCGCGGTTGGCAACGGAGCACTGCCGGCCGCATCAGCGGCGCCGCCAAGGGTCTCTTTGAGGTACAGCCCGGTAACCGAGCGCGTCGGTCCCTGCGCGCGGATACCGCCGCCAGCGAGATAAATGGCTCTATCGCAAATGGTATCGACGGTATCCGGGCTGTGGGATACGAACAGGATCGTCTTACCGCGTTCGCGCAGCGCCTCGAAGCGTCCGAAACACTTACGCTGGAAGCGCACGTCCCCAACCGCCAGTGCCTCGTCGACGATCAACACATCCGGATCGATGGCGATAGCAGTACTGAACGCAAGCCGTGCCTGCATACCAGAGGAGTAGGTTTTCAGCGGCTGCTCAATGAATGCATCGAGTTCGCTGAAGGCGATGATGTCGTCGATCTTGTAATCGATCTCGGCGCGTGACATACCAAGACACAGACCGTTGAGATAGACGTTCTCGCGACCACTGAAATCCGGATGAAAGCCGGTGCCGAGTTCCAGAATCGACGAAACGCGTCCGCGGACCGAGACACTCCCCGTCGTGCATTCAAGAGTCCCCGTGAGTATCTTGAGTAATGTACTCTTGCCGGCACCATTACGCCCGATGATGCCGACCACCTCGCCTTCGAAGACGTCGAAACTGACATCCCGAAGTGCCCAGAACTCGGAGTGATGGGATTTGCCGGTCAGGAGTTCGCGCAGCAGGTCGGCTGGCCGGGCATAGACGTCGAAGCGCTTGGAAAGTCCTTCGACCCGAATCACGGGGGCGGCATCAGCGCTCACAGCAGATCTCCAAACATGGGCTGCAGGCGCCGGAACAGGCGAAACCCCCAAAGGAATACCAGCACGCTCAGTACCGTCAACACCAGCCAGGAAACAGGGTGTGCGATGCTGCCGAAGAACAGAGCATCCTGATAGCACCAGATCAGATGACTGATCGGATTCAACTGCAACACCACCGCAAACGGCGCGAAGACTTGGTCGATCCATTCCGGACGGTAGAGAATCGGCGCCAGAAACAGGCCGGCGGTGACAAAGACCCGCACCAACTCCCGCAAGTCCCGAAAATACACCATCAGTGCCGACAGCACGAAGTTGCAGCCGACCATAGCCATGAATTGCAGCAGGATGATCAGCGGCAGCAAAAGCACGGTGTTGGGAATCGCTCCATCGGCGATAAGTACGACGAGCAGCAACAGCGGCAGCAGGATGAGCTGACCGATGAGTGCCACCAATGCGATCTTGATCGGTAAAACCGCGATTGGGAACACGACCTGCTTGACCAATCGACCCTCACCGATGATCGCATCGGTGCCGCGGGTCAGGCTCTCGGAGACCGCAAGCCAGGGCAGCAGGCCAGCCAGCACGTAGGTCACGAGACTACGCTCGGCTCCATCGAAACCAGCAGTACGGCCCGGAAACACGTAGGCAAACAGGAAGACATACAGCCCCATCAGGAACAAGGGGTGCCCCACGGCCCACGTCGACCCCAGAATCTGGCCCGCATAGCGATCACGCAGGTCGCGCCGAGTCATCTCGAAAATCAGCCGTTGGTGGACATGCAAGGTACGCCAGAGGTCCGCGATGGTCGCCCGCCAAGGCGTGAAGCGCCGGATACGACTAGTGGCGGCATCCGGTGATCTCGACTGATCGCCGGCGCCCTGCCTGGTCGTCGGCCCGACAGACTGAGGCGCAGGCGCGTCGACCCGATAGGTATCCAGCGTTTCATCGACCATCCGCGCAAGTCCGAACCGGTCCGCGACAAAGCCCGGTCCTGCGGCGCCGAGACGACTGCGTTGCTCATCGTCGGCAAGCAGGCCCAGCACCGCGTCTGCCAGCCGTGGCGCGTCGGCTGACTCGATGAATAGGCCGGTTCGACCATGCGCCAGGGCCTCGGCGGCGCCACCGCCCCCACAAACGACCACCGGTGTGCCCAACGCCTGCGCTTCCAGGACGACGTTGGGGGTACCCTCCAGTTGGGAAGTCAGTAAGAGAATGTCAAAGGCCGACAGCGCCAGCGCGGAAGCCGGGGTCGGCGGGACGATACGGACCCGGTCGGCGATGCCGTTCGCGGCAATCTGGGACGCCAGATCAGCGTGCAGGGGGCCGTCACCAAACATGAGCCCGTATACGTCATCGCGAGCGCGAACCACTCGCTGCAACGTTTCAACCCACAGCGCCGGTCGTTTTTCCGGAGACAGGCGGCACATTCCACCCACCAGGTACGCATCAGGCGGGATGGCATGTCGTTCGCGAAAGACCGCGATGGCGTCGTCGGAAGCGCGGATGAGGATATTGGCGTCCACGCCGTTGTAAACGACGCGGAAGCGCGCGACGGGCAGCCCGAGCCACTTGGCGTAGTCGGTCGCACCAGCGACGCTGTTGTTCAGCCACACCGCTTCCGGCCGTTTGGCCATCGCTCGATAGGCCGGGCGCATGTGTGGCTGATGGATGTAGGGGAAATGCTGAGGCCCGACGTTCCGGCCGGAGAGTACGACTCGGGGCACTCCTGCCGTCAGCGCCGCAAGACCCGCACAAACGTTGCTGTGATCGAGCCAGGCATGTACCACCCCCGGCCGCAACCGGGTGATGGCGAAATACAGGTCACCGACTTCCTGACCTAACCCCGCAGGCAACCTGCTGAGTTTGGCAGCCAGGGTCACGCGGGCAGCGGCATCCGTCGGGCCGTCACTCCACGCCTGGGTGTCCGAAGCCCAAGTCGAGCGCTGGACCTCTCGAACCTCAATGCCCGCCTCAACCAGGGCATCACGAAAAAAATCATTACCCGGATAGTGGTGCAGATTGCTTACCAGCACGGTCAGATCGAGGTAACCCCGGCGTCGCAGTTCCAGCGCTGCGGCAACGATCTGCCGCTCAGCCCCGCCCGCTGCCAGCGTGGGGCAGGCGATCAGTATCCGGCCGGGCACGAAGTCGCCGATAACCGGGTACGCGCCCCCGACGGGACCGATCAGTCGCCGGAAAGGACGCACCGGGTCGATCCTCTCGATCAGGTCGACACCACGGTGCCATAGCAGTAACCCCAGGGACTTGGATAATGACCCCAGGGACCTGCCCCCCCCGAGCAGACGCGTTACCGCCACCGTCACCGGCTCGACCAAGGTCTCGACAGCTTTGCTCTTGACCTTGGCCGCGACCATCAGCGCCATCGGGCGCAGGCGCCACTCGCCGAGGGCCTGAAAGACCATCCCTTGAACGCCGTGGGCGAATGCACGCCGCAACATGCGCGCCGTGATGTCGCTGCCTTCACCGACGAAGACCAAATGCGGCGCGACCCGCGCGGGTAATCGCCACGTGTAATCCTGGCGCTGAAATTCACCCAGCCGTTCGCCTGCGCCCTCGTTCGCGGCTGCTCCCGGAAGGCTGGCGATCACGCTGACGACCTGCGGCAACAGGAGTAAGCGCGACAACTCCGAGGTCGGCACCTCGAACGGTAGAGCCAGAGTCAAGTCGTTCAATCCGTGGGCCTCACTCCAGTCGAGGGCGGCGCGCACGCGCGAATCAATAGGTGCCGCGACTGCGGCTGAGGTCTCCGCACAGGTCGCAGGTATCGGGGGTGGTGAACTATCGTGAAAGACCATTTTTTTGGCAAAACATGCTCGGCCAGTGGCATACATCGTCATCGGGTCTTGGTGTCTCCGCGAGCAGCTAAGCCAGTCAACCCACTAAAGCTCCACCAGCGCGACCTTTTCGGTGCAGCGCAGTTTAGGGCAAATCGCCCCATCAGGCCAAGAAGAGCTTGGCCCTGTCAGGCCGGGCCGAACAGACTTGCCGGGACGAGCAAAGCAAACTACTATTCGCGTACACCCAACGCCGACACGCCGACGCTTGTCCTTGGCAGACGTACGTTGACGTTGCGAAGTCCCACCATTAGTATACGGGAAATAACACGGCGGTGGTTGCTGCCTGTCGCCTCCTGATATCGGCCCCTAAACCATCATGACTGACGACGACTTGCGTTTTGGCTTTGGCAAAAACTGGGCGGACTTTGTTGCGACCCAACTGACTGAAGACCGGATCGCTCAGGCCGAGAAGCATCTGTTGCGCTTTCTTGGCTTGGATAATCTGAAGGGCAGGCGCTTTCTGGACATCGGTTGTGGCAGCGGACTACACTCGCTTGCTGCGCTGCGTGCAGGGGCCGAGCGCATCGTGTCGTTCGATTTCGACCCGGACTCAGTTGCCACCACGCTGCAACTACGGGCCTTTGCGGATTCGCCACAACGATGGTCGGTAACGCAGGGCTCGGTTCTTGATCGCGATTTCATGAACACCCTGGAGCCGGCGGACATCGTCTACAGCTGGGGCGTTTTGCATCATACCGGCGCAATGTGGAAAGCGATTGAGAATGCCGCCATTCCGATGACGCCCGACGGGGTATTTTACATCGCGCTGTATAGCAGTGACGCCTATATCGACCCGCCACCGGCGTACTGGCTTGATCTCAAGCGGCGGTACAATCTGGCTGGCCCACTGACCAAACGCTGGATGGAGTGGCAGTACGCTTGGCGGGGCTCGATCTGGCCTGAGATGAGGATCTGGCGTAACCCACTCGAGGTGATCCGGAGCTACTCCAAGTTTCGCGGAATGTCCTACTGGACTGATGTTCGTGATTGGCTAGGCGGCTATCCCATGGAATTTGCGGGTAATCGGGAGACCGCTGTGTTCTGCCGGGAGCGCCTGGGTCTCGATTTAATCAACATCTACGCTGGTGAGGGCAACACGGAGTTCTTATTCCGTCGACACGGCGCGGGCAACTATTGGGACCAGATCGTCGCATCGCGTAAGCTAGTCCCGTTGACAGGACCTTTCATACACCGCACCGGGCACGCCTATCAACTGGATCTACCGCAGTTTGCCGACCGTGCCGATGACAGCAACGATCCAAGACGGTCGCGATTGATGTTGTACGAAGATAGCGCACCGTTAGGGTTTGCGCATCAGAGCCACGCGACCATCGAAGCCCACGGTGGCGGTCGCTACTCACACTGGTGCCATTACTTTGTTTTTTCTGCCAGCGACAACTCCGATCCGAACAGCAACGGTCGTCAGTACGCAGTCGCCGACGACGGGCTGCCGTAACGTCATTGTCGCGAGCCGGAACGCTTCCGGCTGAATCGCCAGCCGGCTCTGCCGTCATCCGTCATGCAAGCCGGCGACAATCCTTCAAGTGGCAACGCGTGCGGCAGACTCGACTACCCGAGGCGCCTAGCGAGCTGTATTGCTGCCTCGATATGGGGGCCGTAGCAATCGGCACTCGATCACCGGTCCCGGGAGGATCAATCGTCCTCTCGAATCGGCCTCAGGGCCGCAACGATCCGCCTCGCCGCAAGCCCATCGCCATAAGGGGAAACACCTCGGGCCATACTGCGATAGTGCGCAGGGTCATCCAGCAGACGCTGCGTCTCAGCGACGATCGTCTCATAGACCGGGCCGACCAGCTTCACGACCCCAGCGTCCACCGCCTCCGGCCGTTCAGTCTCCTGACGCAGCACCAGCACCGGTTTGGCAAGCGCCGGGGCTTCCTCCTGCACACCGCCGGAGTCGCTCAGGATCAGGTAAGACCGCTGCATGGCCCCGACGAAGGGCAGATAGTCCAGCGGCGGGCACAGGATGATCCCGGGGCAACCGCCGAGAAGATCTTCGGCAACGTCTTTCACGTGCGGGTTCGGGTGCACCGGGTAGAGGAACTGGACATCGGGGTTGTTCTCGGCCAGGTGCCGGATGGCGCGGCAGATCGCGCGGAAAGGCTCGCCGAAGTTCTCGCGGCGATGGGCGGTAACCAGGATCAGACGCTTGTCCGGATCGATCGGCACGCCGATCTCGGGGCGGCGGTCGGTAACGCTCAGCAGGGCGTCGATGACGGTGTTACCGGTCACATGGATGGCGCCGTCGGCGACACCCTCCCGCAGCAAGTTCCGGCGGGCGCTTTCGGTTGGCGCAAAATGCCAGCGCGCCAGACGTCCGGCGACGATACGGTTCATTTCCTCGGGAAAGGGGTTGTCAAGGTCACCGGTGCGCAGTCCTGCCTCGACATGCCCGAAAGGGATCTTGCGGTAGAAGCACGCGAGCGCCGCGGTCATGACGGTGGTGGTATCGCCTTGAGCGAGGACCAGATCGGGGGTCTCCTGTGCGAGGGCCTCATCAAGCGCGATCAGCAGCCGTGCGGTCAGCTCGGTCAGCGCCTGGTTGGGGCGCATGATGTCGAGGTCACGGTCCGGCGAGATGCCGAACACCGCAAAGACCTGATCGAGCATCTGGCGATGCTGCGCGGTGGCGAGCACCCGCGACTCAAACGCCGGATTCCGGGCGAGGGCGTGGATGACCGGCGCCATCTTGATGGCCTCCGGGCGGGTGCCGACGATCGACAAGACGCGAATCGGGGTGGTGTCGCTCATGATCGGCCTGCCGCTGTGATAACAAAAGCACGAGGATACCCCGAGAGTAAGGCAAAAACGACGCCGTTTATAGCCTTCACACCTGATATCCAGAAAGAACCTTGGTGTAGGGGCGAGTTTCTGAACCCGCCCCGTCCGGTTGTCACGTTCGACGACTATACCGGTCCGCGCGCTCCGTTGGTCTGTGGACGCCGCGTGCCCAACGCGCGGCGCTAGGTCGCGGCGCGGCTTGCCATGCCTTCCAACAGGTGTGCGACCGCGCGGTCGGTCAACGGGGCCTGACTCAGCACCCGCGCGGTCCCTTTGCGCAGATGGTCGGCCAGGCTGGGGGTCGCCAGCGTCACGGCGTTTTCGCCCTGACGGTTGGCAAACAGACAGACCCCGCGCAGTTCGCTGATCCAGTTGAGGCGTAGGGTTTTGCGCGTCCCTCGGAAACTCTCGAACTCGACCCAGACGCCAACGCCCAGGGACCGGGCGAGCCACAGATGGCGATCCTCTTTGGGCACCATTCGGCTCACCGCGGCGATCGGCTCCGCTGGGTGATATTCGATGCCCGACGGACCATCGACCAGTTCCAGGGTCCGCAAACCCTTGCGCACGTCTTTGCTCGGCAGCGTCGGCGGCACCGACGCGGGCGCGGTATCAGGCGGTTCGCGTTGGCTGTCCGGGGTGCCGTCCTTATGCAGTGCACCAACGTGCAGCTTGATCAACTGGCCAAAGAAGGGGTCCCAGGCGTCATTGCGCCCTACGGCCTCGATCGCGGTGCGCAGCTGTTTCAGCAAGTCCGGCAACAGGGTGAGAAGCCGGTTTCGGTCCGCCGCTCCCCGCTTTGGCTGGACGCTCCAGATCAGGTCATCCAGCGCGGCCAAGGCCGCGACCCAGGGGCCACCCTCATCGCCCGAGCGAACATAGGTGTTCGTCAGCACCAGGCGCCAGTGGCGGTCGACGAACTCGGCAACCAGGGCGGGCACCCCCCGCTGCGCCAACCGCGCGCGGAGCTCCGCATCGACGCGCGTCTTGACGACCTCCTGACGCTCGCGCTGCGCGAGTCGGTACACGGCAGCGGTGGTTCGGGTCTGCGCCCGTGCCTCCTCGTCCTGGAGGAAGTCATCGAGCTTGAGCACCTGCTTGGCAAAGACGTTGATGTCGGTGTCAAAGCCGGTGACCACGGCATTGATGATGGGTTGGATCTGGGCGATCAAACGGGGTTCATCGGCTTCGTTGCGACCCACCCCCGAGTTGGCGATGAGATCGAGCAGGCGCCGGGCCGGGTGCCGTTTGTTGGAGAAGAAGGCTTTATCCAGCAGGGCCGCCTTGAGCACCGGAATTTGCAGCTTGGCGATCTCCGCACGCAGGGTTGCCGACAGCTCAGGGTCGCTGAAAATGGCATCAAAGAGCATGGCCACGATATCGATCGTCAAGGCATCAACCGGGTGCGGCTGACTCACCATCGCCGTGACGCGCAGTTGCCGCAGTACGGTGGTGGATTGCGGGTCGATCTGCTCCTGACCCGATCCGGTCAAGTGACGGGCATCCGCACGGCCGCGTTGCAGGCCGGTCAGAGACTCGATCAGTTGACCCAACCCGAGTGACTCCTGGTGCGGGCGAAGCTGTGCAGACGATCCCGGCCGCCGGTAAGGGTTGCTCGTGGCTGCCGTGATCGCACGCGCAAGTTGGGTAAACACCTCGTTTTCGAATTGGTCGGGTGCACCTGGGTCGGTAATACCGAGCGCTGCCGCTGCCCCGGCGATTCGCGGCATGGCGACACTTGGTTCGGACTCAGCCAAGCCCAGGTGCAACGACGACCCTGCAGACACGGGTGCGCGCGACTCGTCGCCTTGCCCCGCAGCCGGCATCCCGATCGGAACTTTGGGCGGGATTCCATAATCGATGAGATAGCGGTTGAGGTCGTCATAGAGACTCGGAAGTTCAACCGCCGTCTGACGTTCGAACTGCTTGAGGAGCATCAGCGCCACCTGATCCCCAACTTCCAGTACGGCAAAGGCATTGAGCATGGCCGCAAACAGGGCGCGCGGGTAGAGCGGATTGTCGTCCTGACTGATCCGCGGGAGACACAGCAACCCGGCAAGGCGACGGTCAAGCGCGCTCAGTTGTGATGCGCAACGACAAGCGGCACGGACGGCAAGCTCGTTGATCGCCAGATCACGCTCGAAGTCGTCGGCGTCGATCGGGCGGCAGTCGGCGTAACCATCCGGGACACCACGATCAAGTCGGAGCGCCGCGAGGTTGTGATCAAAAACCTGGACGTAGCTGTTACTGAACTGTACCAGCAGCGCTTGGCCTCGACTGCTCAACAGATCCATTGCCGCGAAACACAATTGCTGCTGACTCAGGCTGGTCGCACGATCAGCCATGCCGAGCAAATCGTCGTTCGCCCGCCCCAGGTTCTCGGCAAAGGCCGTCGCAACACCCTGGGCAAGCCGGTCGCGGCAGACCATCAGCAGGTCAGCCGCATCGACACGCGGTTGCCCCTCCTCAGATCTGGGGATTTGAGCCGCAAGGAGCAGCACATTCGATGATTGAAAATCCGGCATAGACTTAGGTCCCAGCAGGCAGAACCACTCTGCGCCTTATGGCACAAAGACCAGCCTAGCTTGCGATGTGGCCCGCGTTCGGTTGTCACCGATCTGCCGACCCATATTCTCTCGTTCTTAGAAAGCACACTTTGAGACCAAGTATAAACAGGGACTGTTGTGTCACGTTGCCAACCCGATCACATCTCCGGCGATGTCCGTCAATCGCCTGCGCCGACCTTCAGCACACCGACGGCGCAGTCATCGTCCGTTTGGCCTTGATCATCGTTCCGGCCGTAGGGTGGAAAAGCGCTAGCGCAGTCCACCGAATCCCGCGCCGCCGCTGGTGGACTGCGCTGCGCTTGTCCACCCTACGATGTCCCGCGGCCGGAACCGTGATCAAGGCCCTGTCGGCGTTCGTCGGTGCGCGTTACGGGACCCAACAGGCGCTCAATGTCGCACTGGAGGCGGCGGTCGTCGCCACGGCGCGTGAGCAACGGGCGCTGTTGGCGGTGGGCATGCCGCACCGGGCGATCACGGCGGCGGAGTATTGGAGCTTAGTGAACTTTAAAACGAACCACTCTGGAATGAACAGGCTTGGTCTCTCTGGGCGTCTGTATGCCCCAGCGGATACTATTCAATACATGAGGAGGTTGGACGATTTCGCCGTGCTTCCCGTCGCTGACCGGTGGGAGTCTGTTCAACTTGGAACCGGCCTAGTCTACGTCGTTCAAACCAGCACTAAAGCCATCGAACGTTGCCTTCTTCTGGCCACCGACCCCGGTGATCTCGTCCTCGACCCCACCTGCGGCTCCGGCACTAGGGCCTATGTCGCCGAGCAATGGGGCCGCCGCTGGATGACCATCGACACCTCGCGCGTCGCCCTCGCGCCGGCCCGTGCGCGCATCATGGGCGCCCGCTATCCCTATTACCTGCTCGCCGATTCGCGCGACGACCAGCTCAAGGAGGCCGCGGTCACCCGCACCGCACCGTCCTCCCAACTGACCCGCGGCGACATCCGCCATGGGTTCGTCTATGAACGCGTCCCGCACATCACACTCAAAGCCATCGCCAACAACACCGAGATCGATGTCATCTGGGACAAGTGGCAGGCGACATTGGCGCCGCTGCGCGAGCAGCTCAACGCCATTCTCGTAGGATGGGTAGAGTGCAGCGAAACCCATCTTCCACCCGCGGGCGCCGATGATGGGTTTCGCTCCCGCTCAACCCATCCGACAAACGCCAGCAGCGGCACCGTCACCCGTCCCGATCTGGTGACGGCCGCCCGCGAGGCCGGCGATGCCGATTTTGATGTGCTGATCGCCTGCGCTTTCAACTACGAGGCCCACGCCACCGAGTTCAGCAAACTCGGCCGCATCCCGGTGCTTAAGGAACGTATGAACGCCGACCTGCACATGGCCGAGGATCTCAAGACCACCGGCAAGGGCAACCTGTTCGTGATCTTCGGCGAACCTGATTTGGCAGTGATCAGTGGCCAGTGGTTAGTGACCCGTGATGGGAGGTTCGTTGCAAACTATGAGCGCGTTAAAGAGCTATCGGGATTTGGAAGTCTGGAAGAAATCAATGGACCTGGTCGAGATGGTCTATCGGGTCGCCGCTCGGTTTCCGCCGGAGGAGAGTGTTAGCGGCTGCTAAGAACCGCGTAAAAATGGCGGACTCGCAGACTGCGGGGGCCGTGGATCGGGGCGCTCGGTGAGGAGCGCCCACGGCGGCATGGCTGTGCTCCGGTGGGGTGGTGGGTGCTGGTGGGGTGACGGGGTTCGGGTGTTTGGTCGCGGGTGCGGCCTGGCGCTGCTGGCGCTGCTCGATGCGCTCTTTGGCCTCCTTGAGGCGATACGATGCGCCCTGGAGGGTGATGAGTCCGGCATGGTGGACCAGGCGATCGACCAGGGAGACGGCGCCGGCTGCGTTGGGAAAGACCTCGCCCCATGAGGCATTGCGGGCGATTGGTGGTGATCAGGGTGGACTTGGCCTCGTCGCGGCGCGAGACGATCTCAAAGAGCAGGTCGGCGTGGCGATTGGAGCAGGACAGATAGCCGACCTCATCAATTTATGTGGAGCTCCACATAGATTGACTAATGTTGAGTCCTCAGTAATGTGGAGTCCTACTGCCATCCTACTGTTCTCATGACGCGTGTTGGCATATGACTCCACATTAATGCTCACAGCGCCTCCAGCCACGCGAGGATTGAGGCATCGGTACGCCAGTGCGTGACCGTTGGCGGGCTCTCCAAGGCGACCGCAGACTCGATCGCCGGCCTTGATCATCGTTCCGGCCGTAGGGTGGACAAGCGCTAGCGCAGTCCACCGAACCCCGCGCCGCCGCTGGTGGACTGCGCTGCGCTTGTCCACCCTACGATGTCCCGTGGCCGGAACCGTGATCAAGGCCCGATCGCCTGGCGCTTCATGTCCAGGTCAATGGTGGCGTAGCGGTTGGTAGTGGTCACCGCGGCATGGCCCAGCCAATGGCTGATGGTGGCAAGGTCGACGCCGGCCTTGAGCAGATGCACCGCCGTACTATGACGATAATGCCGTTCCCGGCATTATCGTCACACGCCCGCCATGGAATTATTGCAGGCGGGCGTCGACCCGACGGTGATTGCACTCTGGCTGGGCCATGAGTCGGTTGAGACCACACACATCTATCTGGAAGCGGATTTGGCGATGAAAGAACAGATCCTAGCCAAAACCAACCCCCCATGAAGGCTGCCCTACCGTCTACCAGCCGGATGATGCGTTACTCGCCTTCCTTAAGGGCCTCTAAGCCGACCGAGACTATGCCGAGTCGCCCACGTCCAAGGGGACCACTGATACCACACCACGGGCGGAAACCGACACCACAGGTATCACGATTCGGCATAGTTCGGGGTCGGCATAGTGGGGTCTATGCCGAGCTCGGCATAGACCCCAATCGACCTGGGCCTGCTCGCCCGGCAGCGTCTTCAGGCGCAGGTAGACTTCGGGCTGCGCCAGTGGCCGCTAGTGCTGCAGCAGGTGACGAAAGTGATCCGGACCACCGTGATAGCCGCGCTCGCGCACCATGGCATAGGATTGGCGCACAGCCGCGGGTACTGTTCCAAGGTTCCAAGGTCGCCCGCACGAAGGGCAGAAACGGATCGAGCAGGGAGGCCCGATGGGGCCGTTCCAGTTTCGGCAACCCGGCCTGGGACAGCACCCGGTCGACCGTCCCATGGTGAATGCCCAACGGGCGGGCAATGGTCCCCACCGGCCACTTCTCCACATGGAAGCAGCGCAGGACCTTCGCTTCGAGTTCTGCGGGGATGCTCACGCCCATCACCTCCTCGTCCGGGCCACCCCGCGCTGCTCACGGGCTCCGCGCCCGCGCGCGGGGTGGCCTTGGTATCACTGGCCCATCGCGGCGCTGGCGCAAGAACCCCAGACGGACAAAGGCCGAGCACACGCGCCCGCAGAAATCGCAGCGCCGACCCTCAGGGGCAGGCGCGGGAGCAGGCTCGTGCGGGGGCGGTGCCGAGGCACGCGACTCGGGGGGCAGTGAAACACCGGGGGGTGGGGCGAGTGAACCCTGATGCGTCACTTTCCGCCGCCGGCTGCGGTAGCGACGCTGGCGGCGGGCGTGGTTCATGCGACCTGGGCGGCTGCGTTGATAGCGCGCCCCGGCCGCCCGACCGGCGGTCCGCCGGGCGGCCTGGGCGCCGTCGGGGCCGCAGTAACGATTGCCGCGGTCGCAATGGCGACAAATCACCACCTGGCGACCGCAGCGGGCCCAGTTGAACAGGCGAGCGGTGGCGGACATCGGCAGCTCCCGCCGATGCGACCTGGATCACCGCCCACCAGCGGGCGATACTTACCCACGGTACGTGCGAGGCACGCTCCCGGGTGCGGCATTGGAGAAGACTGTGGCGGTCGTTGCCAGTGCCGTACCTGTCTCAACGGCACTGATCCTGTAGACCATGGCGTGGTCCTTGTCATCTCCCTCAGGGGCGACGCCCGCCCGCGCGCAGCGCTGCGACCAGGCACCTGGGCCGCAGCCACGCCGCCGCAGGACCATACCTCCGCCCTTTCCCTGCCTGGCTCCCCCTTCTTCCCCCAGCGACCGACCGCTCTTCACCACCCTCGTTGGCGATTGCCCGCGCTATCCGCCAGCTATCCGCAGGTTTCGGCAGCCATCGACACGCCAGAAAATGGGGCAACGCAGTACATGCGTTTCAATCCGCGCCCGGCCGATTGGCCGGGCGATGCCGGGGGACTCAGGGGCGTAGGTTGGGGTGACGAAGGAACCCCAACAACCCGCTGCGCGGCTGTCATGCCGACTGCTTCGGCGCCAGCATCGTCTCAGCGCGGAAATCGGCCCCCAAGTGCAGATCGGCCGGAGCAATGCCGAGCACCTCGCACTGATTGAGCAGGGTCGAGAGCGCTTCGTAATACCCCATCAGGCGCCCTTGATCATAGTCGGATGCAGATCCCACGGCGTGCGCCGCGGCGATCAGCGACTGGGCGGTTTCCTCCAAGGCCGTCATGGCCCCTTGCGGTTCATTCATTATGGCTTACGCTCCGTCAATCGGCCCTGATCGAGGCACCAACGGGACATCGGCTGTCGGTCTCATCGCTCTTGTTTACCGACCACAAAACCGGCAAGACGAAGATCGACAAGAATGGGCGAGCGCCCTATGTTCCGTGCATCGCCGAGACGATCAAGAGTCCGGATGAAATCAGGCTGATAACGGGCGACTATGGGGATCGTGAGCTGTATTTTTTGTCGCGATTCTTGATCGGACGTAACGCAATAGGCGTGCTTGCGGTGTTCGCCGAGCGGGGCAAGATGTGGGAGGGCTGGACTGGATACCAGGTGCCGCTCCCAGCCCGACAGGTCTATTTTGAGACCAAGCGAGAAGGTACGCTTATTTACCTCAGGCCAGAAACGTGAAAAGCGCGGGGCCATCCCGCGCTTCTCCCGGTTGGCTCCTGTTCAGGCCGATGGCGACTCGTCGACCAACCGTTACAACCACAGCATAGCCCGTGCGCCGGCACGCAGCAAGCCCAACCCGGAGCATCTATGCCCAACAGGACCGTCTCGATCCCTGCCAATGCGCTGACGGGGCTGCGCCTGACCTGCAAGACCTGCGGCGCGCAGATGCTGATTCCCTTGCCGGTGCGCAACACCCCGGAGCGCTGCTTCTCCTGTGGCACCGACCTGCCGGGGGCGGCCTTGCTGCCGTTGCTGCAAGAACTGTCCTGGCTGTTTCAATCCGCGCCCGGCTGATTGGCCGGGCGATGCCTTCTCCCCCCAGCGGACAGAGTCTGGGAGCTCGTGGTTTCAATCCGCGCCCGGCCGATTGGCCGGGCGATGGGCCTTGATCATCGTTCCGGCCGTAGGGTGGACAAGCGCTAGCGCAGTCCACCGAATCCCGCGTCGCCGCTGGTGGACTGCGCTGCGCTTGTCCACCCTACGAGGCCGCGTGGCCGGTACCATGATCAAGGCCGGGCGATGCATGGGCCACCCGGAGTGTGGGAGCTATTCCAACCTGTTTCAATCCGCGCCCGGCCGATTGGCCGGGCGATGCTCCCCGGCATGGGACGCGGTTGGCGCGCCCAACATGTTTCAATCCGCGCCCGGCCGATTGGCCGGGCGATGCGAACAGATCACAGCGGCAGTTCCTCATACACCAGGGTTTCAATCCGCGCCCGGCCGATTGGCCGGGCGATGCCTGGGCGATGTGGCGGCCGCGGCCGAAGCGGCCAAGTTTCAATCCGCGCCCGGCCGATTGGCCGGGCGATGCGCCGCTGCGGCCAGGCCGCCGCCAGCGGGGTGACGTTTCAATCCGCGCCCGGCCGATTGGCCGGGCGATGCGACCGCCCCCTAGCGCGATGGAGCCACCTTGACGGTTTCAATCCGCGCCCGGCCGATTGGCCGGGCGATGCGGCCGCGGAAGCCGAGGAACGCCAGCGCCAGGCAGTTTCAATCCGCGCCCGGCCGATTGGCCGGGCGATGCTGCCATCCGGTGTCGGCTTGCTGCACACCAAGTCGTTTCAATCCGCGCCCGGCCGATTGGCCGGGCGATGCGGCGCCGCGACTTTGACAACGGCATCGTCGTCGCGTTTCAATCCGCGCCCGGCCGATTGGCCGGGCGATGCGTCCTTGACGCACTGCGGCAAATTCAACGGCAAGCTGTTTCAATCCGCGCCCGGCCGATTGGCCGGGCGATGCTGGCGCCGTGACTTTGACAACGGCATTGTCGTTGCGTTTCAATCCGCGCCCGGCCGATTGGCCGGGCGATGCATTGCAAGAAATTGCAACCCAAGTCGAGCCGGGATCGTTTCAATCCGCGCCCGGCCGATTGGCCGGGCGATGCGACCGCTACGGCAATGTGCCCGGTCCCCTGATGCAGTTTCAATCCGCGCCCGGCCGATTGGCCGGGCGATGCGGACCGACGTAGCCGGCGGACGGCTGGTCGGTGATGTTTCAATCCGCGCCCGGCCGATTGGCCGGGCGATGCTGCGAGCCCGGCTTAACCTCCGCGACCCACCCCAGGTTTCAATCCGCGCCCGGCCGATTGGCCGGGCGATGCTGACTTGCAGGCCAAGAGCGACCGACTTGCACGGCACGTTTCAATCCGCGCCCGGCCGATTGGCCGGGCGATGCGCAGTTGATGCCATGGTTGCGCGCTCTTCAGAACGTTTCAATCCGCGCCCGGCCGATTGGCCGGGCGATGCGGCAAGGTCCGGAGCCAGCAGCACAGCAGCAGGGCGTTTCAATCCGCGCCCGGCCGATTGGCCGGGCGATGCTGCGGTTGGCTGGGCCGGTGATACTGGTATTGCCTGTTTCAATCCGCGCCCGGCCGATTGGCCGGGCGATGCACTCGCCGCCCTTCGCGCCCAGGCCGCGCAGCACGTTTCAATCCGCGCCCGGCCGATTGGCCGGGCGATGCCTGCCGGCAGGTGTCAGCGCCTCGCAGGCTCGAGCCGTTTCAATCCGCGCCCGGCCGATTGGCCGGGCGATGCGCGCCGCCCGGTCCAGTGCCGGGCGGGCCTCAGACAGTTTCAATCCGCGCCCGGCCGATTGGCCGGGCGATGCCGGCCGCCGCCGCGGGAGGGAACCGCAACGGATGGTTTCAATCCGCGCCCGGCCGATTGGCCGGGCGATGCGACCGTGCCAGGGCCATGGGAATCCTTACCATCGAGTTTCAATCCGCGCCCGGCCGATTGGCCGGGCGATGCGAGACACACGACGCGATCGCTGCGGTGAAGGAGGGGTTTCAATCCGCGCCCGGCCGATTGGCCGGGCGATGCCTGAGGTCTAAGGGGTTGCTGGATGAGCGATCGGAGTTTCAATCCGCGCCCGGCCGATTGGCCGGGCGATGCCCGACCAGGAATCGTTTGACGCTCGGATACCAGACGTTTCAATCCGCGCCCGGCCGATTGGCCGGGCGATGCGAGCGATGCGGGATATACCACGGCGTTTACGGCCGTTTCAATCCGCGCCCGGCCGATTGGCCGGGCGATGCTTGATGCCCCGTGGAACGATTGGATGGATGTTGGGGTTTCAATCCGCGCCCGGCCGATTGGCCGGGCGATGCTCGTGTCGTGATAGCTCTGCGAGCGGCGGACGGTGTTTCAATCCGCGCCCGGCCGATTGGCCGGGCGATGCCTTGATGCCCAGTGGAACGATTGGATGGATGTTGGGGTTTCAATCCGCGCCCGGCCGATTGGCCGGGCGATGCCAGTTTCTCCTGTCAATGCGGTAAGTCTAGTTCAGTTTCAATCCGCGCCCGGCCGATTGGCCGGGCGATGCTGTTCACCCGGTCTGAGACCACCACCAAAGCGGACGTTTCAATCCGCGCCCGGCCGATTGGCCGGGCGATGCGAAACTCCTCCACACCCTCTAAGCAGGCACCCCTATGTTTCAATCCGCGCCCGGCCGATTGGCCGGGCGATGCGGGATGGTGTCGCGGGCAGATGCCAGGAGCGCGATGTTTCAATCCGCGCCCGGCCGATTGGCCGGGCGATGCGCCTGGGGATGCAGATCGCCGAGGAGTTGGTCCGCGTTTCAATCCGCGCCCGGCCGATTGGCCGGGCGATGCGCCCGGACCCGTACAACTACCACCATACATATTAGTTTCAATCCGCGCCCGGCCGATTGGCCGGGCGATGCAAGCTGGTGGAGTACGTGACGCGCCGCAATCTGGCGTTTCAATCCGCGCCCGGCCGATTGGCCGGGCGATGCATGCTCCGGCGCGCAGGAGGTTGGGAGCGGCGGCAGTTTCAATCCGCGCCCGGCCGATTGGCCGGGCGATGCATGCCAGGCTACGTCGGGGGCAACCGGATGACCAAGTTTCAATCCGCGCCCGGCCGATTGGCCGGGCGATGCCGGGGTATCCCGATGCACGAGGCACCGCTGACGGAAGTTTCAATCCGCGCCCGGCCGATTGGCCGGGCGATGCCGGCCAGGTCGGCGGGCAGCGTATCCGCCCGCACCTGTTTCAATCCGCGCCCGGCCGATTGGCCGGGCGATGCAAGATCGTGGGCAATTGACTGTCGGCGGTCACTTGCGTTTCAATCCGCGCCCGGCCGATTGGCCGGGCGATGCATGAAGGTTCGGTACTCCCCGATGCCGCCGCCTGGGTTTCAATCCGCGCCCGGCCGATTGGCCGGGCGATGCCTACGCCGCTGATGCTTATTTCCCTGGTGTATGAGGTTTCAATCCGCGCCCGGCCGATTGGCCGGGCGATGCGCGACATCCGGGTCTCGCGATCCAGGGGCACGGCGTTTCAATCCGCGCCCGGCCGATTGGCCGGGCGATGCTTGCAGGCGGTCTTCCATGGCGCTGTACCCGTCCATGTTTCAATCCGCGCCCGGCCGATTGGCCGGGCGATGCGCCGTTTCCGGGAGCATTGACCAAGACGCGGTTTGTTTCAATCCGCGCCCGGCCGATTGGCCGGGCGATGCCTGGATTTCACGAACAGACCCATAGCGACTCTCCAGGTTTCAATCCGCGCCCGGCCGATTGGCCGGGCGATGCGGTTCCACAGCCGTTCCAGGCGGTAGTCGTCGAGGTTTCAATCCGCGCCCGGCCGATTGGCCGGGCGATGCTGGCCGACGTAGCCGACCTGACGCAGGGTCATCAGGTTTCAATCCGCGCCCGGCCGATTGGCCGGGCGATGCGCGATTGACCCCTCCGCCCGGAACAGACCCATAAGTGTTTCAATCCGCGCCCGGCCGATTGGCCGGGCGATGCTCGGATCAAAGCGCCGCTGGACCGCTGGACGGAAGTTTCAATCCGCGCCCGGCCGATTGGCCGGGCGATGCTGCCGTGAGCCCCTCGGCCTTTTCCGAGACGAATTGTTTCAATCCGCGCCCGGCCGATTGGCCGGGCGATGCGTCCGCAGGTCCGGCCGGTGTCTGCTGATCTTCCTGTTTCAATCCGCGCCCGGCCGATTGGCCGGGCGATGCTCAGGGCCGCGCACGAATCGCCGCCGCCACGGCCGTTTCAATCCGCGCCCGGCCGATTGGCCGGGCGATGCCGCCGTACTCAAGGCGCGCCCCGCGGAGATCGACAGTTTCAATCCGCGCCCGGCCGATTGGCCGGGCGATGCATCGAAGACGCCCAGCGCCGGGCCGCGGAAGCCGAAGTTTCAATCCGCGCCCGGCCGATTGGCCGGGCGATGCCTCAGTGCCAAGCAATAGCTTAGCGCAATAACACGGTTTCAATCCGCGCCCGGCCGATTGGCCGGGCGATGCCATGAAATCGTCTCGATGTTCCATGCTGTAGTGTTTGTTTCAATCCGCGCCCGGCCGATTGGCCGGGCGATGCTCCGCGCGGGTAACCTGCGGATTCCGCGACGAAGTTGAGCGAGCTTGCGCGAAACGAGGGCCGGGCGCAAGTCGTGATGCTGGCATAGGGACGACATGGTTTTCCGAATTCTTAAAGATCATAGGCTTGGATGGCGCGCGAACCTGCCGGGTTTTTCACTGTTGCTTGGGGTTCGCGCGTCAAACGACGAGCGGACCATCGAAGTCCACGGAGCGGAAGGTTCCGTATTGCTTGACGCGGAGTTCGTGTGGCCCGATGAGGCGGTAGAAACGCAGATTGTCTTCGTCCAGGTTGATCTCCGCGAGCAGGGCGCGCTCAAGTTCCTCGTATTGCATTTGGTCGACGACGCACTCGAAAACGGATTTCTGTACACGCTGGCCGTAGCGTAGGCAGACTTTGGCGGCTCGGCGCAGCCGGCGACGACCTTCGGGTGTTTCGGTGGAGACGTCGTACGTGGCAATGATAAGCATGGGTGTCCGGTGGCCTATTTTGCGAGATACGGGAGATAGCCGTCCAGATCGCCGCGTAGGGTACGGGCGAGAAATCGCGCTTGGATGAAGGGCAGCAAGGCCAAGGGGACTTTGGTGTCCAGTAGGGGATGGGTGACTTCTTCTTGCTTACGTTCTTGCCAGGCGGTAACCACCACGCGTCGGCCCTGGTCGTTAAGCATGACGGCGCCGCCCTCGCGGTCGTCGAAGTCGCGGGCGGTGAGTTGGCCGCGGTTGATCAGGGTAAGCGCGAGCCGGTCGACGAGGACGGAGCGAAACTCCTCTTGTAAATCAAGGGCCAGGGCGGCACGACCGGGCCGCACGGCGTGCAGGAAGCCGAGTTGGGGATCAAGTCCGACCGTTTCGGCGGCGGAACGGCAGTCGTTCATCAGCATCGAGTAGAGAAACGAGATCAGGGCGTTGAAGCGATCACGCGGGGGCCGCTTGGTGCGTCCGTCCAGGGTGAAGGTGGCCCGCGCCTGGGGCTTGACGATCAGGTTCAGGCCGACGAAGTAGCCGCGGGCGGCTTCGCCCTCAAACCCCCGTAGCGTGTCTAAGTCTGGGGTCGATGGGATAGCGCGCAGGGAGGCTGCCAAGTCCTCGGCAGCGCGGCTCAGGGCTTGTGACTCGCCGGGATCGGCAGCCTCACGGGCGCCGCGTAACAGCACGGACCGGCTGTTACGGAGTTTGCCGGCAACCACCGCGCGGGCCGTCGCGAGGGCGAACACGGGATCGATCGCCAGGCGATGCTGCGCCTGCCGTAACAGGATGTTGCCGGAGACCGGTCCCTCCAACCTGGCCTTGAAGCGCCCAGAGTTATCCAGCAGCACTAGCGATTTACCCTCTTCCGCCAGCCGGTGCATCAGGGCCGGGGAGATCATGACGTTACCAAAGCAGACCAAGGCGCCGATGTGATGGAGCGGAACGCGCAGCTTGGTCTCCCGCTCGACCTCGATGCGGACCGAGGAGTTGTCTAGGTGCACATAGGCTTGGGGAGTCATGACGTAGAGGGTGTTTTGAATGGTGTGCATGACGCTTCAGTCAGCTGGCGTAACATCAAACAGGGTGGCGAGCGCCGTATCGTGCCGGGCATGGCAAGCGGCGATTTCCGGTTGGCAAATGGTGTGCAATGAGCACTCTCGGCAACGGTCGTCGTTGACCGGCGGTGGCAATCGTCCGGACACGAGCATGGCGCGGATGGCATCCGCGGTCTGCGCGACCAGTTGCCGCAGTTCAGCGCCGATCGTCACCTCCCGACGGCGATGGCTTGAAGCGTGATAGATAGCGCCAAGGGTCACGGGGCGCCCGAGCATCTCCTCCAGGCACAGGGCTTGGGCGGCGAGTTGGATCTCATCATGAACGGCACGGCGTTTGCGCCCGTGCTTGAACTCCACCGGGTAGGGGGTGCCGTCGGGATGGATCTCCACGAGATCCGCTTTGCCGATGAGTCCGAGCCGCTCGGACCACAGCGGCAGGGCGCGCTCCACCTTGACCCCGGCCTTCAGTTCGTAGCCCGGTTGATCCACCAGGTGGTGCACAGCCTGACCGCGGGCGGTGTGGACATTGTCTTCAAAGGCTTGCTCCTGGTGGATCAGGGCGCATTGCCGAGGACAATAGGCCCAGTGCTGTAGGGCGGACAGCGGAATTGGGTCTATCGGTTCCATTGCAGGATCTCTGAAACCAGGAACGCGCCTGGTGGTTAGCCTTGTTAATGGGTACGCCGGGTCAAGGGTCGAATCCGGATGCCTTCGCGGCCGATTACGGTGAAGTACCCGTCGGGCGCGTCCAAGACGGCACGCAAGGCCAACTGGAGCACCTCCTCAATCACGATGGGATGAACCCGGAAATACACGATAGCGACCGGAGCCGCGGCGCCGCGGGAGAATACCAACTCCCCAAAATCGACATCGAAGGTCAGCAGCCGACGACCGGTACGGCAGGCAAGGTCGAGCACGGCGAGGTCATCGATGCCCGGAGCGGATAAGGCCACCGATACGATATCGTTGCCGGCCGCGGTCAGTCCCCGGATAACCGGCCCGGGGAAATTCTCGTCGGCCAGCCAGCTTCGGTTCACGCCGGCACCTGACCGGACTCCGCCGCCGCCCGCATGATGAAGGTCTCATCGCGCATGCAGTCGCGCACAAAGGCGAAGACCGCCTGCAAGTCCTGCTGGCTTAGGTGCGGATAGCTGTCCAGAATCTGCACTTCGCTCCAGCCGGAGGCTAACAGGTCCAGCACAAGTTCCACCCCGATGCGTGTGCCCCGAATCCGCGGCTTGCCGAACAGGGTATCGGGATCAGCGACGATGCGGTCTTGCCAGTCGTTCATGTGAGCCTCTTCATGCGCACAGGATTTGCAGTTCGACGCCGGGAAACTCGGCAAGACGCCCCGCCGCGAGCGACGGCAAGGCGTAATCCGCGATGCTCCGGGCCGGGGTGTTCTTGTCCTTACGCTCGACCCGGATTAGATCGAACAGCTTGTGGGCCGGGGCGTTCCCCAGGTGGCTGTCGTGCTTGAAGACGTACAGGCCGCGTGTCGCCATCTCGCCGCGCGCGGCGGAGTGGTCATGGTCGAACATCGTGGTGAGTGCATCCCACAGCAGCTTGAGGTCGTCCTCACCGAACTGAGTTTGGGCCGCGAAATGAGCGGAGATGAAGCCGTGGGCACGGTACAGCCCATAGGGTACGGTGAACTTGCGGCCCATGGTGCGGTTGTCGCCACTCTGCTTGGTGGACTCGGCTTCGGTTGCCACGGCGCAGCGGGTGATGGAATGTTCCAGGGTGACGATCGGGTCCAATGAGCGGGCGAAGGTGAGTTGTACGGGGCCGCGAACCTGACCGCAATTGGGCGCGGTCTTCAATGACAGAACGGCGCCGAAGGTACGGATGTCGTAGAAGTCCGCGCACATTTGTATGCGGCCGTGCTCTGTTTCTTCTTGTTTAGGCTTACGCGCTTTGACATTCTTCAGCGCCTTGCTGATGAAGTCTTTTACCGATTTGGGTGACTCGACTTCCCTGAGCCAATCCTTTGCTTCTTCTTTATCCAGCACGGCCGATAACCGGAGGATCGGACGATCCTCGTCATCCGTCTCCCGATCCATCCCATCGGGCAGAGTCAGCTTCGCAATCTGCTCCAGAAGTTCTTCCGGAATCACCTCAGTGGCATCCTGACCCAGGTTGATCCCGAGTTTTGTAAATGCGTCGAAATGGGCGCGGCCCAAGACCGTCTTCTCTTTGATATAGATATCGAAACCCGGTTGAAAAGCCCCATCCGCTGTTGCCTTGACGATGCCGACGTAATTACGGATCTTACGTTTGATGGAGACGTCAGTGACCAAGCCTTGCCCGGTCTCGGTGTCAAGGCGCGGCAAGTTGCCGGCGTCGGGGTCGCCATTGGGGTTGCCGTCCTTGACATCGAACAGCAGGACAAATTCGTAACGGTTGCTGATGCTCATCAGGTCGCTCCCTTAGTTGGCTATCTTGAAAAAATCTTGGCGCTGGTGGTAGTAGCCGATCACAAAGCGGCCTTGGTTCTCCAGCGACAGGGTGGTGTCGAACCCGCGATCACCATCGATGCCATCGTTGCAGATGGCTTGGATCAGTTTGTCGCGGTTGACGTACAGCCCCGGTTTCTCTTTGCGCAGTTGGGTCATGTGGTGTTGGTTGCGCCGCATCAGGGTGGGAAAGACCGCAGATGGGGTGCTGGATGCCGCACCGAAATAGCTGTCGCGGATCGTTGTATTGACGCCGGGGTTGGCGTCCTCCTGCACCCGTTCCAGCACGGCGAACAACCGCCCAAGGCGGTAGCCGGTATTGGTGTTGTTTTCGTCGAGTGCCATGTTGATCTCCCGGTCCTGACTTGGGTTGGCGTTGCGGGCGTGACGATTGAGCCAGGCCTTGATGAGCGCGGCGCGGGCGTATGGGATGTGGTCCCGGTGCTTGCCGGTCTTGCTGTCTTTCTTTGCCTGCTCGGCGTGGATGCGCCGCAGTGCGGCTTGCAAGAGGGTCTGTGGATAGGGCGTGCCGGCCAGGATCGTCTTCATGAAATCCCCGCCGAGGTTGGGCGGTAGCTTTTCCAGATCATCCAGGGGGCTGACGGCAAGCAGTAGGGCCTTGAGTGACAGGAATGGCCGTTCCACATACCTGGCCCGAACAATATCGAGATCTGCAAAGTGCTGGCGGATGTTGCAGGCCAGCGCACCCACGGTGGCAACGTGCCAGAAGCGGACCGCGATACGTGCGGCGTTGGGCGCGAGACCGAGGACGTAAAAGCGGGTTCCGTCGTCGTAGATGGCGGGCGTTCCGGCCTTGGGAGCGTCGAATAATTCCTTGACCGCGTTTACGCCCTGATCCGGGTCGCTTTTCGATGGTTCCGCGAACAACTGCGCGAGTAGCGACTCCATACGATTCTCGGACGCTGCCCAAAAGACAGTCGATGCATCGCCGACCTGCATGCGTTGCTTTGAGCTTAATAAGTGATTGAGAGCCGTCGTATAAGCAAAGGCAGCGCGCTTGCTGACCGGGGCGTTAGCTCCTTGTTCCCTGCCATAAGAACAAAAGGCCGAAAGATTGAAGGAGACAATGTTGGCACCGCTGGTCTGAGAGCCCCATACCCCTTTGATCGGTGGGTGCAAACGCTCGATCACATCAGACCGCCCGGTGATCAAACACAGGTCTTGGCCATTATCGCCCGGTGCTGCGGGCTCGATCATGGCCAAGACCCCCGAATCACTGCAAACAGGACACTCTTCTCCAGCGATCTTCAAACTGAAGTTTGCGCCGTCGGCGTTGAGTTGAGACCATAAAGGGTCGGCGAGGACAGCCGCGAAATCGCCGCGAGAAAGAAATGTAAGTGCCGCGGAAACTCCGGCGCCGGATCGGACATCATCCGGTAATCGTTCGATTTCTGCCCGGAACTCACGGCACATCTGCAAGAGTCGCTCGCGATAGTGCTTTTCTGTTCCTTTCTGACGTTGTTCCGCCAACTTCTTAGGATCGGGAAGGCCAAGGACATACTCTGAGTTCCCCCAGAGAAGGTTAGCGGCAACATTGACGGATTTCTTGACTGCTTGCGGTACAAGAAAGGTTTTACCGCGCCTGAGTTTGCCTTCTCCCTGCCGAGTATCCTGGATATGGAGAAAATTTCCATCGGGCTTCAAGACCAACAGGAAAGGTAGTTCTTTTCGTTCCACCCCCAAATCAGGAAGGCTATCGCGTTTGCGCTCGTAGTAATCATGCAGCGATTGAAGAATCATCTCCGCACCTCGATCGCATCAAGGTCTATGACGCCCTGTTTCATTTCCGCCCGGAAAAACCCGGCGGCCATCCCCTCGGTGTAATCGATGTCGTGAAGCATCCAGCCAAGAACCGGACTCTCGGGGATCGGCGGCTCGGCTTGTGCGGCGGCAGCGATGTCCTCGATCAGTTCGAAATGCGCGGAAAACTCCCGGCAGCCCAGATACGGCTGCCAGGCGCATTGCCCTTTGCGCGCGCGCCGCTGGAACATGGCCAGGTATTTCGCCGGATGCTCCGGTTGATTCTCTTCGGGTTCGGGTAGTTTTTCGCTATGCAAGCCGGCGTAATGGTGGACGTGCTTGGATGAATCCACGACCGCGAACTCGGCATGGAGCCGATAGGCCACGTCGCGCAGGAAGAGCCCGGCGCGTTGCTGGCGATGGTCCTCGATGTAGAGTCCGCGCTCCCCGAGGCGGTTGGGGCCTTCAGTTGAGGCGATTTTGCCCACCTCATTGCGGCGCACCGAGATCCATTTGATGGGCTTCAGCACCTCGATCCGGGTGACGCGCCAGCGAATTTCGGGCTTCCACAAGACCGCCTCGAAGATCGCGCGGGCGGCGGATGGGGTGATCACATCATAGGAGACGCGCTCGACCTTCATCTCGGGCCGGGTGAAACAGGCGAAATCGCCCCAGACCTTGAGGCAGAGTGTTTTCGGCATCGTCAAGCTCCATTCACACGATGAAGTTCCCGACCGCGGGTGTCACGTCGTCGGCGCCGCCGAGGAAACCAAGTTGCTTATCGTAGAGCAAATCGTTCTGTTGGTGAAGTTGATCGCCGAACAGGGCGCTCTCCTGGGCATAGAAACCGGGGAAGATCTCGACCACATCGCCTTGATCGATGAGACGATCCAGGCAGTTGCGACGGACGTTGACGCTGTAGCGTTGCAGCTTGCGCATGATCCAGCGGTCGGGGCCGTTTGACTTCAGTAAGCGCAGCCATTTTCCGGACTCGCCCCAATTCACGATGACCGGCACGCCGTCGTCCGCAATCAGGTGGAACTGCTCGGCGGCCGTGCGGAAA
>Ga0247838_1001710_pt1 | contig 30332 bp, 24 predicted proteins | sample LaCruzMarch2015__5_FD_189097 | JGI IMG/M metagenome (GOLD analysis project Ga0247838, IMG submission 189097) | Freshwater microbial communities from meromictic Lake La Cruz, Castile-La Mancha, Spain - LaCruzMarch2015_15m | ecosystem: Environmental > Aquatic > Freshwater > Lake | place: Spain... | reverse complement strand
CTCAGTCGGCACGCCTGCCGATGTCGTGCTCATCGACCCTGCGATGGAGTGGACTTTTGATAAAACCCAATCGGCCTCACTTTCCAAAAACACACCCTTCCACGGCCACGCTTGGCGCGGCCGCGCCGTCCGCACCATCGTGGGCGGCGAGACGGTCTGGGCGTTACCGGCCTAAAGCGTTTCGGGAGCGCTCAACAAGTCAGCGATTTGCTGGAGCTGCCGGGCGCATACCGGGCGGGCGGGAATCGGGAGGAGGGCCTTGGCCGCGCCTGTTTTCTCTCATTCCCCGGCCACCGCCCTTAGTCCTTGAGAAGCTTTGATCTGGCGTTCCCTTGAACATTCGGGGCAGGAAGGGAAAATCCCCGGTCGCCACATAGTAGTATGTTCCCGACAGATGTTCGGGAGTCACACCGCGCCGGCCGTTCGCTTCATCAAGGTCGCCCGAACCATCAACGAACTCGAAGTCCTCTGTGTAATCCCCGTTGTAATTGCCGCCGGGGCCGATGGACCCACTGGGGCGCTGGCCTTGTTTCAGTCGGTAGGAGGGCTTCATCACGCGCAGATCGCTCTTGGGGGCCATGGCATCCGCATGGGCCATCGGGCCGTAGATCGGAAATCCATCCGCAGCCCATCCCAGAAGGATCATTTCTTTTCCGGAAGCGGTTTCTTTGGTGATCAACCCCTCGGGAATCCCGTGGTAGTGATAGGCGCCAGTGGGTTGAACATGTGCGAGATTTTGATCGAGGCCGAGATTGCGCAGTCCGCCGATGGCTTCTATGTGCCAGCCCGAGTTGGGGTTGTTTTTCCAAAACTCGGCCGTTCCAGGTTCGAAGAGGACACCATTCACCGCGACCCCGATCGGTTGTCTTTTAGTGACCGTGAAAGTGGAGTTCTCCACCGGCTGGAGGGGCATTTCCAGCTTGTGGTTTTGCGGGGAAATGGCGTTGGGATTCCCACGGTTTGGAAATTGGCCTGTCGAGTGGTTCGGGATTCCGTTCGATTCAATGAGGCGTTTGCCGTTTTTTTCCGTGATGGAGACGGAAGGTTTGGCCGAAACAGATTTCATATTTTGCCGATCAGAGCCGTCTTGGATGGGCTGCGCATGGCCACCGACCAGAAGCAGGGTGTTTGACAAAAACGCTATTGCTACGATGCGTGAGTGTAGGGTTCTCATGTGGCGAAAGTGAGTGGTTTGGCTGAGGGAGGGAGAACTCGCGGGCGTCGAGCGTGGGGCTTGGCGGTTTGCGACCTAAAGCGTTTCCGGAGCGTTCAACAACTCGGCGATGCGCTTGAGCAGTCTGCCAGCGGCGCCGCCGTCCAGCACGCGATGGTCGAAGCTCAGCGTGAACATGGCCTCCACGACAGGAACAAATTCCTCGAGTTGTGGATTCCAGTTTGGAACGGTCTGACCCGCGCCCATGCCAAGTAGGATGGTTTGTTCGGGAAGCGGAATCGGGGTGGCAAGTGTGAGGCCGAAGGTGCCATAGTTGGTGATCGTGGCAATGGATCCACCGGTGTCGGCGGCAGGCAAGCGGCGTTGGCGTGCGAGTTCCACGAGCCGATTGTAGCGCGAGACGAGATCATCGAGCGGGAATTGGTCGGCATTGCGAATCACAGGAACGAGAACGCCGTCATCGGCCTCCACGGCAAAACCGATATCTATGGAGGGCGGGTGCACGATGCTTTCGCCGACCAGGCGTCCGGCTGGGGCACTGTTCTCACCGAGTGCAACGGCCAAGGCGCGGAGGGCATAGAGCGCGGGCCCCGGTTTGGAGGGATGCGACTTGCGATGCGCGAGAAGCTTGTCGAGTTGGATGGGGATTCCCACGGTCGCGAGCGGACGCGACCAGCTGCGGATCATCGCGTCGGCGACGGCCTTCCGCATCGGCGATGCGGGCGTGATTTTGTTGTTTTCGATGCTTCCCATGAAGCGTTCGAGGTCTTCGATGGTGACTCGGCCACCAGCACCGCTGCCAGCGATGCCCGCGAGATCGGCCGCGCGGAGGCCGAGCTCCGACATGCGGGCCTTCATGCGCGGTGAAAGATAGGTGACTCCTCCGGCATGCGCGGGAACGGGAAGTCCACCGGGGATGGTGGGTTCCACTTTTTGCGGGGCGGGCGGAGCGTCAGAGCGATTTTTTGTAGGCTTGCGGGAGATTTTTTCAGGTTCATCCAGACCAAGTCGCTGTGCCTCCTCGGCACTGACTTCGATCTGACCGAGAATCGCTCCCACCGGGTAACTTATGCCGTTTTCGGCATGCATCTCGGTGATGAGTCCCGAGCAGGGCGCAGTAACGGCCATCATAGCCTTGTTCGTCTCAACCTCGATGAGGTCGGCATCGGCCTCGATGCTGTCACCCTCTTTGAAAAGGATGCGGACGATGGTCGCCTCGGCGATGGATTCCCCGAGTTGGGGCATTTTAATGGGAACGATGGCCATGGTGGATCAGGTGTGAAGGAGACGCCGTGCGGCGGCGGCAATGGTGGAGGCGGTGGGGCGGTGGGCTGCCCAAAGGTCGGGATGATAGGGGACTGGCGTGTCTTTGGCGTTGACCCGCATGGGTGCTGCATCAAGCAGCCCAAAGCCCTCGGTGGAGACTCGGGCGATGACCTCGGCTGTGACACCTCCCCAAGGCCATTCCTCACTGACACAGAGGAGGCGACCGGTGCGGGCAACGGATGCCAGAATGGTGTCTGTATCCAAAGGCTTCACGCTGCGGAGATCGACGACTTCGATTTCATACCCGTCTTCGACGAGTTCCTGCGCGGCGGCGAGGGATTCGTGGAGCATGGCTCCATGGGTCACGATGGTGGCATCGCGGCCGGCGCGGGCGATGCGGGCTTTACCGATCGGGAGGGCGTTCTCGGGAAGAGCGTCGGCTTTGAGGTGGTAATAGAGAAACTTGTGTTCACAGAAAATGACCGGGTCGTCGATATTCACGGCCTCAAGGAGCATGGTGTAGGCGTCCTCCACGGTTGCGGGCGTGACCACAACCAGACCCGGCCAGTGGGCATAGATAGCCTCAAGGTTTTGGCTATGAAACGGACCACCACCGGAGGTGCCGCCGGAGGGTAGCCGCACAACGATCGGGCAGGGGACGCTGGTGCGGTAGAAAAGCGTGGCAGCGTGATTCACGATCTGGTTGAGGCCACAGGTCGAGAAGTCGGCGAATTGCATTTCCACAATTGGCCGAGCGCCCTCGATGGCGGCACCAATCGCCATTCCCACGATGGCGTCCTCGCTCAAGGGGGAGTCCAGCACGCGGCCGGGGAATTCAGAGGCAAGGTTTTTTGTCGCTTTGAAGGCTCCGCCGAAACTGCCGATGTCTTGCCCGTAGAGAAAAACGCGCGGATCGGTCGCGAGGGCCTTCTGTTGGGCGAGGCGTATGGCTTCGAGATAAGTGATCATGAGGCGGAGTATTGTTCCCGGTATTCTGGCCTGGAGAGGGCGGCCCAGTCGTCTTCACTCGGATCCGGCGAGGGTTCGCGACGAACACGGTCGGCTGTGGCATTAACCTCGGCCTCGGTCTCGCGCCTCCAGGAGGCAACTTCATCAGCCGTGTGCCAGCCCTCATCGATGATGTGCTTTTCAGCGAGCAGGACACAGTCGGAACCAAAGGCCGATTTCTTCAATTCGGGATCAAGGTAGGCAAAGTCGTCGTGCTCTCCGTGGCCGACGAGGCGGAGCAAATCCGCAACGACAAGCTGTGGCCCGCCTCCCTCGCGTGCCGCTTGAATCGCATGGCGCAGGGCCTGGAGACAATCGAGCAAACTTGTGCCGTCGGCCTTGTGTGCCCCGACTCCGTAGCCTGCGGCTTTGTCGAGAAGGTCGGCGCAGGCGTATTGGCGGGAATTCGGCGTGGAGTAGGCGTATCGGTTATTCGCGACAACCACAACGAGCGGTAGTCTGTCCACTGCCGCCGCGTTGAGACCCTCGTGGAACGCACCGGTGGATGTGCCCCCATCGCCGATGCAGGTTGCCCCCACTGCGCCCTGCTCGCCTTTCAGGCGGCGGGCCAGAAGAGCGCCAGCCACGGTGGGGATCATGGCCCCGAGATGGCTTATCATGGCGTAGTATCCATCCTTGGGACGGCCGCGGTGGATGTTTCCATCTCGACCGCGCATCGAGCCGAGTTGGGAGCCGAGATAGGTGCGCAGGGTGTCGAGAACCGTGTCACCGAAGGCCAGGCGCCCACCTTGATCGCGTATGAGGGGGGCAAAAATATCTCCGCGACGGAGTTGAATACCCACGGAGACGCTTAAGGCCTCCTGGCCTCGGCCGAGGAATACGCCTCCCTTGATCATGCCAGCGCGGTAGAGCCCTGCGAGCTTCTCCTCCAACACCCGTGAGGTCAGCATGACGCGGTAGGCTTTGATGAAATCGGACTGGGTAACCGGCGCGATCTTTTTGGACATTACGAACTACCTATACGGGCAACCGCCCGCCCGCTGCAAAGCATTCCTTCTTGTTCGAAAATGGCATCAATTACTTCGGTGGAGGTATGATTTGGATGGCAAGAGGCATGGCGGAATCCAAATGGACATCCCGATGGGGGAAAGCCAAAGCAATCCCCTCGCTCACGAAGGCTTCATAGATCGCAATCCGCAACTCGCTCGGCACCCCGTTTGTTGTGTGCGTCAGCGTTTTGTCGATCCAGTAAAAAACCCGAAGGACCAAGGAATCCTTGGCAAAATCATGAAAAAATACATCCACCTCATGGCTTTTCTGGATATTCGGATGCGCGGCCACGATGTCGTGCACGATGCGAATTGCCTTTTTGACTGGTGATCCATGTGCGATCCCGATGAAAAATTCCTGACGCGCATGGTTGTCCGAAAGGGTCCAGTTCACCACCGTGCTTTGTAGCAGAACGCTGTTGGGAATGAGAATATCGACCCCATCGGCACGGCGGAGTTGGCAACAGCGCGTCCCGATGGCAGTCACCGTGCCGGAAAAGTTCTCCACATCGATCATGTCGCCGATGCGAATCGGGCGTTCGAAGAGAAGAATGAGTCCGCTGATGAGGTTGTTCACGAGCTGCTGGGCACCAAATCCCAGCGCTATGGCGGCGCCGCCTCCAAGGAGGGCAAAAATCGTGAGTGGGATTTTCACCGCAGCCAGCGCAATCAAGCAGGTGACACCCAGAAGAATCATGTGGGTGAATTTTTGAACAATGGCTCCGGTGTTGGCATCGAGGGCAAAGCGATCTCGAAGCCTGGAGCGCAGCCACCGGCTGAAGGAGGCTGAGGCCATGCCTCCGACGAGAAGTATGGCGAGAGCGATCAGCAACATTCCGAGAGTCACGGAACTCGGACGCTGCACAATCTGGCCGTTGACAAAGACCGAGTCGTTGAGAGTGAAAATCTCGGTATTCCAAAAGTCCTTGGCCTGCGCGCTCAGCGTGATCGCGGCGGCATCCATCTTTTCACCAACACCGAGGCTCTTGCGCTTGGATTCAATGTCGGCTCTTGTGAGATTGATTAATTCAATGAGCCGGGAAAATCCATTTTCCCATTGCGAGAGGCAGGCTTCCTCTTGGATCAAGGCTTTATCAAGGGCTTCAGTGGCGCGCGATGGCGGTTTGGGATCATTTCCTCCGGATGCAACGGATGCAAGGCGACGGCGTTCCTGGAGCTTGGCGCGGAGTCCGGGAATGAGAGGCTGCCATGTCTGCGCTTCCTGCGACCTGTTCTCGACCAAGCGAGCGAGCTGATCGATGGATGTGGCATTCGTAGTATTCCAAAGATCGTGTCGCGTGTGCCAGACCTGGCCGGTGACCAGGAGTCCGATGCGATGATATTCCAAAAGCTGAAGTTGGCTTTCGATGCTTTCCAAAAGGAGGTCGGCAACCTGCTTGTCTCCACGGGTCGAGTTGGCCGATGAGAAATTTTTGAGTTGCTTGCCAACCTTTGCGACAGTGCCCCTCAGGTCCTCCTCCTCGCGCCTGATCTCATCGAGCTTGGATTGAAGGACGCTCTCGGGGAACGAAACGCGACTCTCCAAGCTCGAGGCGTTTAGCTTGCCAAACTGCATGAGGGCCTCTTGCAAATCCACATCCGACTGCCAACTTTGATTGTTCGAACGCTGGGAGTGTTCCGCAAGCGTAGCCCTCACACGGGTCTCTTGGAGTTTCAACAGCCACTTGTCACGCGGTGTCTCTGCGGGACCGGCGGACTCAAGCGCCTGCAGCTTCTGCTGCTGATTTTTCAAGGATGCAAAGGCGTTGCCCGCTTGCTGCTCGCGGGTGGCGCCGATTTTTTGTAGGGCCTCGAGCCAATCCCCAGCCAGCCAGCTGTCGATCCTCGCCGAGTCAAATAATCCCAGTCCTTCTTCGGGCGAGACCTCCGGTGGCTTGAAATCGGCAATAGCCTGTCGCACCTCTGTGGTCTGCCCTTGCATGGTTTGCGCGGCCCTCCTCCAGTCATCTGCGAGAGTATCCGCCTCGGTGAGCTGTGTCAGAAGCTGCAAGTATTCACGATATTCCTCTGGTGTTGCGGGCTCCTTTTTCTGAAATTCCTCCAGACCTCCCTGGCGCGTCTCCTCCAAAATGGTATTAGAGTCTTTTTCAACGACGGAGGCCTCTACTGCTGTCGGCGAGGGACTCTGACAGTAGACGGCCGATCCAAAAAAATATAAAAAACCACAGGTAACGTGAAAAAAAATGTTCATTAAGACTGTGATTCCTGTTGCCACGGCACAGGGCGTGGATAGTATGCTCAGCCATCCAACAAATGAAGCCAGAAATTCATCCCGACTATCAGGAAACATCCATCGTCTGTGCTTGTGGCACCACCTACAAGACACGCTCTACGCGCCAGAACATCAAGCTCGGCATCTGCGCCGCCTGCCACCCCTTCTTCACCGGGGAGCAGAAATTTGTGGATACGGCCGGGCGCGTTGATAAATTCAAGCAACGCTACGGCACCGTTCGCGCCGCTCGCGCTGTAAAAAAAGTCTAACGAGACTTTCTTTTTTTCAAAAACGGTAAACGGGTGCACAACCTGTTTACCGTTTTTATTTAAACCATGGACTTTGAACCTCTCATTGAGCGCAAGCGCCGCCGCTTCGAGGAACTGGAGAGCGAAATTTCCTCGCCCGGTCTCTTTGACAACGCCCCGCACGCCAGAGAAGTCCTCCGTGAACATGGCTCCACGAAGGTGCTGCTTGAGTTCTGGGACAAACTTGTCAGGGCCCGCCGCGAAATCGCCGAAAACCGCGAACTCGCGGCATCCGATGACAAAGAAATGGCGGCCATGGCCCATGAGGAAATTGAACGCATCGAGCCGGAAGTTCCACTCCTCGAGCGGGCTGTGCAAGTAGCCCTCTTGCCACCTGAGCCTGATGAGGACCGCGATGCCATCATGGAAATTCGCGCTGGCACTGGGGGCACCGAGGCAGCGCTCTTTGCGGCTGACCTGCACCGCATGTATTGCCGCTATGCCGATTCCCTCGGCCTCAAAGTGGAAGAGTTGGAATTGAGTCCGGCCGATTTGCGCGGGGTGCGGGAGGTCATTTTCCGCATCTCTGGCACATCTGTTTTCCGCCGCTTTCGCTACGAGAGTGGCGTTCACCGTGTCCAGCGTGTGCCTGCCACCGAGGCTCAGGGCCGCATCCACACCTCCACCGCCACGGTCGCCGTCCTGCCCGAGGCCGAGGAGGTGGACATCGAACTCAAACCCGAGGATCTCCGCATCGAGGTATGCCGTGCCGGCGGACCAGGCGGTCAAGGAGTGAACACGACGGATTCCGCCGTGCAGGTCATGCATATCCCGACTGGAAGGATCGTGCGATGTCAGGACGGACGCAGCCAGCAGAAGAACAAGGAGGCCGCCATCAAAATCATGCGCTCCAGACTCCTTGAGGATAAGCGCCGCGAGGAGGAGGAAAAATACTCCGCCCACCGGCGCAGTCTCATCGGCGGTGGGGGACGCGAGGAAAAAATTCGCACTTACAATTTTGCCGAGAACCGCGTTACCGACCATCGCATCAAACTTTCGCTCTATTCCCTCGACCGTTTTTTGGAAGGTGATATCGGCACCCTTGTGGATGCGCTGCAGATCAGCGACATCGAGCAGAGGCTCAAGGACTCCGGCATGGCCTGAATATTTTAAGTGAAAATGCCGAATAATTATCTTGTGACCTCTCTAGCCATTATCCAGATTGCTCCCGCCCAAGGCGGTTTATGAACACAAACCCAGAAAATCCCACCGACCTGTCCGGCTTGGAGATCGACTTGCTTAAGTCCTTCCAGCCTTCGTGGGTTAAGGAATCCACTCCTTCCAGTAAAATCGCGCAGATCGTCTTGAGGGATGATAACGACTTGCGTGGGAGATCAGGTTACGATCGTGACGATGCTGATGCCCGCTGGAATCGAAAGCCGCCTAAATCTGATCGCCTGACTCGCCGGCCCGGTCCGGAAACGGACAAATCGCGCCGCCCATCAGGTGACAAGCGTCCTCCAGGCAAAGGCCCAGCGCCACGGAGGGATTCTCGGGATGACGGCCCCCGCCGCCAGCAGGAATCCGCACCCCGCACGCCTCTCCTCGAGGGCTGGGAGATCAAGTTTGTGCCGGAGCCGCGCGGCATCGACGGCCTTCTTAAGCAGATCAAATCTACCGCCAAAACCTACTCGCTTTTTGAGTTGGCCCGCTTGGTCCTTGAAAAGTCGGCACGCTACCGTGTGGAATTTCAACGCAAGTCTGGCCCGGCTCTTTTTCAGGTTGCCTTGGATGGCACGCTCTGGCTCAACGAAAGCGATGCCGCAGCGCGCGTGCTCTCCACCCAGCTGGATAAGTTCTACCGCTGCGAGAGTATTGCTGTGGAACCGCCTAAAGCAGCCTCCCCGATCATTGCCCAGTGCGGGATGAGCGGGGTTTTGCTCGGGCCTCCAAACCTCCACGACTACCAACTCAAAGTCCAAAAATTGCACGCCGAGCGCTTCGGCAATGTCGCTTTCGACATCTACAAGGCTCGCATCCGCATGGTTCGCGATGAGGAATCCATCCAAAAATGGCGCGACTCGCAAAGTTCGCAGGAGGTATATTTCCCGCTCGAATCTCCCGAAGGCACCGAGCCTGAGCCCCTCAAAACACTCACCGAGGTTGCGGAGCACTTTCAGAAAAACCATGCCTCAGCAGCGATTATCAACCCTGGTGATCACTTCACAGCTCCTGGCTCGGCACCGGTCAACGACTCTGCGCCAGCCGTCATCGAATTCACACGCCGAGAACTCGACAATCTTATCCGATTCCCGCTTCAGCTCGCCAATTTTCTAAGCCAAAAACTGGCGGCAGGCGGGTTGCAAATCTTCAAGGCACACGAAAACATTACCTATGTCTCCGTGGCACGCCCTAAGTTGCTCGACCGCCAAGTGAATCCCGTCTCCGAGAGCCTCGCAGCTATTCTTGACTATCTGGAATCCAACACAGGCAAGCCACGCGCGGAACAATGGAAGGCTCTGCTCGAATTGCCGACGCTGCCACCGGATCCTGCGCTTCGCGAACCAGCCCTTCTTCGAGATTTCCATTGGCTCCTGCTGCAAGGGCATGTGGTCGACTTCGCCTCGAAGGGTCTCGAAATCCCTCAACGCCCCTCGGCGCGCCCACCCCAAGACAGACAGGAAAAAAACCCAAGCAATCGCCATTCCCGGCCCAGCCCGAATCCTAAAGCGGCTCGACCCGCGACCATTGTGCCACTGACCCAGAAGCCCCACCCCGAGCCGATCGCCAAAGTTTCCGAGCCCGTCGCTGAGCCTTCAGAACGGCAACCCAGCTATCCAGAGATTCTGCCCGATACGCCAGAAGTCCTGCCCCAAGTTGCCGATGTTCTGCCCGACGCAGCGGATTCCTTATCTCAATTCACTGAGATTTTGCCTGACGAAGTTGGTCCTGCACCTGAACCTGACGCACCTCGGGCCGAAGGGATCGAGTCACCAGCCGAGGCGGGCGATGTTTTAATCGCTGAGGACTCCGCCGTGCAAGAGACGCCAACTCTCTAGGGTGGGGCGCTCGTTTAGGCCTCGAGCGAAAGTAAGATCACAGATCCGCTTTCATGGCCCACAGCCATAAGCGGTTTGGAGGGATGCCATGCCAAGGTGCTGATGCCTGAATCGAGCCGCACACGCTTGCGGCGGAACTGGCCCTTCTCAAAGGTCACCACCAACAGCGTTCCCTTTCCGTCACCAGTCGCGAGTTGCCCGGTGAAGGGTGAGAAATCCAAAGCCTGCACTTCGCTTTCGCTGCCATCGACCAGAATGGGCCGTGCGCCATCCGGACCTTTTGAGGACGCGCAGGGCCAGACAGTCACAACTGGACTACCCGCTGTGGCGAGGCGCTTCCCATCAGCAGAAAAGGCCAGTGCCCGAACCTTGGATTCGAACCCCTCCATGTTAAGAGGGGTGTCCTTTGGAATATCGTAAACATGCACGCTCGGGGTCTGATCCGCCGTGGCCAGCCAGCGTCCATCATTGCTCCAACGCACCTGTAGGCTAGCGCCGCCCCAGTCAAAGCGGGCAAAGGGTTCTTTCTCGCCAAGCCTCCAGAGCAGCGCCCCGCCCGCGCCCGCTGTGGCGATCTCTGCTGGCGACTTGGGATTCCATGCAAAATCCGACACCACGGTCGGCAGGTCGCGCAGGCTTTTTTCATCACTCCCAGCCACATCGAAAATGTGAAGCGTTTTACCTTGCCCCGCAGCGAGGAGCGATCCATCCGGACTCGTCCGCACATGCTCGATCATCCCCCGCCCGGGCTTCCATTCCCGCGAACCGAAGTGGATTTTTCCGTCATACCCGCAAGTCACAGGCTCACCAGCAAACCAGGCAGAGCTTCCATTTCCCATGCCGTGCCCAGGGAGTTCCTCCAGCAGCGCTGCGGCCTCGTCTGTCACAAGCACAGGGCCGGTGGCGGGAGTCACAAGCAATCGCGTCCCCTCAGGGTTCCATTTCAGATCGAGGAGGTGATCCCCCGCAGTGATCGAGCCGGGGCTTTTCAAGAAAGGCAGGAGCGGAATCCGCTGGTGAGGGCTTCGCGATCGAGTTTGCGCCCGATGAAAACAAGGCTGTTCTTACGAGGACGACCCGCCCACGGCCCTCCACTGGCCGCATCAATAAGCATGTGCACGCCCTGAAAAACCACGCGGTCGGCCTGGCCCTTGACGGCAAAAATTCCCTTCATACGGAAAATGTCCTGCCCCTGATCGCGCACGAGTTTCGAAATCCAGTCGTTGAGTTTTTTGCCATCGCACTCCCCCTCGGCTTCGATGCCCACGCTCGAGATATCCGAGTGGTGGTGATGGTGGTGTCCATGCGCATCGAGAAAGTGGGGGTTAATTTCCGTGGCGCGGTCGAGGTTGAAGCCGCCCACTTCGAGCACCTTTTTAATGTCGATCTCCGCGCGCGTCGTGCGGTGGATGACGGCGAGGGCGTTGATGGCGCGGATGCGCTGCTCGGTTGCCTCCAGCTCCCCGGGAGTCGCGAGGTCGCACTTGTTGAGGATGATCACATCGGCAAACGCCACTTGCTCCTCGGCCTCGTGCGTCTCGCCGACATGTCGCGAAAAATGATGCGCGTCCACCACCGTCACCACGCCATTCACCACCGTCTGCTCCCGCAATTCCTCATCCACAAAGAAAGTCTGCACCACAGGTCCTGGATCAGCCAGGCCGGTCGTCTCGATCAAGATGTGGTCGAACTTGTCGCGGCGCTTCATGAGGTTCCCCAAGATGCGGATCAAATCCCCGCGCACCGTGCAACAAATGCACCCGTTGTTCATTTCAAACAACTCCTCCTCGGCATTGATGACCAGTTCATGGTCGATGCCAATCTCGCCAAATTCATTTTCGATCACCGCAATCCGAAGACCGTGTTTCTCCCCCAGAATGCGATTCAAGAGAGTGGTTTTCCCGGCCCCAAGGAAGCCGGTAAGAATGGTGACTGGTATGCGTGACATCCGACGAGTAAACAGGAAAACAAGAAACGCTGAAAAGACTCTTTTAGAAAAGAACCCGTTCTTCCAGGGTCCCGGGTTGAGGGGTCTTGATGCCGTCGATTTGTTCGAGGAGATTGTGCCGGTTCGCTGGGCGGGATTGCCGCGCGTGGCTTATCGGCCCAGACACCGAGCCTTGGTAAACAAAAAAAAGGAGGTGGCGACGCCAGTTTGCCCCTCTATTTTTTGTTCATCGAATTATTCAAAAGCTCCATCTTGAATTTTCTCTAAAATCAGACATCCTTGAGTCATGAAATTTTTCCTTCCACTCGTTGCCATGGTAGCCGTTGTCTCTCTTTCCTCTTGCAACAAAAAAAAATCCGATCAATTCGCCGGTGTTGATGGAGATTTTGTGACGAGCACTCCTCTTCCCGAACGCTTTGAGGGCGGGGCAAATTTCTTTAGCGAGAGCGTGACAAAGGGTCAGTTCCCGCCGGTGAGTTTCAGTTATGACAGTTACATCGTCGAGCCAGCTGAGACCTCAAAGGTGCAGCAAGTGGCCACGGCCATGAAGGACTCCTCCAAGCGACTCATCATTGCGGGATTCACTGATGAGCGTGGCACTCAGGAATACAACCGTGGTCTTGGTGAACGCCGTGCCCAAGCCGTTCGCCAAGCTCTCATCGATGCAGGAGTGAATACCGACAGCATCCAGACTGTTAGCTTCGGCAGTGAGATGCCGGCCGATCCTGCCAGCAACGAGCAGGCATGGGCCCTAAACCGCCGTGCGGAGTTTGGTGTTGTGAAATAACAGCCCCCTCTCCAAAAGCTTTCACAAAAAAAACCGGCTTGATCTTCAGGCCGGTTTTTATTTTTGGTCGGTCAGGCACCTTGAGGAGTTCGCCATGCTTGACCAAGAATTTGCTCCCAGTGAGGGGAGGAATTTTTGTTGGGAGGAGCGTCCACAGCGCTGAAAAAAATCAGTTTATTCTGGGGTCATCAGGCGCTTCGGAGAGCAAGTGTAGGTGGGGACTCGCATGGCGCATTATTGTTTTCCAAGCGTTACCGGGAATGTTCATTTCTATCAACTCGCGCGTGGGGGCGAGGACGAGCCATGTGTTGTCCTCGATCTCATGTTCGAGTTGGCCGGGCGACCAGCCCGAGCAACCTTCAAAAATTCGAAGACCCCTTTCCCATCCATCCCGAGAGCATTCCGCGTCGGAGAGAAAGGTGCGGAAGGCCACGACCGTTGGATTTTCGCGCCATTGAAGACTTGCGAGCAGTGTCTGATCTGTGCACACGGGCCCTCCTGAAAAGACAGGAACCCCAGTTCCTTTCGTTTTCGAAATCTGCAGCGGACGATTCAAAACAAAACCGGTCGCGCCATCTTCAGGACTGTGCTCAGAGAGAAAAATGATCGTCCTGCGAAAATTCGGATCTTGCAGGCAGGGGTGCGCCACGAGGAGCGCACCAGTCAGATTGTCTCCGGTCTTCATGGATGGCGTTGCTTTTTGTTCAAGCCATACGCGCCAATGTTTGGGTGAGATAGGGCAAAAGTTGCTTCTTGCGCGAAACGATTCCGTCCAACCGCCAAGAGTCGCTGCCATCCTCCGGGAATCCAATCAAGCGGGTGAAAGACTCCGAACCTCGGACAAACAAAATGGAATTCTGGGTGTTCACATCTGTGACAAGGAGTGCGGAGAAGAAGTAATTGTGCGAGACTCGGTATTTTTCGAGTTCCTCGATGAGCTCGGAACGCTTCTTTTCGAGCTGGGAGAAGCTGATTTCCTCAATTTGCGAGACACTGAAAACCACGGTCTTTTCCTCGTATTCCTTACAGTCGGCCATGATCACATTTTTTGTTGTTAATGTGAGCAGCGGCGAACCCACACTGAAAATCTCGCTGGCAAGATCTGAAGGCTGAATGCCGCATATTTTGGAAAGCTCCTCCATAATTTCTCTGTCCACTTGAGTAGTCGTGGGTGAGGTGAGGTTGAGCGTGTCGGATATCATGCCACACATGAGCAATCCAGCAATGGGCTTGGGAATGGGTATACGAGCCTGGCGAAAACAATCGGCCACGATTGTGCTGGTAGATCCGACGGGTCGATTCACAAAAAGGATCGGCTGTTGGGTTGGGGCGACTCCAATGCGGTGGTGGTCCAGGATTTCGATAATGGGAACTTCCTCGGCGCCCGCCACAGCCTGGGTCAGTTCGTTATGATCAACCAGAATCAGTTCACGCGGCGCAGGCCTGAGGAGGTCGCTCTTGGAAATAATACCCTGCATCCGACCATTGGCTCCGATAACGGGAAAGGCGAATTGGGACGACAAGGCGAGGTCGTTCCGCGTCTGCCTCAAGGTGGCATCGCCGGGAATACAGGCGAAATCCGGCGAGAGCATTTGCCCGGCCGTTACGGCAGCACGGGCCAAAAGAGTCGTCGTCGCGGTATCGTGCGGCGAGGAGAGCAATGTGGTTCCATGCTCCTGCGCGAGTGCGAGAATCTTATCCGGCGGGGAGAAGTTGTTTGTGATGATGATGGCTGGCACGCCAGCGATGATGGAGAGTTCCTGAATATTCCAACGGTCTCCAACAATCAGAACGGTGGAAGGAATATCGAGTTGCTCAAGACGCTTCTGGAAAGATTCGGTGAGCATGGCCGCGACAACCAGCGTTCGTGGGCGAATGACGGTATCCTCCCTGCCTGTGATGAGCATTCCCCGTATCGCATCGCGAATATGAGCAATCGAAGCCTCCACGATCCGACTGGAAGAAAGGTTTTCAATCGGCGGAAAAAGATATTTTCCAAGTTTGAATGCGGAGAGGAGTCCGATGCAGTTGCGCGCATCATCCACGACCGGCAGGCCACGAAACTTGTCTTCGCCAAAGCGTGTCATCGCTTGATAAACAGGGGCATCGCGGTGAATGCTGACGACATTCCGTTGCATGACATCCTCGATACGGGGGTAAACATCGGCAAAGAAAACAGGTGAATCCAACCCGAACTTCTCCAAAGCAAAATCGATGCGCTGGTTGGTGTTCCCACAGCGAGCGGCTACGGCACTTCCCATCCCAGTGGCACGCTTGAATTCCGCGTATCCGATGGCAGAGCAGATCGAGTCCATATCCGGATTTCGGTGACCGATGACGAGAGTTTTCATATCTAAAAATCAGTTGCTGGCACCAGGCTGACAGGGCCGCGTGAGTTGGCTGTCGGGATTGTAGTTGAGGTAGGGTTGGAGCCATTTTTCAGCTTCCTCCACCGACATGCCTTTTCGTTGTGCATAGCTTTCGATCTGGTCGCGCTCGATTTTTCCCACGGCGAAGTATTTGGATTCGGGATGTCCAAAATAGAGCCCGCTCACGCTACTGGCTGGAAACATGGCAAGACTCTCCGTGAGCGTGATGCCGGTATTTTGCTCTGCATCGAGGAGCTTCCAGATGGCCCATTTCTCTGTGTGGTCTGGCTGTGCGGGATAGCCCGGCGCAGGGCGAATACCACGGTATTTTTCACGGATGATTTCATCGGGCGTGAGGTTCTCACTTTCGCCGAAGCCCCACACGCCTCGGGCGAATTTGTGCATGTATTCTGCGAATGCCTCCGCAAAGCGGTCGGCAAGAGCTTCGGTCATAATGACATTATAGTCGTCATGCGCTGCTTTGAATTTATTGACCAGCTCGGGCATTCCGTGTCCCGAGGTGACAGCAAAAGCGCCGATGTAATCCTTGGCGGGCGATGGTGCGACAAAGTCGGCGATGGAGAGGTTGAACTGCCCTTCAGGCTTCTTCATCTGTTGCCGCAGCCCGTAGAAGCGAGTCGCCTCCTCGGTGCGCGTCTCATCCGTGTAGACTACAATGTCCTCACCATCTGCATTTGCCGGGAAAAGCCCGCAGACTCCACGCAGTTGCAGACTGTCCTCTGCTACGATCTCTGCCAGCAGTTGCTGAGCATCGGCGAAAAGTTTCTTGGCTTCGACTCCGCAATGCGGGTCATTAAAAATCGCCGGATATCTCCCGCGTAATTCCCATGTGTGGAAAAACGGCGTCCAGTCGATGAAGGGAATGAGATCCTTCAGCGAAACGTTTCCCAGCGTTTTGGAGTCAAAGACCACAGCCCCAGTCTGGGTCGGCACAGCTATGTTGTCGTGGGAGAGCTTGGGGGCGTTTGCAGAGGCTTCTTGGAGTGGAAGCATCGGCTTGCCGGCTTGTCGTCCGGCATGCTGGACACGGAGATTTTCGTAGTCGGACTCCATGCTCGCGAGAAATTTTGGTTTCTGGTCGGGATTGAGGAGCGAACTGGCCACATTTACCGCTCGCGAGGCGTCAAGGACATGAACAACACCTGCGGGGTAAAACTGAGAGATTTTGACAGCCGTGTGCGCCCGGCTGGTGGTTGCTCCTCCAATCATGAGAGGGTTGGTAAGACCAAGCCGCTGCATTTCCTTGGCCACATGGATCATTTCGTCGAGCGATGGGGTGATGAGGCCAGAGAGGCCGATAATGTCGCACTCTTTCTCCTGCGCCGCGGCAAGGATTTTGTCGCAGCTAACCATAACGCCCATGTCGATCACCTCGTAATTGTTGCAGGCCAGAACAACGCCAACGATGTTTTTGCCGATGTCGTGGACATCACCTTTCACCGTCGCCATGAGAATGCGGCCCTGTGTGCGGGCGTTGGGATTGGCGGCCCGCTCAAGCTCCATCAGTGGGGTGAGCCATGCGACAGACTTCTTCATCACACGCGCACTTTTCACGACCTGGGGAAGGAACATTTTCCCCACGCCGAAGAGGTCGCCAACGATTTTCATACCGTCCATGAGAGGGCCTTCGATGACCAAGAGGGGCTTCCCATATTTTTTCAAGGCCTCCTCGGTGTCGGCATCGATGTGGTCCACAATACCTTTGATCAGAGCATGCTGGAGGCGCTTCTCGACGGGGAGTTCGCGCCAGGCCGTGTCTTGGACAGGCGCCGAGCCGGTGCCGCCTGTTTTCGAAGATTTAAAGTTCTCCGCAAATGTGACAAGCCGCTCTGTGGAATCGGAGCGGCGGTTCAGCAGAACATCCTCAATGAGCTCAAGAAGGTCTTTCGGGATTTCCTCGTAGATGCCGAGCTGTCCAGCATTCACAATACCCATGTCGAGGCCTGCTTTGATAGCATGGTAAAGAAATGCGGCATGCATGGCTTCGCGCACGGGGTTGTTGCCCCGGAATGAAAACGAGATGTTGCTGATGCCTCCGCTCACGCGGGCGAACGGGAGGTTTTCCTTGATCCAGCGCGTCGCATTGATAAACGCATTTGCGTAGTCATTGTGCTCCTCTATGCCAGTGGCAACCGTCAGGATGTTTGGATCGAAAATAATGTCCTCCGGTGGGAATCCCACCTCATCGACAAGCATACGGTAGGCGCGTTCGCAGATTTGAACCTTGCGCTCGAATCCATCAGCCTGTCCCTGTTCATCGAAGGCCATGACGATCGCAGCGGCTCCGTAGGCGCGTATGAGGCGCGCCTGTTCCTTGAATTTGTCAGGCCCCTCCTTCAGGCTTATTGAGTTGACGACGCATTTGCCCTGCACACATCGCAAGCCCGCTTCGAGCACCTCCCATTTTGAAGAATCAATCATCACGGGAACGCGGGAAATATCCGGTTCGCTGGCAACAAGGTTTAGAAATTTCGTCATCGCCGCTGCCCCATCGAGCATGCCCTCGTCCATGTTCACATCAATGATCTGCGCCCCGGCCTCAACCTGCTGACGCGCCACGGAGAGCGCTTCATCGTAGTTTTCGGCGAGGATGAGCTTCGCGAATTTCGGCGAACCTGTGACATTGGTGCGCTCGCCGATATTGATAAAAGGAATGATGGGACTGGCGGTGAAGGATTCGAGTCCACTGAGTCGCAGGGTCTTTGTGCGGGCAGGAATCCGACGCGGGGGTAAGCTACGCACCGCTTCGGCGATGACTTTGATGTGATCTGGCGTTGTCCCGCAACACCCGCCAATAATATTCAACCAACCTCGCTCCGCCCACTCGAGGAGTTGTGGTGCCAGACTCTCGGGAGTTTCGGGGAATCCTGTAGGCGAAAGGGGATCTGGCAGTCCAGCGTTGGGATAGGTGCTAACAAAAAATGGCGAGATGCTTGAAAGCTCCTCGATATAGGGCCTCATTTCCTTCGGGCCGAGGGCACAATTCAAGCCGATGGAAAGCAGGGGGAAGTGGGCAAGGGAGTTCAGAAAAGCCTCCACCGTCTGTCCCGTCAAAGTCCTTCCGCTCAGATCGGTAATCGTGCCTGATGCCATAACCGGCATACTTGGGTGTGTGTCAAGGAAGCGGGAAATTGCAAAAAGTGCCGCCTTGGCATTGAGCGTATCGAAAATTGTTTCCACGAGCAAAATGTCCACTCCGCCTGCTACAAGGTTTTCGATTTGCTGGGTGTATGCAGCCGCGACCTCCTCGAAGTTCACTTCGCGTTTTCCGGGGTCATTCACATCCCTCGAGATCGTCAGTGTGCGATTGAGCGGGCCAATCGCACCAGCAACGAAGACGCGCCTGTCTGTGAAGGCGTCTGCTGCTTCCCTCGCGACTTTGGCTGCGGCGAGATTCAACTCCGGAACGATGTGCTCAAGCCCATAATCCGCCTGCGAGATTGTCGTCGAGTTAAAGGTGTTCGTCTCGATGATGTCGGCGCCTGCCGCGATGTATTTGCTGTGAATCTCGCGAATGATCTCTGGCTTCGTGAGAACGAGCAGATCGTTGTTGCCTTTTAAATCTTGCCCCTCCCAATTCGCAAATCTTTCGCCACGGTAGTCAGCCTCCTGCAATTTATATTGCTGGATCATTGTGCCCATGGCGCCGTCCAAGACGAGGATGCGTTGGGCGAGAAGGTCGCGGAGGGTTTGTTCGGTGGATGAAATCATTATTAGTTTAGCACTTTAGTTTACGTATAGCCGGAGCTTCGCAAACGAAAAAACTTTACCAGTGAGGTCGTCATAGTCTCCACGAGCAAGGCGGAGCGAAGACTCGGGCTGAAAAACAAAATGGAAGAAGCCTTGCGACTTCTCCCATTTTGGTTGTTAAGACCTGTCTGAAGACAGGAATGTTATTTTTTCTTGGCAACTGCTTTTTTGGCGGCTGGCTTCTTGACTGGAGCCTTTGCGGCTGGTGCTTTTTTGGCAGGCGCTTTCTTGGCAACTGGCTTTGGAGCGACTGGCTTTTTGGCAACTGGCTTTTTGGCTGCTGGTTTTGCAGCTACTGCTTTCTTAACTGCAGGTTTAGCTGCTGCTGCTTTTTTAGCAACTGGCTTCTTTGCAACGGGTTTTTTAGCGGCAGGTTTTTTTGCTACTGGCATTTAATATCCCCCCTTTCTCTCCGCGTATGCGGGAAAGTGTCTGTGAACATCGTGTGAATAACTCACTGCCGTTGTGAATAAGTTTCTCCCATTCCCTCGTCAATATCTTTTTTTAAATATTGTGATTTTTCTTTAAAAAAAATCGGAGGGCCTAATTAGCCTCACTCCGAAATGAAGATTTTTTCAACGGCACCCAGAATCCCAATTGTATCCCAGAGGCGTCCGATACCCTCATAACCGCAGGCCAATAACCCTTCTTCCGGGCCTATGAAGAGTGCTCCTCTGGATTTTAAACGAAGGACATTTTCTTGAGTGGCCGCATGCATCCACATTTTTCCGTTCATCGCGGGAGCGATGAGAAGCGGCGCTTGCGTGGCAAGAGCAATGGATGTGAGTGCATCATCTGCAATTCCACATGCGAGCTTCGATAGGGTGTTTGCGGAAGCCGGCGCAATCAACAGGAGGTCGGCTGAGTCGGCGAGTGAGATGTGACCGGGATGCCAGGATTCTTTTTCATCGAAAATTCCAATAGTCACCGGGTTGCGCGATAGAGTCTGGAAGGTGAGAGGTGCAACAAATTCCGTGGCGTGATTTGTCATTACCACAGTCACATTCCGCCCGGCCTGTGTGAGGCGACTGGTCAGCTCAGCCGCTTTGTAACAGGCGATTGAGCCGCAGACGCCGAGGATGATATTTTTTTTCTTCATGCGAAATCGAGTTGCAATCTGCAGCTCATGTAGCGTTCGGCACGCATCACGGCGCGAAATTTTTCAATATCTTCTTCCATGGATCCGCTGATGATTGTGTAGCGATAGGCTCGCCACTTTTCCATTTCGCCAAAGGCATTCTTGAGACGCACGGAAATCTGCTCCTCGCTCTCGGTGCCGCGCCTACGTAGCCTCCGAGCAAGTTCATCAAGTCCCGGAGGCATGATGAAAACATCCGCAAGCGCATCTTGGATAATTGGGTCAGAACACATGCGAATACTGGCAGCGCCAATCGTGTCGATATCGAGCAAGACATCCACACCGCTCATAAGATGAGTGAGCACGGTAGCTTTCAATGTTCCATAAAAACGACCGTGAACCTCGGCGTGTTCCAGAAAATCGCCATCCGTGATATGTTGGTGAAATTCTTCTGGAGTGAGAAAAAAATAATCCTCTCCATGAACCTCTCCTGGCCTCGGTGCGCGGGTGGTGCAGGAAACGGAGTAAACAAAATCCTGCTTCTGCCGGAGTGAGCTGATGAGTGTCGTCTTGCCGGCTCCTGACGGGGCAGAGATGACGAAGAGGATGCCTTTTCGGTGAATGGTTAAATTATTCAATGTTGGCGAGTTGTTCTCGTATGCGATCGAGCTCCGTTTTTGCCTCAATGACGAGACGAGAGATTGTGGTGTGTGCCGACTTTGATCCGAGCGTGTTGAATTCGCGCCCGAGTTCCTGCGTCAGAAATTCCAGCGTGCGTCCGACGGGCCCCTTGGCAATGAGTTTTTCGCGAAATTGGGCGATGTGGCTTGCCGCACGCTCGATTTCCTCCGTGATATCACTGCGCTCCGCGAATAGGGCAATTTCAACTGCGAGACGGGGATCATTGGCGGCCAGGCTCACTCCTGCGCGCTCAATGCGTTTGTGCAAAGTTTCGCGGTAGGCCGCTGTCACTTTGCCAGCGAGCGGAGTTGTTTTTTTGATAATTGCCATCAAGCGGTCTGTGCCCTTGGAAAGAACTTTTTGGAGAGCAGCGCCCTCGTTTGCCCGTGTTGCGACAAGCCCATCCAGAGAGAGATCCAGCGCGGACATGACGACACCGCTTGCGTCCTCAATTTGTGTATCTGAAGTCTGAATCACTCCCGGAGCCGCAATCACATCTGAGAGAGTGATGACACCCTCGAGGCCGAGTTTTTTCTGCAAACGGCGAGCTTGATCAACAAAATCCGAGGCTCGATCTTCGTCAAAGAACCTTTGTCCTGTTGCTCTGCAGCTAACCAGAGAGATGTTTACTTGCACTCTACCGCGTGCAATGCGCTCCAAGACACGCTCACGGACGGCCGGCTCAAGACGCAGAGCACCTCGCTCCGCGTGCAAGACGACTTCAGCCGTCTTGCGATTCACGGAATGGCATTCCACAACGGCCACCCAGCTTTTCGTGCGGGCTTCGCCACGGCCGTGTCCAGTCATACTTGTCATCCTGTCTTTTTATCCGCCTCCGGTTGCCTCTGTCGAGGGCGCTCCACGATTCGCAGCAAAACACCCGCTTGATTGCTCGGCGCTCATCCCGCATCGTCATGCCTATGCAAGCTGTCTCGACCGATCTCATCACGGAAATCATGGATCTCAAGCGCTCACGCAATGCCGTGATCCTCGCTCATAACTACCAAGTGGCCGCTATCCAAGAAGTGGCCGACTTTGTTGGCGACTCACTTGGCCTAAGCCGACAAGCAGCCGATACGGATGCCGATGTCATTGCCTTCTGCGGCGTTCACTTCATGGGTGAAACGGCCAAAATTTTGAGTCCCTCAAAAACCGTTGTCATTCCCGACATGAACGCCGGGTGTTCGCTTTCCGATTCCTGCCCTGCGGACAAGCTGTCTGAGTATCTTGAGGAACACCGTGATAAAAATTACTTTGTCATAGCCTACATCAATTGCAGCGCTGGCGTGAAGGCCTTAGCCGATGTGATTGTGACCAGCGGCAATGCCGTCAAAATCGTTGAATCCACTCCGAAGGATCGCAACATCCTTTTCGTCCCCGATCAGAATCTTGGAGCCTGGGTGATGGAAAAAACGGGACGCCACATGGATCTCTGGCGGGGCAATTGTTATGTGCATGTTGAGTTCACCCGCAACAGCATCAGCCGCATCAAAAGCGGGCATCCCAGTGCCGTGGTCGTGGCGCATCCGGAGTGCACGCTTGCCGTGCGCTTGCTCGCAGATGAAGTCTGCTCCACCGAAAAAATGGTGACCTACTGCCGCGACAACCCCGCTCAAGATTTCATCATTGTTACTGAGAGCGGTATGTTGCATCGGCTTCGCCGCGAAGTGCCGAACAAGAATTTCATTCCCGGCCCGACCGACTCGTGCGCTTGTGCTGACTGCCGCTACATGAAACTGAATACGCTTGAGAAGCTGCGCGACTGCCTCGCCGATCTGAGGCCACAGATAGAGATTCCCGAAGAAATTCGCTCCAAAGCCGAGTTCTCCGTGCGCCGCATGCTCGAGCTTTCAAGGTAGGCACACGGGGTTTCCCGTGACGGAGACGCGGTTGGAGGCTATTACTATCGGATGACTAAGTTGAATTTTGCGGATCTGGTCCTCTCGCCTGAAGTTTTAAAGGCGGTTGCGGATCTTGGTTTTGAGGAACCTTCACCGATCCAGTCCGCTGCGATCCCTGTTCTGCTCGAGGGCCATGATGTTGTTGGCCAGTCGCAGACAGGATCTGGAAAAACAGCCGCCTTCGCGATTCCCGCTATCGAACTTTGCGTGGCTTCCGACCGCTCCGTGCAAGTTTTGATCATGTGTCCCACCCGGGAGTTGGCCACCCAAGTGGCGGATGAGGTGCATAAACTCTCTGCCCACAAGAAAGGACTACACGCCGTTCCCATCTACGGCGGAGCATCCTATGAGCGTCAATTTTTCGAACTCAAAAAAGGTGTTCAGATTGTGATTGGAACACCAGGCCGAATCATGGATCACATGGATAAAGGCACTCTTCGCCTCGGCACGGTCAAGATGGTTGTCCTCGATGAAGCCGACCGCATGCTCGATATGGGCTTCCGCGAAGACATCGAAAAAATCCTTTCTGCAACGCCCAAGGAAAGGCAAACGGTTTTCTTCTCGGCCACCGTCTCAAAGCCGATTCGCGACCTGATCGAACGGCACTCGAAATCGCCCAAGTCGGTGAAAATCGAACAAAAACAGCTCACCGTTCCCGCGATCGAACAGTGGTATTATGAGGTGCCGCAGCGCCTCAAATTTGAGACGCTCCTCCGCCTCATCGATTTCCACGGCTACAAGCTTGGGATCATTTTTTGCAACACGCAGCGCATGGTTGATGAGCTTGCGGACGACCTCATCGCCCAAGGCTTCTCGGCCGACCGCTTGCATGGCGGCATCGCTCAGGCCCAGCGCACCCGCGTGATGAACAAATTCAAAAAGGCGGAATTTGAATTCCTTGTCGCTACGGATGTCGCCGCACGGGGCATTGATGTCGATGAGCTCGAGCTCGTCGTAAACTACGACCTTCCTTACGACTCAGAGGACTATGTCCACCGCATCGGCCGCACCGGCCGCGCTGGGCGCAAAGGCATGGCCATCACTTTCGTCTCCGGTCGCGACATCTACAAGCTCCAGCACATCGAGCGTTTCACACGCACCAAAATTCTGCGTGGTAAAATTCCCACGGCAGGAGAAGTCGAAGAGCGCCGCTCCGAAGCCATGGTGCAAAAAGTCCGTGCGGTTCTTGATCGCGGCAACCTCTCCATGGCTCTCACAGACCGATTGCTTGAGGAGGGCTATAACTCCACCGACATCGCCGCCGCCCTCTTTGAGTTAATGGCTGGTCCAGAGTCCCCGGCTGAAAAAGCAATCGAAGAGCCTCGTAAAAAAAGCGCCCCAGCCCGTTCCGAACATTTTCAGGACTCCTCGCCGAACCTCCGCCCCGCCTCGCGAGGTATGCAGTGGGTCCGACTCAGTGCGGGCCGCGAGACCCGCATCTCCCCGCGCGATATCATAGGCCTCCTGGAAGATTCCCTCGGCCTCCCAGCCCGGTCTGTGGGCATTATTGATATCATGCCCGGCCAATCCTTCGCCCAGGTGCCCCAGCAATTTCTCGATGTCCTTCGTGACGCCCCGCGTCTCGTCGAGACGAATGCCGGAGACATCCAGGTTTCGCTGGCTCCCGTTCAGGATTCCAACAAGGACTTCATCTCGGGACCAAAACAGAAGTTTCCGAAAAAATCCAAAGCCCCGAAATAAGCGACCCTGCTTATTTGAGAAATACGGCGGCCAAGCGGTCTGGAGTCACTCCCGCGAGAGATTCCAGTGCGTCGGTGGCCGCATGCAAATCCTGCAGTGGGTTTGTTGTGGCCACGGCCAGCACTCTCATTCCCGCTCGTAGAGCCGCTTCGATCCCAGCATGGGCATCCTCGATAACGAGGCAGCCTGCTGGTGGCAGACCAAGTTTCTCTGCAGCCAGAAGAAAAACATCCGGCGCCGGTTTGCCATGGCTCACGTCGTCCCCGCAGACCACCGCTTGGAAGAAACGGTCGAGACCAGTTGCCGCAAAGATTGCACGGAGATTTCCCCGCGGCGTCGACGATCCCACAGCCGCAGGAACTCCCTTTTCCTGCAATGCGATCAGGAGTTCTCTCGCGCCGGGGAGTATGTGCACGCCCGATGCCCTCACCAATCCTCTGTAGATTTCTTCTTTGCGATCGGCCAAGTCTTGAATGTCTTCCTCCTCCGAGGCCCACTGAAGAATCCGAGGAATGATCACTTGATTCTTCTGTCCGAAGCCGAGCTTAAAATGCCCCTCTGGAAGTGGCTTGGAGATTTCCTGCGCGAGAATTTCCCACGAGCGCTCATGCTGCGCTGAGGAATCAATCACCACACCGTCCCAATCGAAAATCACACCTTTCATTCCAGACATAGCCAGACCGTTATCCTCTCGGACCTCAAGCGGCAAGGGGACAAACCCGCGAGTGCGCCGGGAAAACAGAGCCGACTTCCTATCGCGACAGAGCTATCGAGCAGGCTCGGCACAGAAAATACTTCGGCCCATCCCTGGGAATGTGTAGAAATTTTTGATGCACCTCGCTGATGCGGTCAAATACCTCGATGAAATCCTGCGCACTCATGAAGTGGGAGATTTTCCACAAGCCCTGAACGGTCTCCAGGTTGAAAACTCAGGTGGACTCACGCGTATTGGCGCGGCGGTGGATGCCACCGAGGCGGTTATCCGAGAGGCCTCCCAAGCCGGGGTGGATTTCCTCATCGTGCACCACGGCCTCTTCTGGAGCGGAGCCCAGCGTATCACAGGCGCCACCTACAGGAAGACGCGCTTGATGATGGAAGCGGACATGGCAATTTATAGTGCTCACCTGCCATTGGATATTCATCCTGAAATCGGCAACAACGCTCTGCTGGCAGGCGCCATCGGACTCCAAAATGGGGTGCCATTTTTTTCAACGGCGGGGCAAAATATCGGACTCATGTTTGAAGCCGAGATCAGCCGTGAGGTTTTGCGGGACCACTTATCGCGCGCTGTGGGCGGTCCGGTGCACCTCGCTCCAGGTGGTCCGGTGCTTGCGCGAAGAGTGGGAGTTGTAACCGGAGGCGCAGGCGGCGATATCGCAAAGGCCGCCGAGGCTGGGGTGGATACCTTGATCACTGGCGAGGGCCCTCACTGGTCCTACACGGCGGCGGAAGAGTTGGGCGTGAACCTTTTCTATGCGGGCCACTACGCTACAGAGACCTTTGGAGTCAAAGCCGCTGCAGAAATGGTCTCCCGCAGGTTCGCTCTGCCTTGGCAGTTCATCGACCACCCGACAGGCTTGTAATCAATCCTCAGATTCGTCCTTGGATAGCAGGTTGAAGGCTTTTTTAACATCGCTCACCCGCAGAATGAGAAGACCCTTCCGGGCACTCGGCATGGAAGCGAGGTAGGCGTATTCGATATTCACCTTCGATTTGGAGAGAAGCCGTGCCACACGCGACAAGCTGCCAGGGCGGTTGTCGTTTTCAATCATGAGCACTTCGCTATCCAACACGAGGGTTCCATGAGACTCCAACAGGGCGATGGCTTTGCGAGTATCGCTTACGACCATGCGGATCGCTGCATGGTCCACAGTATCGATGACGGTCAGGCCGTAGATATTGATGTTCGCCTCGGCGAGTGCGTCGCAGATGTCTGCGAGTGTTCCCGGACGATTGGCAATAAAGATAACGAGTTGCTCGACGATACGCACATTTTTCATAGGCCATCAGCCTCGCGCTGCACCCCTCGCGAGTCGAATGGAAAAAGGCGGGGCTTGCCAGCGCCATGTGACAAGGCGATGGATGGGCCATGCCGAATCCCAAAAAGAGCGGGCCGAATAGTCACCTGCAAAGTCGCTCCCGCACGCAGAAATCCGATTCCAGCAAATCGCCGAGTTCGTCGACGGTTGCTGCCAACCCTGCAAAACCTCATCGACCCGCGAGACGCAGCGGCACTTCTCAAAAATCCACCGGTGAGCCGTCGCAAAAACTTCGAGCCTCCATTCTCCGTCAAATCTCTGAACGGCCACTGGACGCCGCTGGAATCGCTTCCGCGCTGGACCTTCCTCCTGCATGGAAAGGCAAGCTCCTGCAACTTCTCAAAGAAATGGAGACCACAGGCGAAATCGCCCGCATCCGGCGGGACCGCTTCATTATCCCCAAGGAGGCCGATCTCTTTACCGGCATCCTCCAAATGCACGCCAATGGCGGGGCCCATGTGCTGAACGAAAAGCAAGGCGATCCAGACCTCTTCATCCGCTTCGAAAATTGCTTCACGGCCATGCACGGCGACCGGGTTGTGGCGCGCATCTCGAGCCAGCCAGAGGAGCCCGGCTTCTTCACTCGGTCGGAAAAACGCCGTGAGGGAAAGGTGATCCGCATACTCACACGTGCCAACGAGACCATCGTAGGCACACTCCAACGCTCAAAAAACTTCTTCTACGTTGTAGCCGACGATCCACGCTTCGCCCAAAATCTGTATGTCAATCCACCCGCCCCACCGCTTCTGGCGAAGGTTGGCGACAAGGTCGTTGCGAAGCTCGATTCCTGGCCGTCACGCCATGTGAACCCCGAGGGGCACCTTATCGAAATCCTCGGGCCAGCAGGTGCTCCAGGCATCGACATGCTCTCCATTATTCGCAAGCACAGGTTGCCATTGGAATTTCCCCATGATGTCCTTCGCGAGGCCAAGGGAGTGTCGCCCGAGGTCGATCCCGCCGATGCCGCAAAGCGTGAGGATTTGCGAGACCGCTTCATTTTTACTATCGACCCGGATGATGCGAAGGACTTCGACGACGCCATCAATGTGGAGCACATCCCCGGTGGGTGGAGGGTTGGTATTCACATCGCCGATGTCTCACATTATGTGAAACCCAAGTCCGCTCTCGATCGCGAGGCACACACGCGCGGGAATAGCGTGTATCTTGCCGACAGGGTCATTCCCATGCTTCCCGAGGCCTTGAGCAACGGCATCTGCAGTCTCAAGCCGCAGGTAGACCGCATGGCATTCTCCGTCTTTGCCGAGATCCTCCAGAGCGGAAAAATCCAATCCGTCCGCTTCGCCAAAACCGTGATTCGCAGCGCCGCGCGGTTGACCTACAAAGAGGCATTCGCGCTTCTCGAGAAGCCGCCGAAAAAAGGTGACCTCCTCTCCGAGCGTGTCCACACCGCCTGGGAGCTCTCCTCCCTGCTGCGCAAAAAACGCTTTGCCGCAGGATCCCTCGATTTGGAGTTTCCAGAGATCAAAGTCTGGCTCGACGAAACCGGGCGCCCCGTGCGGCTCGAGCGTGTGGAGAATGACATTTCCCACCAGCTCATCGAGGAACTTATGCTCCTCGCGAACGAACTCGTCGCCCGCGAACTCAAACACCGCAAACAACCCGCCGTCTACCGCATCCACGAGAAGCCGGACCCCGAAAAGCTCGTTGAATTTCGTGAATTCGCCGCCTCTCAAGGCATTCGCGCCGGCGACCTCACACAACGGCCCGAGTTGCAAAAACTCCTCGCCTCGCTCCACGGCAAACCCTTTGCCTCGGCTGTGAAGATCGCCCTACTGAAAAGCCTCAAGCGAGCCCGCTATTTTCCCGAGCCCCTCGGCCATTATGGACTTTCGAAGTCGGACTACACTCACTTCACCAGTCCCATCCGCCGCTACAGCGATCTCATCGTGCACCGGGCCCTCGAGCGTCAACTTGGCCTCACCAAGAGCGGCCCGGACTCATCCGCACTCGGCGCCATGGCCGAGCATATCTCCACCACCGAACGATCCGCGGCGGATGCCGAAAAGGAATCCGTTCGCCTCAAAAAACTCGAGTTCTTCCAACTCCAAACGACCGAGGGCAACCGGCACAAATTCCGCGCCATGATCATGGATGTGCGAAATTTCGGTTTCTTCGTGGAATTGCCCGAATTTTTACTCACCGGTCTTGTCCATGTTTCCGCACTCGAGGGCGACTTTTACATCCATGAACCATCCCGCGGACGCCTGTGCGGAAGAAAAACCAAAAAGATTTATCAGGTCGGGGATTTTCTGGAGGTCGCTGTCGACCGCGTCGACATGTTCAAACAGCAAGTAGATTTTAAACCCGCGTAACACTCCCGTTCGCCGAAAAATAGACGCCTCGTCATTCAAAATTTCCCGCTTGCTCCTTCAGAAAGCGCCAACTACAACACCCTCTCCAACGTTCCTCCATTTCATGGGAAAAATCCTCATTATCGTCGCAATCGTCTTGGCTGCTGCCTCCGCAGGTTTGGGCTTTCTCAACAGAAGTAATCTTCTACAAACCAAAGCAGACTTGGCAGCTTCACAGCAAGAGACCGCTACCGTTAAAACCAATCTCGACGGAGAAGTTAAAAAACTCGCTGAGGCCGAAAAAGCCATTACCGATCTTAAGGCCGAAAAGTTAACCCTCGATGCCGATCTTCTGAAACAAAAGAGCGAAGTTAGCACAAAGACAGGCGAACTTGCTGACGCTAAAACAAAGCTGACCAAAGCCGAGTCGGATTTGGCTCTCGCCGAGACAGAAAAACTCGCCAACGCCGAAAAAATCACTCAGCTCGAAGCCCAAGTTGCAGCCGCCTCAACGGCCCAAGTGCCAGTTCCAACAGAAGATGACAAGGCCCGTATTGCCGAACTGGAAACCCTCAACGCCAAGCTTGGCGAGGACAACAAGACACTTGAAAATAAACTGGTCGCCTCCCAAAAAGTAGCCCGCGAGAACGAGGCTAAAGAAAACCTCACAGGTCTCACAGGTCGAGTCCTTGCCGTAAACCAAGCTTGGAACTTTGTCGTCCTCAGCCTTGGAAACAAAAAAGGCATCGAAAGCAACATGGAGTTTCTGGTCAAACGCGGGTCAACTCTCATCGGAAAAGTTCGTATAACCACAGTAGAACCAGCGACCTCCATAGCAGACATCATACCCGCGAGCCTTTCTCGCGGACTTAGCATCCAGCCTGGCGATGACATCATTTATCAAGTTGCTCAAAATTAGCCTCCTCGTCCTCTTGGCAGCTACTCTTACCGGCTGCGCCACAGACAGCTCCACCTCCGCTCATGCCGAAGGCTCTCTCCCCTGGAACCGGCCAGCATCTTGGGAAGGCGCCGGGGCACTCGGCTCCGCGATGCAAGGCACGCGTTAAGATCAAATCTCTTGATCCTCCGGGAAATATCATGAGCCTGCCCGGGACGGAGGGCCAAGCAGTAAAAATTTGAGTCGCAGATTTTCGGGAGTCGCACCAATTCTATTAGCCATGAAAAGCGCCTTCGAAGCCGCTCCCCCACTACCACCCGAGAGCAGGCGAACGCCTCGGAATCATTTGTTTCCGTATCGGCAAGCTCTCGATATCACCGTCACAGCGCGCTTTGTTGCCTCGCCTCTGAGCCTTCCTCCCTTGCGCCACCCGAGTGTTGGGTGCCTTGATCGTGTGCTTGCGATCCCAACTCATCACTTCGCTCAACTCGTCGATCATCGCACCTTTTCCCTCTCGCTTTCGCCTCCCGTAGCGTTCCCGACAGTATTCCAATAACCCTAAATCCGGCAGTTGAAGGGGCAATTTTGAATGAAAGGGCCTATTTTTGAAGGTAATCCAACTGCTCCGCTGTTCACCATTTGGGATAGAAGGTTCTTATCTGCTTCGCTTTAGATTTCAGCTTTTTAAACCCAGTTTACCAATCCCAACTGCCGAATTTAGGATAACTCGCTTTTGCTCTTCTTGCTCATCGTCCCAGATTCTTTTGTCATCAAGGTGTCATTCTTTATGACGCAACGACTTCCTCTACGCGTTTTATCTCATCCTCCCCGGTGTCATTTTATGTGGCG
>Ga0247838_1001700_pt1 | contig 30426 bp, 26 predicted proteins | sample LaCruzMarch2015__5_FD_189097 | JGI IMG/M metagenome (GOLD analysis project Ga0247838, IMG submission 189097) | Freshwater microbial communities from meromictic Lake La Cruz, Castile-La Mancha, Spain - LaCruzMarch2015_15m | ecosystem: Environmental > Aquatic > Freshwater > Lake | place: Spain... | reverse complement strand
GTTCGACCTCACCGCGTTCGGTGAACTTGACGGCGTTGCCGAGCAGATTGATCAGCACCTGCTCGAGGTGTCCCGCATCGCCGGTCAGGGTGTCGTAACGCCAGGAGGGATGAGGGGAAATGACCAGATCCAACTGCTTGTCGCGCGCGGCCGCGGCCACGATGGCGCCGAGATTATCCAGCAACCCGGACAGCCGGAAGGGCGCGGATACCGTCTCCAGCCGGCCGGCCTCGATCTTGGAGAAGTTCAGGATGTCGTTGATGAGTGTCAGCAGCGAGCGGCCGGCGTTGCGAACCTTCAGCACCAGGTCAAGCGCCGCGGCGTCGAGCGGCTGCCGCTCCAGCAGATAGCAGAAGCCGAGCACCGCGTTCATCGGCGTGCGGATCTCGTGGCTCATATTGGCCAGGAACGCGGACTTCATGCGCGTCGCCTGTTCTGCGACAGCCCGTGCCTGCAACAACTCGGCCTCGGCCGCTTTGCGCGCGGTGACATCGACATAGGCGATGAGCATCCCATAGTCGGGATGCGGATAGGGCGTGGCGTTGACCGAGAGCCACACCACGCCATCCGGGCGGAGGATGCCCATCTCCACGTCGCGCACCGTCAGACCCTCGACCGCGGCGCGCACGCTGGCGAACTCCGCTGGCGGCATGGGGGTCCCATCCGGACGGACGATCGCCCACTCCTCGCCGTCATAGGTGCGGCGGAACTGTTCATCCCGCGCGATCCCCAGCAGGACCTCCGAGGCCCGATTGCAGTCGACGATCTGACCGGCCCGGTCCGTGACGGCGATCCCGATCGGCAGGAGGTCATACATGGTGCGCAGCTTGGTCTCGGAGGCCTGAAGCTCCGCAGTCCGGGCCGCGACCAAGTCTGCCAAGTGCGCCTGCTGGTCCTGGAGGGCGAGTTGCGCCTCCCGGGCCTCGGTCGCGTCGTGCAGGCTCACCACGATGCCGAGCACGGCCCCGTCTTCTCCCCGGAAGGGACTGTAATCCGCCTCCAGCCAGCGCACCCGGCCGTCGGCTCCGGTGCTGCGGATGCTGAAGCGCTGGGCCTGACCAGCCAACGCGGACTCCAGATGGGGACTCATCTCCGCATAGGTCTCAGCGCCCACGACCTCGCGCAGCAGCCGTCCCTGCAACTGGTCTTGGCTGGATTGGCGTAGCGCGGCATAGGCGCGGTTGATCAACCGGAAGCGCAGGTCCCGATCGATGAAGACCAGCATCGCGCTGGAGGTCTCGACGATCTGCTGGTAACGACGCAGGTCCAGCTCCGCCTGTTTGCGTTCGGTGATGTCCTCGGAAAAGATGACGATCCCACCCACGGCGCCGTCGCTGCGGTGCCAGGGTCTCACCTCCCATCGCACCCAGTGCACGCTGCCGTCCTGCCGCTCGAAGGGCTCTTCCTCGGCGCGGATCACCTCACCGGCCAGGCAGCGCCGGTGCACCTCCCGCCACGACTCCGGAATCTCGGGGAAGACCTCGTAATGGGAAAGCCCGATGATGTCGCGGCCCCCCAGTCCAAAGTCATTCAGCCAGCGTTGGCTGACCGCCAGGTGGCGTAGGTCGCGGTCCAACATCGCCAGGGCGGCGGGGGCGTGCTCGATGAAGATCCGCAGTTGCTCTTCCCGCTCGGCGAGCGCGGCTTCGGCGCGTTTGCGCTCGGAGATGTCACGCACGACGCTCAGCATGCAGGGCTTGCCGCCGAACAGGGACCTGGTCGCGCTGACCTCGACCGGGATGGGGCGTCCCTGAGCATCCTGATGCATGGCCTCGAAGGTGGCGGCACCCTCCTGCTGCAACAACGCGAGGCGCTGCGGGACATTGACGACATCCTCGGGCCTATCGATGTCGCGAATATGCAAGGTCAGGAAGGTCTCCCGATCGTATCCGTACCGTCGGCAGGCCTGGTCGTTGACCGCGAGGAAGCGCCCTTGCAGATCCAGGATAAAGATCGCGTCCATGACGTTGTTGACGATCCCGCGATAGCGTTCCTCGCTCTCCTGGAGGGCCGCCTGGGCCTGCTTGCGCGCGCTGATATCCTGCATGGTGGCCACGCGGTACTGGACCTGGCCGTCGGGGGCAAAGACGCTGACCAGGTCCATCTGCACCTCGAAGGTCGAGCCGTCCCGGCGCCGCATCCTGGCCTCGTAGCGGGTGCGGCCCGACCGGTCCGCCAGGGCGATATGTTCCCGCAGCAACCCCAGGTCCTCGGGGGCATAAACGGACGCGATCGGCTGCCCGGCGATCGCCGCGGGGACCGCGCCGAGCAGGTTTGCGAAGGCCGGGTTGCAGGCGCAGATGGTATTGGTCTGCGGATCGCCGATGCCGAGGCCATGGGCACAGTGTTCAAAGGCACCCGCCCAGAGGCGCAGTTCAGTGATGTCATTGACCATGGCCAGGGCGTGCGTGAGGGTCCCGCCGGCATCGCGGATGGCGGTGACCGTAACCTCCGCGACCAGGGTATGGCCGTCGCGGTGACGGTAGTGCGTCTCGCGCCGGTAGCTCGGGAACTCGCCGGCCAGCAGCCGGGCGAACATCAGGGTCTCCTGTTCCTGGTCGGCCGTCATGACGAATTCGCTGAAGTGGCGCCCGATCAGGCCCGGCAGTTCCCCCTGGTAGCCGAGCATCGCCAGCAGGGCCGGGTTGATCAGCGCCAGCCGGCCGTCGCGGTCCCGCAGGCTGATACCGGCCGGGGACGCCTCGAACATGGCGCGCATGAGACCCTGTTCGCGTAACTGCTGCCGGGTATCGCGCAGCGCCTGACCCTGCTTGGCGATGGTCTGGCGCAACAGGCGCAAATGGACATCGTGGATGTCCCGCAGGAGGTTCTTCCGGCTGAGAATCCCGACCAGGCGCCCGGCACCGTCCGCCACTGCCAGGTGCCGGACCCCCGCGGCGCGCATCCGCGGGGCCGCCTCGTAGGCGAACGCTTCGGGGCAAATCGTCTGCACCGGCTGGGACATGACCGCGGCCACCGGGGTGGTTTGCAGGTCCAGGTCGAGCGCGGCCAGCCGGATGGCATCGCGTTCGGTCAGGATGCCGAGTGCCCGCTCCCGCTCGGCCATGATCACCGAACTGATGTGCCGATCGGCCATCAGGGCCAGGCACTCGGCAATCGTGGTCCCCGGCGGCACTGTCGCCGGCTCGCGGGTCATCAGGTCGGCGACGGTGCGCGGTCCCTGAAGCTCCGCGACCCCCAGTGCCTGGGCGAAGTCGGTCTCGGACAGGACCCCATAGAGCCGGCCCGCCGCATCCGTCAGCACCAGGTGCCGCACCCCATGGCCCGCCATGCGGGCATAGCCGTCGATGAAGGTCATCTCCGGGGGGGCGGTGAGCAAGTCGGCGGACATGAGCGCGCGCAGCGGTGTGGCGGGGCTGTAGGTGCCGGCCGCGATCAGCCCCAGTGCATCGCGCTCGGTGAAGAGGCCGACCGGGGTGTCGCCGTCGAGGATCACCACCGAACTCAGGCGGCGTTCCCCCATGCCCGCGACGGCCAGGGAGACCGGGTCCTCCGGGGCGAGGACGAGGGGGCTCTGCGCTTGACACAGCGTCGCGAGCGTGAGCGTTTCGATCATGTCTCTCCCCCTGTTCTCTTGCCTACACCCTACTGATTATACGTGTGATACCGCTCAAGGCTGAGCCGCGCAGTGAGTCTCCACAGGATGCGTTGTGCCCGGACCGTCCAGCGCGCGCCAGCCGCCCATGACCCGGTCGATCTACAGGTCTGAATCTCGCCCCGCAGGCCGCTGGTCCGCACAGCGGACCCTACAGGGAGCGGCGACTCAATCCGCCGCCGTCGGGTGCCGACGCGCCAAGCGTGGCTCCCGTAGGGTCCGCTGTGCGGACCAGCCGCTCGCTGTACCGTCGGCACGCGGTACCAGGCGCCGCACTGGGGTGCGGCGCCCCCGGTGCCGCTCAGCGTGTCGGGGGCGGCAGGGGCAGTAGCCCGGCCGGTCCCTGCGGCTCAGGGGGCATGGACGGCAGGCCCTCGGGCAGCGGTTCCATGCGGGGTGGGACGGGGCGGGGTGGGGCGGTGCGGGGGCGCTCGCCGCCGGGGCCGCCGGCGCCGCCGGCCAGGGTGCCGGCGAGGGTGCTTGCGAGGGTCTGCAGGCGGCCGTCGAGGTCGACCTTCCAGTCCGGGCCCAGGGGCAGGAGTGAGACGACCTCGACGCGCTCCACGGCCGTGGCGCCGCTGCCCTGGGTGAGGCGGATCAGTACGTGCAACTGCTCGCCCTCGCGCAGCACGCCGATGGGGGCGAGCGCGCTGAAGCGCGGCGCGGCCTCGGGCTCGCGGGCGCTGATCAGGCGGGCGAAGCGGGTCAGGAAGTCGGCGGGGTCGGCGGCGGCGGCCAGGGGGTAGCTCGCATCCCGTCCGAAGGTGGCGTTGAGCAGGGTGCGGGTGCCGCGCGCCTGTTCGTCCTTGAGGCGCGGCATCACGAGTTCCTTGAAGCGCGCCAGCGCGCTCGGGTGCAGCCAGGCGGGGGCGGCGGCGAAGCCCTTGTCTTTCAAGGCGGTGAGATAGGCGGTCGCGGTCTCCGTGGCGGTTTTGGTGGTGGCCGCGTCGACCACCGGCTGGGCGGTCGGGGCGGCCTTGCCCTCGCCGGGTTTGCCCTTGGCCTGGGGGTCGGCCGGGGCCGCGGCCTTGGGCTTGCCCTCGGGCCTGGCGGCGGGGGCGCCGGCGTCTTTCGGTGCGCCGGTAGCGTCCTCCCGGCGCTCGGCGCCCTGGCCCGGCGTGTCCGGCGCAGCACTGGCCGCCAGTGGCGCCAGGATCAGTAATACCAGCAGAGGCAGGGTATAGCTCGTCATCTCAGGTGCTCCCCTTGGTAGTCGAATGCCAGATGCCGCAGGCGGTAGCCGCTTCCCGCCGACTGGAGTCCAAGGCTTGCGCCTTGGCGCTCTCTTCCAAGGCTGAAGCCTTGGACTCCACAGCGTTGGCGTGTTGCTCCAAGGCTGAAGCCTTGGACTCCACTTTAGCGTTGGCGCGGTGCTTCACCGCATGGCAGCGAGGTGTCGCGGACGTGCGGACGCGCTAGCATACCGCGACCAGCGCCGGCCGCTCGCCGGTCGCGTCTCAAGCCGCGCCGATACCCTATGAATCAACCCCTGATCCTCGCCTCCACCTCGCCCTTTCGCCGCGCCCTGCTGGAGCGGCTGGGGCTGCCCTTCACGACCGTGGACCCGGCGGTCGCGGAGGAGCGCCGACCCGACGAGCCGCCCCAGGTAATGGTGCTGCGCCTGGCCGAGGCCAAGGCGGTGGCGGTGGCGGCGGCGCACCCGGAGGCGATCATCATCGGCTGCGATCAGGTCGCCTGCATCGACGACCAGGTGCTCGGCAAGCCGGGCGACCGGGCGCGGGCCATCGCCCAACTGGAGCTGGCGTCCGGGCGCACGCTCAAGTTCCAGACCGGCCTCTGTGTGCTCAACGCCATCACCGGGCGCACCCAGACCCTGGTGGAGCCCTTCCACGTCCATTTCCGGCGCCTGACGCGGGCGCGCATCGAGACCTACCTGGACCGCGAGCAGCCCTGGGGTTGCGCCGGCAGCTTCAAGTCGGAGGGGCTGGGGATCGCCCTCTTCGCGCGCCTGGAGGGGGAGGACCCCAGCGCCCTGATCGGCCTGCCGCTGATCCGGCTGATCACGCTCCTGGAGTCCGAGGGGCTGGACCCGCTCGCGTAGGGTCCGGCTTCAATGATCTGTTTTTCTTTGTGTTCTTTGTGTCTTTGTGAGAGCGATCCCCGGATTTTGGTTCAATGATTGCTTCCAATGGCCTGATCGGCGAAGATTTCGCATTGATCGCTCCTGGCCGCGCGCCGGCCATTGCACACCCGGGGGGGAATTGCGACCATGACCGAGGCTTCTTCAATCGTTACTATTCATTTGGCGGGCCGCCGGCGCGCCTTGCTGTCCCTGGTCGGGGTCTTGACCTTGATCGGCGTGCTGTCACTGGGGGGCTGCGGCGGGGGCGCCGACAAGCGGGAGGCGGCCCTGGACAAGGGGCCGGCGACCTATGGCTCGGGCGAGTTCCCGATGCCGTCGCAGATCGAGCCGAACGTGAACTTCTGGCGCAACGTCTACGGGGTCTGGGGCCGCAACCAGGTCGCCTTCCACGACGACGAGCACATGGGCGTGATCTACGAGGTCGCGGAGCTGCCCGGTGCCACCCAGGAGGGGTACAGCGAGATGCAGCGGGCCTTCGTGCGCGACCGTCTGGACTATTACCGGGACCAGGTGCGCGGCCTGGAGCAGCGCCTGTCCAGCAACCAGACCCTGAGCCCGCAGGACCGGGTGCTGCTGGCCAAGTTCGAGCAGGACGGCGGCGCCCGCGGTGTCTACGGGGCCGCGGAGCGGGTGCGGATGCAGCGCGGCCTGCGCGACCGCTTCCGGCGCGGGTTGGAGATCAGCGGGCGTTACGACAAGGCCTTCCGCGAGGCCATGCGCAGCGCCGGGCTGCCGGAGGACCTGGCCTATCTGCCCCACGTGGAGTCGTCCTTCCAGACCAACGCCGTCTCCAGCGCGGGTGCTACCGGGGTCTGGCAGTTCATGCCGGCCACCGGGCGGGTCTTCATGAACGTCAACGGCGCGGTCGATGACCGTATGGACCCCATCCTGTCCGCCCACGGGGCCGCGCGCTATCTCTCGCAGGCCTACAAGCGGCTGGGCAGTTGGCCGCTGGCGGTTACCAGCTACAACCACGGCCAGGGCGGCATGGCCAATGCCAAGGCCCAGTTTGGCCAGGACTTCGGCAGCATCGTCAAGAACTACCAGGGCAAGGCGTTCAAGTTCGCCTCGCGCAACTATTACGCGGAGTTCCTGGCCGCCCGTGAGGTGGCCGGCCATCCGGAACGCTATTTCCCGGAAGGGGTGCGCTACGAGTCGCCCTGGCCCCACGAGCGCCTGGTGCTGGCTAGTGCCATGCCGGCCGATCACGTGGCGCGTCACTATGGTGTCTCCAGCGGGAGCCTCGCCGGCCTGAACATGCACTGGCGCGGCGCGGCCCGCGACGGCCGGACCGCGCTGCCCGCCGGCAGTACGGTGTGGCTGCCCGCGGGCAGCAAGAGCCGGGTCGCCGGGTCGCCGCCGTCCTACGCCAGCGGGGCCTTTGCCGCGCGCGCCGAGTCCAAGCCCATGGCCGAGCCGCTGGCCGCGGCGACCGCGATGGCCTTCCAGGCGACGGAGGCCGAGCCGGCCTTCGCCGAACTGCCGTCGCGCAGCCCGGCCTATGCCGCGCCGGCGCCGCGCACCGAGCCGCGGGTGGCTATGGTCGAACCGCGCCCCCGGGTCGCGCCGTGGCCGGCCCGCGACGAACCGAGCATGGCGCCCCGCGCGGCAATGGACGAGGAGCCGGACGAGCGCGCGGCGCCGCGGGCCACGCGGACCAGGCCCACCTGGGCTGAGGCCAGGGCCGCCAGGGCCGCCAAGGCCAGGGCCAAGGCGGAGTCCAGGGCCGAGGCCGAGGCCCTGATCGCCAAGTCGCAGTCCAAGCCCGCCAAGGCCGCGCCGAAGGGCGCCAAGGCCGAGACCAAGGTCGCCAAGGCGGACCCGAAGTCGGCCAAGGGCGACGCCAAGACCGCCAAGGCCGACGCGAAATCCGGCAAGCCGGACGCCAAGACCGCCAAGGCCGACGCCAGGACCGCCAAGGCCGATGCGAAGTCCGGCAAGGCCGACGCCAAGACCGCCAAGGCCGATGCGAAATCCGGCAAGGCCGACGGCAAGACCGCCAAGGCCGATGCCAAGGCCGATGCGAAGGCTGAAGCGAAGGGCGGCGACAAGTCGGGCAAGACGGCCAAGGCGGACGCGAAGTCCGGCAGTTCCAAGTACCACGTGGTGAAGGCGCAGGAGACCCTGTTCCGCGTCGCCAGCGGTAACGGGATCTCGGTGGCGGAACTGCGGCGGCTGAACAAGCTCGGCCCCAACGACAACAGCGTCCGCCCGGGGCAGAAGCTCAAGGTCGGGACCTGAGTCGGCCGTCCCGACTGCCGCGCGGCGGTCGGGGGTTGCAATTGCGCGAATGCCGGCTTCGGCCAGGTGTAGGTCGCCCTTCAGGGCGACCAGGCGTTTGCGCGGTCGGTCGCCCTGAAGGGGCGACCTACAACCCGCCCCGGTATCCGCCGCCCGCGACGCCTGGCCTTGCCGTGTAGGTCGCCCTTCAGGGCGACCAGGCGTCGGTGCGGTCGGTCGCCCTGAAGGGGCGACCTACAACCCGTCCCGGCATCCGCCGCGCGCGGCGCCCTTCGATGGTATCCTTACCGGTTAGCCTCCGCCCATCGACCACGATCTCCAGGACCACCCCCATGAAACCCATGCCGCTGCTGCTGCGCAAAGATCAGGAACGCCGCCTGCTCGCCGGCCATTGCTGGGTCTACAGCAACGAGGTGGATACCCAGGCGACCCCGCTCAAGGACCTGACCCCGGGCGCGCCGGTGGAGGTCCTGAGTGACCACGAGCGCTGGATCGGTCACGGCTATGTCAACCCGCACTCCCTGATCTGTGCCCGCCTGGTCAGCCGGGAGCGCAACCGCCCTCTGACCCCGACCCTGTGGCTGGCGCGGATCCATGACGCGCTCGCCTTGCGCGAACGCCTGTACCAGCGCCCCTTCTACCGCCTGGTCTTCGGTGAGAGCGACGGCCTGCCGGGGCTGGTCGTCGACCGCTACGCCGACCTGCTCGCGGTCCAGTTCACCACCGCCGGTATGGAGCGGGTGCGCGCGGAGGTCCTGGCCGCGCTGGAACAGGTGCTCAAGCCCACGGCCATCGTGCTGCGCAACGACAGCTCGGCGCGCGAACTGGAAGGCCTGACCCTGGGCGTGGAAACGGTCCTGGGTAACCCGGGTGACGCCCTGATCCTGACCGAGCACGACCTCGACTTCGAGATTGCCCCGCTCACCGGGCAGAAGACCGGCTGGTTCTTCGACCAGGCCGAGAACCGCACCCGGCTCGCCCGCTACGGGGTGGGCGAGCGGGTGCTGGACGTGTGCAGCTATGTCGGCGCCTGGGGGCTGCGGGCCGCCGCGCTGGGGGCCCAGGACGTGACCTGCGTGGACAGTTCCCAGTCGGCCCTGGAGCGGGTGGGGGCCAATGTGCAACGCAACGGCTTCGGCGGGCGCGTCCACACCGTCCAGGGTGACGCCTTCGAGGTCCTGCGGACGCTGCGCGACGAGGGACGGCAGTTCGACACCCTGATCCTGGACCCGCCGGCCTTCATCAAGCGCAAGAAGGACGAGAAGGAGGGGGTGCAGGCCTATGCCCGGCTCAACCGGCTCGGGATCGAACTCCTGGCCCCGGGCGGGCTCCTGGTCACCTCCTCCTGCTCCTTCCACATGAACCGCGATGCCTTCCTGCGCACCGTGCAGCAGGCCGGGCGGCGCGCCGGACGCTTCCTGCAACTCCTGGAGACCGGCCAACAGGGGCCGGACCACCCGGTTCATCCGGCGATCCCGGAGACTGCTTATCTGAAGACCCTGTTCCTGCGCGTTCTGCCGGGGGCCTGAATTTCAGATTTAAGATTGTTTCTTCTCAGCGCGTTACCTACAATTCCCGATGTTGTTTCCAGTCTCGGCACCGGCCGCCAATCTGGGGGGACCAGACCCATGTGTGACGCCTGCACCATCAGTACCACCGCTCCCGCACCCGCGGGCCGCCCGCGGCCCCGCCGGTCCCGGGCCGGCCGCCTGGGCCGCGCCTTGGCGGGCGCGCTCGCCCTGGCCTATGCCCTGACCCTGGGCGGCTGCGGGGGTGGGGAGACCGCCAAGACCACCGGCTATGCCGACCGGGTCCTGGTCAAGAAGTCACAGCGCAAGCTGCAATTGCTCAAGAACGGTAAAGTGCTCAAGGAGTACCGTATCGCGCTGGGCGACAATCCGTTCGGCCACAAGATCCAGGAAGGCGATGAGCGCACCCCGGTGGGGGACTATGTACTGGACTGGCGCAACCCGCGCAGCAACTATCACAAGGCGCTCCATGTGTCCTACCCCAACGAGCAGGATCAGCGGGTCGCCCAGGCGCTGGGGGTGAGCCCCGGCGGCATGATCATGGTGCACGGGCTGCCCAACTATGTTACGTCTCCGGTCGTCCGGGCTGAGTATCAGCGGCGGGATTGGACCAACGGCTGCATCGCCGTCAATGATCACGAGATCGACGAGATCTGGCGGCTGGTCCGCGATGGAACCCCGATCCGCATCCAAGAGTGAGTGGGCACCGGGCCCGCCGCGGACGCGCCGATGCGCCCGCGCCGGCCGGCGCGGCCCGCGCCCCGTCTGGCGCCTGGGCAGTGGCCGTGCGATCATCGCGACAGGTAGCGCGACCCCGCCCGGGGTCGGCCGGATGCGCGGTGGGGAGTGATGACAGGCAGCACGATCTTTCATGCCCTTGGGTTGCACATGCATCAGCCGCCGGGAAACCTGCGGCTGCTGATCGAGGCCAATCCCTGGGAGGCGGAGCAGATTCTCCGCTGCTATGAGCGTCCGGTCCGGTACGCGGCGCGCTACCCTGACGTGGCCCGCCTGCACATCGGCTTTTCCGGCGTCCTGCTGGATCAACTGCTGGATCCGGACATCGTCGATCGCTATCGCCACATCCTGGACATCCCCGAGATGCTTGACCGCTATGCCCGGGCGGACAACATCGAACTGATCGGTACGGGCCATTACCACCCGATCTTCCCCCTGATCCCTCAGGCCGACTGGCCCGAGCAGTTGGAGCGTGAGCGCCTGGTCATGCTGCGGGCCTTCGGTCGCACCCCGCGGGGCTTCTGGCCGCCGGAGATGGCCTTCACCATGGACATGATCCCGGCGCTGGTGGACGCCGGCTATGAATACCTGGTGGTGGACGGGGTGCATGTGCGCCCGGAGGACGGCATCAGCGACGTCTTTCGCCCCTATCAGGCCTGCCACGACGGCGTCTGCATCACCGTGGTGCCGCGTGACCGCGACGTCTCCACCGCGCAGGAGAGCGGGCTCGACGCCAACTGGTTCCAGAACGAGGTGCGCTGGCGTACCGGGGGTTCGCCGCGTCCGCACGAGGCGCGCCTGGTCACCACCTGGTCCGACGGTGAGAACGGGGGCTGGTTCCGCCAGTCCGACGAGGGGTCCGGGTTCTTCGGGCACTTCTTCGCCCCCTATATGGAGCACTTCCGGGGCGGCGAGTATCCGGTCACCCCGGTCTCGCTCGGTCCCTATCTGGCGAGTAACCCACCGGTCGCGCGCGCCCAGGTCCAGACCGGGGCCTGGAACGTCGGCGCCACGTCCGCCTACGATTTTTCGCACTGGTCCGGCAGCGATCAGCAGCGGGCGGCGGCGACCGAGGTCAGCCACCTGAGCGCCCGTTACTGGGACCTGCGCGAACGACTGCCCGCCGGGTACCCGAGCGCGCCCCTGGAGCGGGCGCGCAACCTGATCCTGGAGGCCGAGACCAGTTGCTTCCTGTTCTGGGGGCCAGCCTGGATTCCCCATCTCTACGAGCGCACCGTGCCGGCCGCCGCGGAGTTGGATGCGGTCGAAGAGTCCTTGAGGCCCGTGCGTTCCGCCGGCGCCGCGCCGCGGCCCGACGCGGCCCCCGCTGCCGTCGCGCCACCCGACGCGGCCCCGGTTGCACCCCCTTTCGTACCCCCGGCCACCGCGGTCGCGGACTCCGCGGACTCACCGGTGCCGGTGTCCGTCGAGCCGCAAGGCCCAGGGCGGGCTGCGCCCGCGGTGACGCTTGCGGTCGCGGTGGTAGCGCCCACCCAGAGCACCGCCGGCGCGTCCTCGCCCCCGCCCGCGGCGCTGCCTGGCAGCGATGAACGCGGGCCCGGACGGACGTCCGGGCGCTGACGGACGGTGACCGCCTTGGGTGCGGGGGCCGGCCGTCCGTGTCGGAGCCCATGAGCACCAGCCTGCGGGGATCTGCCGTGGACGCCCCTGAGCCCCTGCTCGAGGTTGCGGATGCCGCTGCGGACACGGTGGCCTGGCCGCCCGGTCCGGCGGTTGACGCAGACGCCGACCTGACGGTGCGGTTCACGCCGTCGGGCGCGGCCTTGTCCCCCAACTTCCCCGGTCGGGATCCCGGGACCGGCCTGGTCCTCTACGGTCACGACGGCACCCTGCACGCGCACTGGCGCCTGGAAGCGAACGATCTGGAGCGGGCCGGCGGCAGCTTCCCGTCGGCGGGCGGCCGTCCCCTGCCGGTGGTGCGCCTGTGCCGAGTGCGCCCCGATGGGGGTTCGGACCAGGTGAATCAGGTCGATCTGCAGGCCCGCGTGCGTGAGGGTGTCGGCGAGGCCGGGTTCGCGGTGGCGGCGGATCACGGCCGCTATCACGCCGAGCTTGGTCTGACCAATGGGGACGGCGGCTGGTTGATGCTGGCCAGGTCCAATGCGCTGGACAATGTGTCGCCGGTCGGGGTCGACCTCGCCGGCCTGGAGGCGGCCCCGTGCGCGGCGCTGGCCGCGTCCGGACCCGCGGTCCCGGTTCCGACGGTGCCCACCTCGGTGTCCCTTGCGGGACCTTCGTCATTGGTGCCGTCGCCGGGACTCCTCGGCACCGACGACCAGGAGCCGGCGCTGGCACTGGCGCCGGGAACACCAGAGGCCCCGGCGGGGCCGTTCCCGCTGGTGGCGCCCGCCCTCCCCCCACCCTGGGCGGCTGCCGCGGTGCCGGCCTTGCCGGGTCAGGCCCCTTGGTATGGACCCGCTGGAGCGGTCGCGGTCGCGGTCGCAGCGGCTCCGGGTCTGAACCTGATGCTCGGGCTGCCGCGTCTGGACCGCGATGTCCCGCTGCCGGCCGACGCCGCGCCGGGCGCCCCTGACCGGGACGGCCGCGGGACGCCGTCGCCCCCGCCCGTCTTGGTTCTGAGTGTCTTGGAGCTGCGGGGGCTGCGCCTGCCGGCCCCCGGTGAGCCGGTGCCGGTGCCGGACGATCCCGCCGCGGCTCGCCCTGCGCCCAACCCGATCCCCACTGACACTGATCAGATCCCTACCGATCCGCTCACGGGCGCCCCGGCCGCGCCCGGTCTCGATTGGACCTTGCACTACGGCCAGGCGCCGCGCCGGCACGGGGTTCTGGAGGTGGAGGCGGAGTTGCACATCCGCGGGCAGGCGGCACCGGGCAGTCTGGTCGATCTCTTCGGCCACCCCTTCCGCATCGGTCCCGGGGGGCGCTTTCAACTGGTGGTGCGGGTGGACGACCCGTCCCTGGTGCGCTCGGCACTGTTTCTCAACCCGCCGCCCGAACTGTCCAGGTCGCGCGACGACTGAGGTTGGGAAGGCGCGCGGCCAGGTTCGGCCAAGACTCCCAACGGGTATACTGCCTGCTTCGCGGACCTTAAGGGGCGGGGCAGGGCAGGGGCGCGCGGCTCGTCACGGCGCTCCTCGATCGACCCGAAGGACCGGATAACCCGGCGGCGGTCACGGCCGTCACCCACTCACGAGCCATCCCACAGGGGGCAGGGCGTATGTACATCGCCATGGTCAGCGCCGAGTGCGCGCCGATCGCCAAGGCCGGCGGTCTCGGGGACTTCGTCCAGGGTCTGGCGCGGGAACTGCAAATCCGCGGCAATCAGGTCGAGATCTTCCTTCCCAAGTACGACGTGCTGCGCTATGACCGCATCTGGGGCATGACCAAGGTCCACCGCGACCTGTGGGTGCCCTATTATGACCAATGGGTTCACTGTGACGTGGAGTACGGCGAGGTCGACGGTCTCAAGTGTTATTTCATCGACGAGCACGCGCGGGAGAACTTCTTCCGGCGCGGCAAGATCTACGGGGAGCCGGACGACGCCAACCGCTTCGCCTTCTTCTGCCGGGCGATCCTGGAGTTCATGCTCAAGTCCGGCCGGCACCCGGACGTGATCCACTGCAATGACTGGCAGACCGGGCTGGTCCCGGTGCTGCTCTATGAGGTCTACCAGTCCCTGGGGATGAACCATACCCGCGCCTGCTACACGCTGCACAATATGGGACACCAGGGCGTAACGGGGGAGTACGTCCTGCGCCAGGTCGGCCTCAAGCCCGAGCGCCTCATGACCATGGAGCGGCTGCTCGACCCGGTCAATCACCGGGCGGTGAACCTGATGAAGGGCGGGATCGTGTTCACCAACTTCGTCACCACGGTCTCCCCGCGCTATGCCTGGGAGATCCAGCATACCGACCAGGGCATGGGGCTCCAGGGGCTGCTCCAGTATTACGACCGCAAGTTCGGCGGCGTCCTGAACGGCATCGACTATTCAGTGTGGAACCCGGAGCTGGACAGCCACCTCCCGCTGCCCTATGGCCCCGACAGCCTGCCGCAGAAGGCCGCGAGCAAGAAGGCCCTGCGCCGGCGTCTGGGGCTGGATGACGTCTTCAAACCGATCATCGCGGTGGTCAGCCGTCTGGACCGTCAGAAGGGCGTGGACCTGATCCGCCGGGCCATCTATTTCGCACTGGAGAGTGGTTGCCAATTCGTGCTCCTGGGCTCGGCCCCGGAGCCTGCGGTGAATGACCAATTCTGGCGGATCAAGCGGGAAATGGACGCGAGCCCCGACTGCCACCTGGAACTCGGCTATGACGAAGAACTGTCGCACCTCATCTATGCCGGCTCCGACATGATCCTGATCCCCAGCGTCTACGAGCCCTGCGGCCTGACCCAGATGATCGCGATGAAATACGGCGTGGTCCCCATCGTGCGCCGGGTCGGCGGACTGGCCGACACCGTATTCGACGCCAACTACTCGGACAAGCCCTTCGAGGAGCGCAACGGCTACCTGTTCGACGACCTGACCGAGTCCGCCATGGAGGCCGCCATGGGCCGCGCCATCGGCCTGTGGTTCCGCTTCCCGGAATACTTCCGGCAATTGCGCGTCAACGGCATGCGCGCCGATAATTCCTGGAACCGGCCGGGGCAGTCGTATCTCGACATCTATCATCACCTTCGCCAATGATTTTCAGTAGCGACTCAAGAGTACGCTAAACACGAAGACAATCGTTGTCGTTGTCGTTGTCGTTGTCGTTGTCGTTGTCGTATTCGTAATCGTGTCGTAATCGGAGAACCGATGCAATTTGGTCACGAGCAACTCGATGTCTACTGCCTGGAAGCCTGTAAAGTGCTGACTGCTGTTGAAATTGTTGGCAAATCGTTCATTTGCTGACAATAACTCTTTCCGAGTTCATCCAACCACATGCACCGCTCCCACCCCCACACCCCCGTTCTTCCCCAGGCACTCTATCGTGCCGAACAGGTCCGCGCCCTGGACCGCGCCGCCATCCAGACCCACGGCATCCCTGGGATCGAGCTGATGAACCGGGCCGGGCACGCCGCCTATGAGTTGCTGCGCGCCCGCTGGCCTTTGAGCGAGCGGCTGACGGTCCTCGCTGGCTTGGGCAACAACGGCGGCGACGGCTATGTCATCGCCCGCCTGGCGCGGGCGGACGGCCTGGTGGTGCGGGTGCTGCAACTCGGCGATCTCGGCCGGGTCGGCGGCGACGCGGCCCTGGCCCTGGCCGCCTATCGGGACTGCGGCGGTGCCATCGAGCCCTTCGCGGGGCTGCCGGAGGGTTCGGGCGTCGTCATCGACGCGCTCTTCGGGACCGGACTCGATCGGCCGGTCACCGGTCCCTGGGCGGCGGCCATCGACGCGGTGAACGCCGCGGGCGCCCCCGTGCTCGCCATCGACATCCCCTCCGGCCTGCATTCCGACACCGGCGCCGTGCTCGGGGTTGCCGTGCGCGCTTGCGCGACCATCAGCTTCATCGGCCTCAAACAGGGCCTCTTCACCGGGGCCGGGCCGGAGCACTGCGGTTGTGTCCACTTCAGCGACTTGGGCGTCCCAGCGCTCGTGTACGACGCGGAGCCCCCCGCCGCGCGCCGGATCGACTGGGTCCAGGAGTCCGGTCGCCTGCGACCGCGGCAGCGCGGCGCCCACAAGGGCGATTTCGGCCATGTGCTGGTCATCGCCGGTGCCCCCGGCATGTCCGGTGCCGCGCGGCTCGCGGGCGAGGCGGCCTTGCGCGCCGGGGCCGGACTGGTCACGGTCGCCACCCATCCGGACCATGCGGCCCTGCTCAACCTCGGCCGCCCGGAACTCATGGTCAGCGCGGTCGGCGAGCCGGCGGCGCTGGAGACGCTGCTCGCGCGGGCCACGGTGATCGCCATCGGCCCCGGCCTGGGCCGGGGCCCCTGGGGGCGTGCGTTGTGGGAGACGGTGCGCGACAGCGGCAAGCCGCTGGTGGTGGATGCCGACGCACTGAACCTCCTGGCCGAATCACCCGCGCCCAACCCGGCCTGGGTCCTGACCCCCCACCCCGGCGAGGCGGGGCGCCTGCTCGGGTGCAGCACGGCGCAGATCGGCCAGGACCGCTTCCGGGCCGCGCAGGAGATTGCGCGGCGTTACGGCGGCCTGGTGGTCCTGAAAGGTGCCGGCACCCTGATCCAGGGCCAGGACGGCAAGGCCCCGCCTGCGGTCTGCACCGACGGCAATCCCGGCATGGCCACGGCCGGTGCCGGTGACGTGCTGACCGGGGTGATCGCGGCCCTGCTGGGCCAGCGTGACGCCCTGAGGCTGGACCCGCGGCAGGCCGCCTGTCTCGGGGTCTGTCTCCACGGCGCGGCTGGTGACCGGGCCGCCCGGGACGGCGAGCGGGGCCTCATTGCCGGCGACATCCTGGCCGCGCTGCGCCCGGTCGCCAATCAGATCGACCCGGATCGATCCGGCGCGGGGGCCGGCTGATGCGGCGCCTGCTCCCCGACGCCGAGTCCCAGACCGCCTTCGGCACCCGGCTGGCCGCCGTCCTGCCCGCGCAGTGCGTGATCTACCTCAACGGCGATCTGGGCACCGGCAAGACCACGCTCGCCCGCGGCATCCTGCGCGGCCTCGGCCACCAGGGCCCCGCCCGCAGCCCCACCTATACCCTGATCGAACCCTATGAGATAGGCCCGCGGCGCGTCTATCACCTCGACCTCTATCGCCTGAGCGACCCCGAAGAACTCGAATACCTGGGTCTGCGCGACCTCTTGGCCGACGCCGCCCTGTGGCTGGTGGAGTGGCCCGCACGCGGTGCCCGTCTCCTGCCCGCGGCGGACCTGAGCATCGGGATCGAATACCTGCCGCAGGGCCGCAGACTGACCCTGAGCCCCCACCACGAGGCAGCCCAAACCTGGACCGCGGGACTCGACCTGCCGTAGGGTCCGCTGTGCGGACCGACCCCACGCGGACCCCACGCGCCCACCCCGGACCAAGGAATTTCTGTGATGCTGACTGATTCCGCGATCCAACAAGCCGTGGCTCCCTTCGTCGGGCCTTGATCATGGTTCCGGCCGTAGGGTGGACAAGCGGTAACGCAGTCCACCGCATCCCGCGTCGCCGCTTGATGCGTCCTCGATGCGTGCACAGCAGGGCGGTCACCTCGCGTTCCTCCCAACGCAGTCGGATACATTCTGTTCGCGGCAGCCGACCCTGCTCTGCTGGCTCTGTCGGCCCCTGGTCGTTCTCTGGCTGCTGTTCCTGGTCGTCGTCCAGGTGACCGTGACCGACAACCTGGCCAACTGGATCGCCGGCCAGGAGTTCCGTTTCGATGCGCCAATGACCTGCGGGCCCGGCCGGGGGTGAAGAACTGAGCAGCATCCGTCACCGCCGCGTCCAGGCCCGCGGGACCGATGTCTCACGCCACTGCGCCCGCCCGCCACCGACGCGGCCGGTTCTTAAGGCCGGTCCAAAACGCTTTTCGTCCGCAAATGAACGCAAGTTGTTCTCCTATTTGCGTTCATTTGCGTTTATTTGCGTTCATTTGCGGACAAAACTCTTCCGCGTCCGGGCCCGGTGCCGCCGCCAGTGCCGCCAGGATGCGCTCGACCTGCCCAGTGCAGTGCGCGATGTGACCCTGGATTTCGGTCATGGTGATCGCGCCCGCCGTTTTGCCTGCGGCCCAGTTGACTACGAAGGCGAGGCTGGCGTAACGCAGCCCCAGTTCCCGGGCCAGGGCCGCCTCCGGCATGCCCGTCATGCCCACCAGGTCACAGCCGTCGCGCTCCATGCGCCTGATCTCCGCCGCCGTCTCCAGCCGCGGCCCTTGGGTTATTCCGTAGGTCGCGGTCGCGGTCGCATCGACGCCGGCCGCCGCGCCGGCGTGCAGCAGTGCGGCGCGCAGTTGGGGGCAGTAGGGGTCGGTGAAATCCACATGCGTGACCGGGAGCGACTGATCGTCGTTAAAGCCCCCGTCGTGGAAGCTGTGTTCGCGCCCGTAGGTGTAGTCGATGAGCTGATCGGGGATGGCGAAGGTGCGCGGGGCGAACCCGGCACCGATGCCGCCGACGGCCGCCAGACCCACCACGCGCCCGGCCCCGCAGGCGTGCAAAGCCCACAGGTTGGCGCGGTAGTTGATGCGGTGTGGCGGCAGGCGGTGGCCCTCGCCATGGCGGGCGAGAAAGAGCAGGGGGTGGCCGGCGAGCAGGCCCCGCAACACCGGGGCGGCGGGTGGGCCGAAGGGGGTCTCCGGTTGCTCTGCCGCCCGAACCTCAAAGCCCCCCAGGCGTTGAAAACCCGAACCCCCGATGACCGCGAGAAGACCCATGGATGATCCGACCGCTTCGGGCTGGGAGCGCGGGTCGAGCGGGTGGGTCGTCGCGCTCCCGGGACCCGGGTCCGCCCGTCGCCTCAGCAGCGCGCCTCGTGGAACATGCCGATCTCCACCAGCTTGGGGAAGAGGACCTGCTCCTCACGCTCGATGCGCTGCCCCACCATCTCAAAGACCTCATGGGTCTCGGCGACAAAATCGTCGCTGAAGTTGAAGTCGCAGTTCTTCAACCAGTTCTTGTGATAATCGTCGAAGATCTTGCGCAGCGGGCGCTCGCCGCTGATAAAGCCCCAGGCGATCGATTTGACCTTCGGGTCCTCATGAATTAACAGGCTGGGGTACAGGCCGCGATCCTCTTCGGCCAAGTGCCGACGCACCCGCTCGCCGAGATCGCACAGGAGTTCGTGCGCGGTGCGGGCGTTGGGGCGAATGCGCAGTTGCTCCATGGTCAGGAGCGAGCGCAGGTCGTCGATCATCTGGCGCAGCTCCGAGTGCGTGCTGCGGTAACCGTCAAGGGTCTGCATGGATCATCCTCCTCGTTGTTGTTTCGTGAACACCACCGGCAGGCCAGAAGGCCCGAGACGCCGATGGTAGGCACGCTTGCAGCGCGGTACCCCGAGGGCCGGTGCGCGAGCGATCTTATGGCCCTAAGATCTACTCCAAAACCGGCCCATAGTCAAAAAACTATTCCATCTATTGGTTTTTTAGACGGCTGTTTTCGTTTGTATTGGTTTTTTTCGTCCCCCGGCGCCGGCCCTTCAGAGGTCCTGATCGGCCACGGCGAAGATGCCGGGGACATTGCGAAAATAGTCTTTGTAGTCGAGGCCGTAGCCGACCAGATAGCGGTCCGGTACCACGACGCCGACGAAATCCGCGGGGCCGACATGGGGCCGTTGCTTTTCCACCAGTACCGCCGTGTGTACCGCGGACGCCCCGTCCTCGCGGCAGGCGGCGACGATCGCCGCCAGGGTCACCCCCTCGTCCAGCACGTCGTCCAGGATCAGCACCTGCTCCCCGCGAACGGCCTGCGACGGGCGGCAGTGCCACTCCAGGTCGGCGCCGCTGGTCGCCCCGTGATAACGGCTGACGTGGACATAGCCCAGGCGCAGCGGAAAGTTCAGCCGCGTCAGCAGGTGCCCGGCGCCGATCATGCCCCCCGTCAGCACACACAGGACGACCGGGTCTGTATCCGCCAGGCGGTCCGTGATGGCGAGCGCCATCCGATCGAGTGCCTCGTCCATGGCCTCCTGGGTGACCAGACAGTCCGCTCGGTCAGCAACAATGTTATAGCGCTCGGATGTCAGTTTCATGAGTGGTTTTCCGGTCGGGTGGGGTCGCCCAGGGTCAGGTCCAGGTCCAGGGTTTGCAGGTCCTCCAGGAGTGCGACCTGATGCAGGCCCTCATGCCAGCGCGCCTCCTCGTGCAGGCGTTCGCGCAGCAGTCGGCCGCGCCCGTGCATCCGCAGCAGGCGCAGTTGGGCGGTGGGATCGGTTTGGCCGCGGAAGGCGTCGACGATGGCGCCCGCGGCCGGGCGATTGTTGCAGATGAGCAGCATGTCGCAGCCGGCCCGGGCGGCGGCCTGGGCGCGCTCCACATAGTCCCCGCCGGCACCGGCGGCGGCCATGTTGAGGTCGTCGCTGAAGATGACGCCGGAGAAGCCCAGCCGCTCGCGCAGCACCTCCCGCAGCCAGAAGGGTGAGAAGCCGGCGGGCTCAGGGGCCAGGTGCGAATAGACCACGTGGGCCGGCATCACCGCCTCCAGGCCGTGTTCGATCAGCCGCCGGAAGGGCACCAGGTCCGCGGCCAGCAGGTCCGCGAGGTCGCGTTCGTCGCAGGGCAAATGCGTGTGCGAGTCGGCGGTCACGCCGCCGTGCCCCGGAAAATGCTTGCCGACCGAGGCCATCCCGGCCAGCCGGACCCCGGCCGCCCAAGCGCTCGCCAGCGTCGCGACCGGCTCGGCCGCGGACCCGAAGCCACGGTCGCCGATCACCTGGCACAGCCCCCGGTCCAGGTCCAGCACCGGGGCGAAACTGAAGTCCACCCCCACCACTTGCAGCTCCGCCGCCATCAGCCAGGCGACCGCGGTGCAGGCGGCGACGGCGCGGCGCGGGTCCTGGGCATAGAGGGTGCCGAAGCGCCCGGCCGGGGGCAGGCGCGTGAAGCCGTCGCGAAAGCGCTGCACCCGGCCGCCCTCCTGGTCCACCCCGATCAGCAGCCGCGGCTCGCGCAGGGCATGGATGGCGGCGGTCAGCGCCGTGAGTTGCGCCGGGTCGTGGTAGTTGCGGGCAAAGAGGATGACCCCGCCGACGGCCGGCTGGCGCAGCAGGTCCCGGTCCTCGGGGCACAGCTGCGTCCCCGCCAGGTCGACCATGATCGGACCCAGTGACATGGTCAGCCCCCCCGACCGGGCCGCCGGGCGCCTGGGCTTGGAGCAACGGCAGCGGGGGAGGGAGCGGAAAGTGCGGTTCGCGGTCGCATTGCATCGCCTGTGGCCGGTGGCCGGGTGCCTGCCACCCGGTCCTTGAACTGTGTTTTTAGCACAGCATGGGCAGGCTGTCGCGGCCGGCGGGCAACCCGCTGCGCCGCCACAGCCGATAGGCCGCGGCCGCGAAGCAGGCGGTGCCGAGCGCCGTGAGTGACTGCTCCAGCCAGTGCATGGCAAGCGGCTTGGGGTTCATCATGGCGATCGGCTGCAGCGCGAAGATCATCAGCAGGTTCACCCCGAACAGCAGCGCCGTGCCCCAACTGCGCAGCAGCAGCGCCGCCCGGATCAGCAGCACACTCGCGGCCAGGTTGCCGAGACTGGCGAGCACCAGGAGCGGCAGGAACCAGCCGCGGCGAATCGCGAGCACCCCGTGACGCAGCGCCGCCGCGGCGAAGGCGAGCATGATCGCGGCCACCCCGACCCGCCACAGCCCGCCCGGAACCGGGCGCCCGCGCTGGCCCCGCAGCGCGCCCCACAGGGCCGGCGCCAGCAGGGCGAAGCCGGGGGCCATCAGCGGAAACAAGGCGTTGGAAAGCCATACCAGGTCCGTCCCGGTGGTCGCGGCGAGCAACTTCCAGGACGCCTTCGCCAGTCCCCCCGCCAGGATCAGCGCGCCGCCCAGGAGCGCGAGCCGGTGCTCCCGCGGGGCCTGATCCGCCACATACCTGGCCAGGAACCACAGCGCCAGGCCGGTCAGGGTAACCGGCAGGAAATTGTAGAGTGCAAGCGAGATGGGAAACGCGGGTCCGCTGGGCATGGGGGCGACCATCGACAGGAGTCAGGGTTTCATTGAGCCGGAGATTACGTCAGTATTGCGCCGATGCCGAGTGGCCGGGGCCAGGGACGGCAACCCTGAAGGAACCACTCCGGGCGACCAGGGTCAACCCCGGGGCGGGCACGCGCCGGTCGCGGTCGTGGTCGGTATTGCCCGACCAGCGCCTTTGGTTTTCCGCGCCCTGCCCCGATGTAGCCCCTAGTGCATCGTGGCGTCGGGTCACGCATCGCGGTGTCCCTTTTTGCGAGGATCGAATCGGACTATGAATGCCAAGAACCTGAATATCCTGCTCTGGGTCGGCGTGTCCCTGTGGCTGGTCATGATGTTGAACGGCCTGATCGGACCCGGGCAGAGCGAGCTCCGGACCCTGAGCTACAGCCAGTTCCTCTCCGAACTCGGGGACGGCTCGATCCAAGAGGTGCGCATCCAGGACCAGACCATCAAGGGTACCCGGACCGACGGCAGCCATTTCGAGACCTTCAACCCCGGCGACCCGGGGCTGGTCGCCGATCTGCTCAAGAACGCCGTGACCATCCGCGCCGAGCCCCCGTCGCAACCGAGCATCCTCGGTCAACTGCTGGCCGCCTGGCTCCCCTTCGTGGTGCTGATCGGCGTCTGGGTCTGGTTCATGCGTCGCAGCGGCGGCGGCAACGGCGGACCCGGCGGTATCTTCGGCTTCGGCAAGAGCCGCGCCCGCCAGCACGCGGAGGGTGATATCAAGGTCACCCTGCGCGATGTGGCCGGCTGCGAAGAGGCCAAGGACGAGGTCGGCGAACTGGTCGAGTTCCTGCGCAACCCCCAGAAGTTCTCAAGCCTCGGCGGGCACATCCCCCGCGGCGTGCTGATGGTCGGCCCGCCCGGCACCGGCAAGACCCTGCTGGCGCGCGCCATCGCCGGGGAGGCCAAGGTGCCCTTCTTCAGCATCTCGGGCTCCGACTTCGTGGAGATGTTCGTCGGCGTGGGCGCCTCGCGCGTGCGTGACCTCTTCGAGCAGGCCAAGAAGAGCGCCCCCTGCATCATCTTCATCGATGAGATCGATGCCGTGGGCCGCCGCCGCGGGGCCGGCCTGGGCGGCGGGCACGACGAGCGCGAGCAGACCTTGAACCAACTCCTGGTGGAGATGGACGGCTTCGCCGGCAACGAGGGCATTATCGTCATCGCCGCCACCAACCGGGCCGACGTGCTGGACCCGGCGCTGCTGCGACCCGGGCGTTTCGACCGCCAGGTGGTCGTGGGCCTGCCGGATCTCAGCGGCCGCACCGCCATCCTGGAGGTGCACATGCGCAAGGTGCCCCTGGCGGAGGACGTGGTCCCGCGCACCATCGCCCGCGGTACCCCCGGCTTCTCCGGCGCGGATTTGGCCAACCTGGTCAACGAGGCGGCCCTGTTCGCGGCCCGTGCGGGACTCTCCGCCGTCAACATGCAGATGTTCGAGAAGGCCAAGGACAAGATCATGATGGGCGCGGAGCGGCGCAGCATGGTCATGTCCGAGACCGAGAAGAAGCTCACCGCCTACCACGAGGCGGGCCACGTCATCGTCGGGCGCCTGGTGCCGGAGCACGACCCGGTACACAAGGTCAGCATCATCCCGCGCGGCCGGGCCCTGGGGGTCACGTTGTTCCTGCCCGAGCGTGACCGCTACAGCATGAGCAAGCGCCAGTTGGAGAGCCAGATCTCCAGCCTCTTCGGCGGGCGCCTGGCGGAGGAACTGATCTTCGGGCCCGAGCACGTCACCACCGGCGCCTCCAACGACCTCGAGCGCTCGACCTCCATCGCCCGCAAGATGGTCACCCGCTTCGGCCTCTCGGACAACCTGGGCCCGCTCGCCTACGCCGATGAGGAGGGCGAGGTCTTCCTGGGCCACTCCGTGACCCAGCAGCGCCAGATCTCGGCGGACACCGCCGAGGCAATCGACAAAGAGGTGCGGATCATCATCGACCGCAACTATCAGCGATCCAAGGACTTGCTGCTGGAGAACATGGACAAGCTCCACCTCATGGCCGAGGCCCTGCTGCGCTACGAGACCATCGACCGCGACCAGATCGATGACATCATGAGCGGGCGCCCGGTGCGTGAGCCGCCTGAGGACAGCGCCCAGCCCACCGCGGCCGCGGGCAGCGCGGCCCCGACCGGCGGCCAGCCCCGCGGCGAGCCGCCGATCGTCGGCGGCCCGGTGAGCGGCCAGGTCTGACCCCGCAATTGCGCAGGAGGGCGGGACCATCGCGCATCAGTTCACAGGGCTGAAAGTGGCTGAGATCCTCAGGCAGAAAAGAGGAGGAATACGGCGAGCCGCTCTGCCCGGCGGCTCGCCGGGCTGGGAAGCGTTAAATCAGATGACGTGGGAGCAAGTGGAAGCTGGGGCAGCCCTCGGCGAGCCAGGGTTTAAGGTTGTGCGCAAGCTACTCACCGACAAGAGGTTCGATCGATGAAATCCACTCTACCCGAGAGTCTACCCAAGACACTCGCTTTTCTTAATAAACTTACGGGATTTTTGAATGATCTGGATCGGGAGTGCATCAGCTACAGTCTGAAGCATCATCGCGATGAGTCGATCACGGTCGAGGTGGCCCTGCCCGGTGAACGCTGGGAAATCGAGTTCTTGCTTGATGGGTCAGTGGAAATCGAAAAATTCATAAGCAGCGGCGAGATTTACGGGGAAGCCTCGCTTGAGGAACTGTTCCACCGCTACGCCGATCAAGCCGGTAGCCGGAAACCGTCGAAGAACGCGGGGGCGGCGGTCCTGGAGCGCGACCTCGCGTAGCGGGTCACTGCAGGTCGGCCGGTGTGCTGGCGCGGGCCGGGGTCTGTGACCCCGGCCCGAACGTTTAGCACGCCGGCCGCCGGCGTTGTCGTTGTCGTTGTCGTTGTCGTTGTCGTTGTCGTAATCGAGGTTATCGTAGCGCCCTGGATTCTCTTGCACCCCAAATCGCATCGCTTCTGCGATTACGACAACGACAACGACAACGACAACGCAGGAGCGAGAATCAGAGACAGTTATCCCTGAGCATCTTCAGGTAAACCAGTCCCTTCTCGCGAGCAAAGTCGATATTCCTGTCCGCGATTCCTTCCGGATCGGTGTAATGGGCCAAGGCCTGGTCGATGCCCTCTTCACGGATCAGGTGCAGCATCGGGTAGAGTGACCGGTTGGTATAGTTCGCCGGGTCGTCCGCCGGGGCCTCGGCAAAGCGGTAATCCGGGTGGAAGCCCGCGACCTGATAGATGCCCTCATAGCCTTGCGCGGCCAGCAGGTCCTCCGCCAGCGCCACCAGGTCCAGATAGTCGTCGAACCCCGGATAGGCATCGGGAAAGATCAGCAGCGTGGTCTCGATCGCCGGCTGCTCATCCAGTCGGTGACACTCGCGCAGGAGGGCGTCCAGGCAGGATTGCTCGTCGGCGGCAGGCTCGACCTGGTAATGGATGCTGCCGCGCCTGACCGGCTTGGCGGCAAAGGGACAGAAATTGCATCCGACCACGACCTCGGTCACCCATTTTTTGGTCTGGGTGATGACCTGTTCAGCGTCGATCATAAATATAATGAGAGTCCGGTTGAATTGATGATTAAGACCTAAGGAACGGTTTACTGATAAATTAAACAAGTCCATCAGGCAATGCTTGTCGCGTCGTTGTCGTTGTCGTTGTCGTTGTCGTAATCGAGATTATCGTAGCGCCTCGGCGGATTCTCTCGTACGCGAAGTGGCATCGCTTCTCCGATTACGATTTACGACAACGACAACGACAACGACAACGACAACGGCTGTGTTCCGGAGTGTCCCATGGGCCATCTGCTGAGCGCCAAGTCTTCCCTGGTGCCCCTGATCGATCGCCTCAACCGCTATCCCATCGGACTGGTGGACAGCGCCAAGTTGCGCGAGATCCTGGCCCTGCTGTTCACCGAGCGCGAGGCCTTTATCGCCTCCCGCTTCCCCCTGCACGAGGCGACCGCCGCCGAGATCAGTGACCTGACCGGGATTGCGCCCCCGCAACTGCGCCCGCTCCTGGAATCCATGGCCGACAAGGGCCTGGTGATGGACCTGCCCTACGGGGCGCAGACCTATTATCTCCTGGTCCCCGGCCTGATCGGCTTCATGGAGTTCACCTTCATGCGCCGCCGGCCCACCCTGACCGCCCCGGTTCCGGTCGCGGAGCTGGCCCGGCTCATGTCCGAGTACCTGCACGAGAACGGGCGGGCGGGGCAGGGCGGAGAGTTTTTCGGCAGCCCCACCCAACTCACCCGCGCCCTGGTCTACCCCGAGCATATCCCGGTGACTTCGCGCATCACCGCCTACGAGGACGCCCGGCGCATCATCATGGACGCCGACTACCGCGCCGTCACCCTCTGTTACTGTCGGCACAAGAAGGAGCACCTGGGTGAGCCCTGCCGCAAGGGGGCCCCGGTCGAGGCGATCTGCATGGTCCTGGGCGAGGGCGCCCGCTTCCTGGTGCGTCGCGGCTTCGCCCAAGAGCAGGACCAGGCGGCGATGCTCGCCACCCTGGAGCGGGCGCGCGCCCTGGGCCTCACCCACGTCACCGACAACGTGCGCGAGCGCCCCAGCTTCATCTGCAACTGCTGCCGCTGCTGCTGCGAGCTGATGGCCGGGGTCCAGTCCGGCTTCAGCGACGGCATCGCCAAGACCCCCTTCCTCGCCGCCGTGGACCCGACCCGCTGCGACTATTGCGGCGAGTGCCTCAAGACCTGCAACGTCAAGTGCATCGGCCTGGCCGACGCCGTCCGCACCCTGCCCAAGCCGCAGCGCTACGCCGCGGTCGACACCGCCACCTGCCTCGGCTGCGGGGCCTGCATCGCCGTCTGCAAACGCGGCGCCATCCAACTGGTCCCGCGCCCCCACCCCAAGACGCCGCCCAAGAACAAGGGCCGTCTCTTCGCCCGCATCCTGTGGGAAAAGGGCCGCCTCTGGCCCTTCATCGCCGACCGGGCCAGACAGCAATGGCAGCGGCTCAGGGGCACTGCCCGCGGGCCATGAACGAACCCGCCGCACCCACTGGGAGCGCCGCACCCCAGTGCGGCGAGCCCGCCACCCAGGATGCCCCTCAAGAAGAAGCGCCACCTTCTGAAGGCCGCGGCTGGTACTCCCGCGGCTACCTCCCCCACTGCGACTCATCCCACGTCATCCAGTCGCTCAGCTATCGCCTGGAGGACTCGCTACCCGCCCAAGTCCTGGCGCGCCTGCAGGCCGAACTCCGACGCGAGATGAAAGACCCCAAGACCCGCGACATCGAACTGCGCAAACGGATCGAAGACTATCTCGACGCCGGCCACGGCTCCTGCATCCTGCGCGAACCGCAGATCGCCGCGTGCATCGTCGATACCTGGCTGCACTTCGACGGCAAGCGCTATCGCCTCCTGGAATGGGTCGTCATGCCCAATCACTGCCACGTCCTGATCGAACCCTTGCCGGGCGTCGCCCTGGCGACCATCGTATTGTCCTGGAAGAACTTCACCGCCCGGTTCATCAATCGTTTCCTGACCCGCACCGCGCAGAATGGCGCCGCGGTCCACGGACAGGTCTGGCAGCGCGAGTATTGGGACCGCTATATCCGCACCGACCGGCACCTTGCCGCCGCACGCCATTACATCCGGATGAACCCGGTCAAGGCGGGCTTGGTCAAGACCCCCGAGGCATGGCCCTGGGGGAGCGCCGGCATGGGGCGCGGGAGCGATTCGTAAGCGTCGCCGCCACTGGGAGCGCCGCCACTGGGAGCGCCGCACCCCAGTGCGGCGAGCCTATCAGCAGCACGCGGCGCCGCGGTCGCTTGCGAGGCTCGCCGCACTGGGGTGCGGCGCTCCCGGTGCGGCGCGGCCTATCAGCAGGACGCGGCGCCGCGGTCGCTTGCGAGGCTCGCCGCACTGGGGTGCGGCGCTCCCGGTGGCGTGCCGCGCGGTATCGATATGCGGGCGCCGCCGATCCGTCGCCTCCTGCATGGTTTATGCTATCGCCCTGACACCGCATCGAGACACAACCCCGGAGCACCCCATGGCACTGCGCGAGATCGCAATCAACGGCCAGCCGATCCTGGTCGAGGTGGCCGACCTGAAGGTCGAAGGCCAGTCGGCCGACAACCGCCGCGAGCCCACCGCGGCCAGCGCGGAGAGTGGCGATATGACGGATCGCATCGACCAACTCCTGAAAGCCCTCACCACCCCGGTCCAGGCCGCCTGCCAGGCCGCCGGTGCCGCCGAGTGGTCGCTGCGGATCAACATCGGCTTCGGGGGCAAGGCCGCGCTCCCCTTCATCGCCTCCGGCGAGGCCAATGCCGCGGTCAGGGTCACCGCCAAATGGAAGCCGGCGGCCTGAGCCGATGGCCCTCGCCGACCTCATCGTCAGCCTCTGGGGCGATCAGGCGGCGTCCCGGTTTCTGTGCTCCGGCGTGCATGTCGCGCCGGGGCATATCCTGACCGTCGCCCATGCCTTCGAGGACTTGGCGCCCGACGGCCAGACCTTTGTCTGTCAGTTGCCCGGCCAGCACGGCGCCAAGACCGCAACCCTCTTGGCTCGTCACACGACGCTCGACGCCGCCATCTTCAAGTTGACGAAGCCCATCGGCGACCTGCGCCTGGCCCTGCCCGATGCCATCGGCGCCCAGGAGGGCCGCCGGCCCTGGTTCCATGCCATCGACCCCGACACCCATGATGTGGTGAGCCTGGACCACGGTTGCATCGGCGACTATGACGGACAGCACTGCGAGTATGTCGTTGCGCCGCAGACCGCCCACGGCTACAGCGGCGGCATGCTGGCGGTGGGTGAGCAGCCGCTCGGCCTGCTCAACTGCCGGATCGAGGACGAGCCGATCGCCCGTGCCATCGCGCTCGCGCAGTTGCGGCCCTGGGTCGCCTTCCATATCGACCGCCCCCAGGGTCCCGACGACCAGGCGGGCCCGGACTACGACGCCCTGGTGGCCCTCCTCGGGGTGCGTGCCCTGCAACTGCTCGCCAACCCCGGCACCGCCGACCTGCGTCGCCTGGGCGGCTTTCCCCAGCGGGGCGGCGAACTCGCCGGCCGCCCCCCGCGCGACTGCTTTGAAACCCTGGTCCCCGACCTCCACCAGGCCACGCAAGACTGTCTCGACGCCTGGCGGACCCTGGGGGTGCCGGTCCCGCGCAACTTCAAGGCCGACTGCCACGCCCTGCTCGGGGAACTGCTCAAGGGTGCCGTGGACCGTCAGGGCCGCACGCCGGGCGAACTGGCGGAGTTGGCCGCCGCTACCCCGGATCGCATGTTCGTCGCCTGCCGGACCCTCGGCGCTGCGGCCACCGTGTATTGCTCCATCACCGACATCCCCTTGCGGCTGGCCGAGCCCAAGGGCGCCCTGGACCTGCACGGCGGTTCGGTCATCGACCTCACCGACCTGGCCCAAGGCGTCGGCCCCGATGCCGAGCGGGACGCCTTCGACGCCGTCTGGCTATCCTACAAGGGCACGCCGGTGCCGGTGGACTTCGGCAACGAGGAGCAGCGCCTGCCCTATCTCAAGAACCTCATGAGCCACATCGACATGAAGCGCAGACTCTACCGGGACGACCCCCGGTTCCTGGTGGCCCGGGGGCCGCGCGAGTGGCTGCACGGCGTCGGCCTGGCCAGCGCGGGAGAGCGGCTGCGCATCGGTCTCGTCATCCACGCCGCGGGCAGCGACTATGCCTACCTCGCGGTCGAGGAGGACCTGCTGATCAACCTGGCCTGCGAGTATCTCCAACTCCTGGAGCGGCCCTGATGCCCATCCCCGACTACCCCATCGATCGGGACCTGGACCTGGACCCCTGCGGCACCTGGCCCCTGTCGGTCCACCGCTTCGATGCCGACACGGCCGCCGCCCTGCGCGCGGCGGAGGCGGCCGGGCGGCCCCTGCTCCTGCGCGGTGTCCCCGGCACGGGCAAGAGCCAGACCGCGCGCGCCGCCGCGGCGGCGACCGGGCGGCTCTTCGTCCCGGTGGTGATCGACGGGCGCAGCGAGGCGGCCGACCTGCAATGGCATTACGACGCCGTCGGGCGCCTGTCCGACGCCCATGCCCCCGGCGCCCAGGCGCGCGACGCCGCCCATTATCTGAGCCCCGGCCCCCTCTGGTGGGCCTTCGATTGGGCTGGCGCGCACCGCCAGTGGGACCTGCGCCGCCAGGGCGAGGCCCCCGTGCTGCCCCCCGGCTGGACGCCGGGACTTGGCGCGGTGCTCCTCATCGACGAGATCGACAAGGCCGACCCGGACTTGCCCAACGCCTTCCTGGAGGTCCTGGGCAACCAGGGCTTCAGCCTCCCCTTCCTGGGTCAGTGCGTCGTGCGCGGCCCGGTCGCGCCGCTGGTGGTCATCACCACCAATGAGGAGCGCGAACTGCCCCCGGCCTTCCTGCGCCGCTGCCTGGTGCATATCCTCAAGGCCCCCGCGGACCTGCCGGACATGGGCCGGCGCCACCTGGCACGGCGGCGTCTCACCGGTTACCCGCGGGTCCTGGCCGAGGCCGCGCGCCTCCTGGACGGGGATCGCGCCCGCGCCCGCGAGCAGAAGACCTATGCCCCGGGCCTCGCGGAGTATCTGGATCTGGTGATCGCCGTCGCCACCCTGGGGGCCTCGGAGGACGAGCAGTGGGCGCTCCTGGAGCAGACCGCGGGCTTCGTCCTCGACAAGGCAGCACCGCTGCC
>Ga0247838_1001691_pt1 | contig 30549 bp, 30 predicted proteins | sample LaCruzMarch2015__5_FD_189097 | JGI IMG/M metagenome (GOLD analysis project Ga0247838, IMG submission 189097) | Freshwater microbial communities from meromictic Lake La Cruz, Castile-La Mancha, Spain - LaCruzMarch2015_15m | ecosystem: Environmental > Aquatic > Freshwater > Lake | place: Spain... | reverse complement strand
GGCTATTTAATGATGTACCAAACCAAAAGAAATTACTTATTGGATAAATAAGACCCCTTCCAACTCTGTCCAAAATGGAAATAACGGAACGAATTGAAAATTTTGAGTGGTAACAGAGCAATCTTCGGCTATGGAATACCTATCTTCTAAATCATTAAAATATTCTGTAATGAAATGCTCAAATTTTATACCATCATTCCACGGAGGAGGGATTTGCATTTGTTCTATTAGACTTTTCATACTGACTTGCCTTTTTTCTTAGGCTTCTCTTTCGTAAATAAGTCTGCTGTATATTTTTCGTAAAGCTCAAATAGAAATACCATTCTGTTGGCTTCACTGGTAAATGGTTGTGGTCTGTAAGCCAGGTCCACTGCTTTGTCTAATTCGTTGTGGGCTTTTACTAATGCCGGTGGCATTGTCAAAGGATCGTAAAGATCTGCAAGTGAACTGTTTGGAAATTGTAGTCTTGTGTCTAATACTTTTTGTGCCGCTGTTTCAATGGCTTCTACTCGATTGTCGCTTGGATTGTCTGGCCAGGGATAGTTGTTGTAAACAATATCTTTTGAGTAGCGGAAATCACTTTTTAATCGTCCGCAAACTGTTTTTACCCAAGCCATGTGCATTGCACTTGTTAAAATTCCAAAGTGATAAAGTGTTCCATTTGGAACTGTATGACAACTATTATTTGCAATATCATTTTTACTGAAAAATCCCATTGGGATATATTTTCTGGTTTCCGAAGTTGTACTTGGAACTAAAATATATGTTTCTTGTTGGTTTCTGTCACGAAAAAGAGTTGGTGTAGCGGCAAACTTTTGAGTAGAAGGAGCAACGCTGTCAAGACGAAATTTCTTTACTAATTCAACTCGTTTCATTATTTCAGGTGATTGCTTTATTTCACTTGGTTCAGCATCAACAAGCCACAGGCACCAACGCTTCTTTCCATTTAAAAACTCAAAAGCTGATAGTAATGGTTTTATAAATTTTTCTATTTTCGGCTCTCTATTTAATAATTCTATTTTCTCTTCATCTGTTAAGAGTAGATTTCCACCATCTAAAGGCATATTCCCAAAGCTCATTTTTGGAACTTTACAAATTGGATTTGAATTTTTGTCAATGAAAATGTCTTTCGCATCTACTAAGTAAGAATTGATATTTCTTACCTTTATTTCGTGTGCTTCTCCTTTAATGTCTTCATACTCAAAAATGCTCTTGTTTGGAGTGTCGAAGTTGGCAAAGCCAATTATCACACAATAAACGGCTGCATTCCCTTTGGCTTCGTTACTCCATTTAAAAGTTCGGTGTGCAAAGTGAATTTTGATATAATATTTATTAAGCATTTGCCCCCACAAAATACTTGTTTGTTCGCCTTGCACAATGGAGTTCGTAGATACAAAAGCAACTTTAATTTTTGTGCCTTGAATGAATTTAGCGGCTTTGATATACCAACCCGAAACATAGTCTAAAACTCCACTTCCGTCTGCATTGTCAAATTCTTTTACAATTTGGTCTCGCTGACTTTGCTTCATTATTTTAGAACCAATAAATGGCGGATTTCCAATGATAAAAGAAAGGTCATTTTTAGTTACTACACTTTCCCAATCGGTTTCTAATGCGTCTGCGTGACGTATTTGTGCCGCTTTTTTCAAGGGTAATCTTACAAAATATTGCCCAAACTCATTACTTACCAACATATTCATTTGGTGGTCAATGAGCCACATGGCTACTTCGGCAATTCGTGCAGGAAATTCTTCATATTCAATGCCGTAAAATTGGTCAACGTCAATGAGAATGATACTGCTTACATCTATTACTCTCTGTCCTGACTTGTTTAATACTCTCAATACTTCCAATTCGAGCAAACGAAGTTCTCTGTAAGTGATGATTAAGAAATTGCCGCAACCACAGGCAGGGTCAAGAAAATGGTAAGTACTTATTTTCTTGTGAAATTCACCGAGTTTATTTTTGTTGTCTTTGATGTTTTCAAACTCTTTCCAGAGGTCATCAAGGAATAGTGGTTTAATAAGTTTTAATATGTTGGTTTCGCTGGTGTAATGTGCGCCAAGATTTCTGCGTTCCGTTGGATTCATTACACTCTGAAACATTGAACCAAAAATGGCAGGTGAAATTTTGCTCCAATCAATGTAAGTGCAATCTAAAAGGGCTTGACGCATTTTGCTATCGAAACTTGCCGTTGGTAAATTTTCTTCAAATAACTTTCCGTTCAGGTAGGGAAAGTCCGCAAGTTGCTCGTCAAGATTTTTAAATCGGCTGTCTTTTGGTGTATATAACACCTGAAAAAGTTCTTGCAGTTTTGCTGCGAGGTCGCTTCCGTCAATATTGGTGCGTTGTTCAATGTATTCTTGAAATTGTTGTTTTTCAAAAATAGTCGTGTCTTCAGCAAACATTAAAAAAAGTAAACGAACCAAATAAACCTCTAAGGGATGTCCGGTGTAGCCAATTTCTTCCAGTCTGTCATGAAGTTTACCCATTAATTCGGCCGCTTTGATGTTTGCCGGATCTTGTTCTTTGTAAACTTTCTTTTGATAGCCTAATAAGTAGCCAAAATGCTGAACGTTATTTATCAGGTCATTGAGTTTAAACGCTACGTTCTTTGTTTCTTCAAGGTCGTGAAGTCTGAAATTTTCAAAGTCAGAAATGAGAATATATTTCGGTAATTCGTGTTCTTTCAGTCCGTGTAAATAGTCCTTTGCTTGTTCGAAAGCTCTGTCAAGGTTTTTGCCCCGACTTTTCATTTCAATTAAAATCATTCCTTTCCACAGCAGGTCAATGTACCCGTCTTTGTAGTCAAGTTTCTTAACCCGGTGTTCGAAGGTAGAAACGCGTTTACTTGTAATGCCAAAGACTTTAAAGAATTCGACTAAAAATGGTTTTGCGTCCGCTTCTTCGTTTGAGGTGTCAGCCCATTCTTTTGAGAAATTTAATGCTCTATCTTTTATTTCATTCCAGCTTAGTGTCATTCTTTTACTGTAAGTTTGTTATTCTATGATTAATATTAAATAAAACGTCAGAAAGTTTAATGGGAAAGTACGGCTCCTTTTGGTAAATATTCTGGTAATTTAGTTCCACTACTATAAAAATAGTCATTTTTTTTAGCTTTTTATTTTTTCTTTTCCACAGAATCGACCTAAAGGAGGAGGTACTATAAGTTATCATCCCCTAATGATGATAAAAATATTGTTTTATGGCTGTAAAAACAATATATATTATGCCCTAAAATTAAAAAAGCATTAAAGGAAATCGTAAAGAATAGCAACAAGGCTAGCAGTTTTTATTCATCCGACTTCACAAAAGCCTTATTGGACTATACATTATTAAAAATCATAAAGGTTTACCCAAATTTAAATATTGGAAAAATTATTTAAGCCGAATTCATAAAGTAGCATAAAAAATAGAGGCTGCCTTTAGTGAAAACCTCTATCATTATACAGATGGATTACCCTATTTACGAAACAATGGAACCCCACTATCAGGTTATCCATCTCATCAGGTTTCTGAATACCCTGTAGAGACGCGATGCCTCGCGTCTTCTCCCCGACAGGTATTAATGATATATTCACCCCCTTTTACCTGGTTTTGAATCAGGATTTACATGATTTCAATGATTATAGAGGACGTCTTCTGTCTGGGTGTATGGATTATTCGTAGATTGGGTGCTTTTTAGCCTTCTTTTCGCCGATGCGTAACGCATCGGCGAAAGGCTTCGAAATGAAAGCACCGCTTAATAATAATCTTCCCACTCAAACCAACAACTATTCCTATCAAAACAGCACATGAAATGGCCCAAGAAATAACAACTGGAAGCATTTATCCAAAAAGAAATGGCAGTAGAAACAAATAAAAGCGATGTTGTCATGAGTAATAATAAATTAAATTTTGGATCTCTGGTTTCAGTGATTGAAAAAACGCATCAGCATTTTCAGCAACAAGCTGTTAATGCGGTAAATGTGTCTTTGACTGTTCGCAATTGGTTGGTGGGATATTACATAGTAACATTTGAGCAAAAGGGAGAAGATCGTGCGGCCTATGGTAGCAAATTACTATCTAATTTGGCAGAAAGTTCAAAAAACATCAAAGGATTTGATGAGCGTTCTTTTAGAAACTTCAGGATGTTTTATAAGTTGTATCCGCACTTGCAAACCTACATTGCAAGTAATTTGCCGTCAATGCCAATTTGGGGGTCGCTGACCACCGAATTGAGTTTAAATCATGAAAATGAGGATTTTGCAATTATGCAGTCGCTGACCACCGAATCTAAATCTTTAGATTTTTTGGTGCCTGCTGAAAAAATGGTAAGCCAGCTTTCATATTCACACATTGAACAATTATTACCGATTCAAGACTCTCTCAAACGGGCTTTTTATGAGGTAGAATGCATAAAGGGAATTTGGAGTGTTCGCGAATTGAAGCGCCAAATCAACAGCCTCTATTTTGAACGCTGTGGGATGAGCCTTAAGCCTGAATTACTGAGTGAAATTACCCAAAAAAATATACGGCCTGCAACACCTTCAGAAATGGTTAAATCGGTTTACATATTTGAATTTTTAGGATTAAAGGTAAAAGATGCCGCAGAAGAAAAAGACCTCGAAACCGCTCTGTTGGATCATCTTCAGGAGTTTATGCTGGAAATGGGACATGGCTTTTGTTTTGAATACCGCCAAAAACGTATCTTAATAGATGATGAGTACTTTTTTGTTGATTTAGTATTTTATCACCGAATTTTGAAATGCCATGTCATAGTAGAATTGAAAATAGATGCTTTTAAGCAAGAGCACATGGGACAACTCAATACCTATGTGGCTTTTTACAATGCCGAAGTGAAACGAGAGGATGACAATCCCGCGATTGGAATTTTACTATGTACCGAAAAAGGCAAGAAACTCGTAGAATACGCCACAGCAGGTATGGATCAACAACTATTCGTATCAAAATATCTCCTGGAATTGCCCAAGATAGAACAACTGGAAGCATTTATTCAAAAAGAACTGGAAAAATTGAAGTAGAAACAAATAAAAGCGATGGATTTTACAGAGAATATTGCGAAAATGGAAATATGCAGGTAAAAGGGAATGCTGTTAAGGATATGCAACGTGGAGATTTTTCTGAAATGTCACTGCAAAAAACGGTTTTTTTAAGCCTTAATAAATTCGCCCATCTATAACGCATCCATTTCAAATAATAATAGTCATTTTTTTAGCTTTTAATTTTTTCTTTTCCACTGAATCGACCTAAAGGATAATCCTTGAGAAAATTACTATAAGTAATGACAAATAAATATCTTTGATTAAAAGGCATTAAATTATGATTCATAAATTAATATTAAAAAACTTTAAACGCATCAAAGAAGAAACATTTGATTTTAATCAATTTGATTTAATTGTTGGTGCAAACAATAGCGGTAAAAGTACAGCATTACAAGCTATGGCGATTTGGCAATATTGTGTAGATCAATTTAATTTATCTAAAAGAAAAGGAAGTAGAGGTATTCAAGTGGTTTTGCCTAATTTTACCGCATTACCATTACCAGAGTTTAATTTACTTTGGACAGATAGAACAGATAGAGAATATTTAGAAAATCCCACTAAGAAAGGGGCAAAGACACAAAATTACATATATATAGAAATTGATTTATATTGGAAAGATAATCAGAATAAGGAACATAACTTTTGTGTTCAGATGAGATATCAATCTCCACAGGCAGTTTTTGCGATTCCAAAAGGGGATTGGAAAAATTTTGCTGAAAAAATCGCTCTTTCAAGTTTTCCTAAAATAGTTTATGTTCCGCCTTTCTCTGGTTTAGAACCCCATGAAAAATGGATGGACGATGGCAATGTAAAACAACAAATAGGTAAGGCACAACCAGGTTCTGTACTCAGAAATCTATTGTATAGAGTAATAGATAGAGAAAATACAAAACCTAAAGAAAATAAGGATTGGCAAGAAATTATAAAAAAAATAAATGATTGGTTTGGCGTAGAGTTACAAGTTCCTGATTATGAAAAAGGTATTAGTACTGAAATTGTATCTGAATACAAAGTAGGTAAAAAAAGTTTTGATATAATTTCAGGAGGTAGTGGTTTTCATCAGATACTTACATTGTTAGCTTTTGTTTACGGTTATTCCGAAGTAAGTACCATTTTATTTGATGAACCCGACGCTCATTTACACGTGAATTTACAAAGACAAATGGTAAATTACTTTAAGTTGAAAACAAATAAACAATGTATAATAGCTACACACTCAGAAGAATTTATAAAAGGAGTTGAAATTAGTTCCATTCTATCCATTTTATCTGGAAAACCGAAAAGAGTTCAAACCAATAATGAAGTTTTACATGCTTTGAGTGAAATAGATAATTTTGATGTTGTAAGAACGGAGCAAAGTCCTTTTATACTTTATGTGGAAGGCGAAGATGACGAGCGTTTGTTATCTATTTGGGCTGAAAAACTAGGAAAATCAGATGTGTATCAAAAATTTTATCCATTTATATTAGGAGGTTCCACTAAAAAAGAAATGCAAGAAAAAGCGGACAGGCATTATAGAGCGTTAAAACAAATTGTACCAAATTTAAAAAGAGCCATTTTATTAGATTATGATTCTGATGATGTAGCTATTCTTCCCGGAACAAACAATAAGGTACTCAATGAATGGAAAAGAAAGAATATTGATAATTATTTATTGATACCTGATGTTTGGAGAAAAGCAGTTTCTACCAGTTTAAATGAGCGTCAGGATAGTTTATTTTTTGAACCTTATAGATCAATTATTGATGAATTTTTTATGAACGAAAACTTACAATTGCCTCCAAATTCAAGTTGGAAAAATGTAAACGCAAGTATTTTTAAGGTTTTAGATGGTAAAAAATTATTATTCGAAAATAAAGATTGCTTATTTGAAAAAATTAAAGGACACGCTAAAAATAGTTTAAAAATCAATAGAACCATTCTGGCGCAAAATATGGCTTTTGAGGAAATACATACTGATATTAATCAATTTTTTGATAATTTAGCATTCATAGTAAATGAATAGCATTGCAAATATCAAAAAATACCCAAAGATGAAAAAAACATTCCTACTATTCGCCCTTACTATGTTGAGCCTGAAGGGAATCTCTCAGGTAAAACTTGACTATGCCAAAACTTGGGTTTTTATGGTCGGTGTCTTAGAATGGGCAGATGGTAAAACCTTTGCTCCGTTCGACAAAGAAGGTAGGGTTGACGCTAAAATAATGAAATTCTTTGAACAGCAAGGCGTTCCTGCTAACCAAATGCTTTTTATTAAAGATGAAGTTGCTACCACAAAATCGGTCAGGGGGGCATTTGTAACTTTTTTGAAAAAAGCTAAGAAAGGCGATATGCTGTTTTTTTATTATTGCGGGCATGGTTATAAAAACGATGATGGAAAGGTCTGTTTTGCCAATTATAAAGGAGCAGATTGGACAGCCGAGGAAATTGTGAAGACCGTAAACGAAAATTTTGCTGGAAATACCGCATTGTTTACCGCCGATTGCTGTAATTCGGGTGGCCTGGCAAAAGAAGTCCAGAAATACAAAACCCGAAATTATGCCGCCCTAAATTCGGTTGTGCCGACAGATGTTTCGACGGGAAACTGGACCTTTTCAAATGCCCTGTTATATGCACTCAATGGTAAAAGTTATGTTGATACAGATAATAATGGAATGATTCAGCTCGGCGAACTATCTGAGTATATTGATACCGAAATGGCTGTGGTTGAAGGACAAAAAGCGTCCTATTTTGTGCCTGCGAGCATGAAAAACTGGACTTTGAGTAGCGGAGTAAAAGCCAAGAGCCATGCCAGCGTCGGTGAGCGGGTGATGGTAGATTATGACGGAACAAAATGGCTCGGATTTATAGAAGGGGTAGAAGCCAATAAAAAAGTAAAGGTAAGATTTTACAGTTATACCAACAACGAAGTTGATATTGTTGAGCCTTCTAGAGTTTACCCCTTTAAATGTTCCAGCGATTTTCCGATAGGAAAATCTGTAAAAGTGTATAGCACAAGTGACAAAAAATGGTATCCCGCAGTGGTTTTAAAGAAGTTTTCGTGTATGCATTATATACATTATTCAGAATATGGCAGCGAATGGGATGAATGGGTGTCGCCTGCCAATATTAAAAAATGATACGCCATAGATAAGAATTAAAGTTGGGTAGATAATCCGGTCGCGAAAGGGTCTTCGTGGATGTTGACTTATTTTAAGCACACTTTCTGGTCAGTGCACTCTTTTTCTATTTGGTTTCCAAATTCTTTTGGAAACGGAATAGGGGGATTTCACCAAAATGGACGAAGAACCCAATCTCACTGGATTACACATAATGTCCATCAAAGATTGAGGAGATGCTTGTTTTTGGGAATATTTCCTGAAAATCCTGATTCAAACCAAGTTTCACGAAAAATGGTTCATAACAGCGAATTATTCTAAGCTTAATAGATAATAATTATTCTTATAGGTCTCACTATTTAATGTTCAATTAATTCATATTCATTTATCAACAAATCTGTAGGGATATGTAAGTTTTTACTAAGTTTTCTAATCATTTCCAGCGTAAGTCTTCTTTTTTTATTCAGTACTTCAGAAACCTTGCTTTTGCTACCTATAATTTCAACTAGATCTTTATTTCTTAATGAATTTTCCTGCATTTTATATTTTATGACTTCAATGGGATCAGGATTTATGTAAGCAGGTTCATTTTCCTGTTCATATTTATGAATTAACATTACTAAAAGTTCAGCCTCATCATAATGTTCATCCCCTTTTTTACAATCAAATATTTCTTCCAGTCTACTTAGAGCGGAATGATACGCTTCCTCAGTTCTTATGATTTTCCAGGCCATTTTTAGGTTGATTTAAATAGTTAATGCGTCGATTTTATCATATTGTAAATGGGTACCAATAAATCTTATCCACACCGCTTGTAAATCAAAATTGATTTTAACTATTAAGCGATATTGATTTCCTTTTATTTTAAAAACATATCGAGCCGCTCCGATTGATCTGCTGAAGGGAAAATTATCCAAAATATCATTAGAATGATTATAGCGCCCTGTTTCCATTACTTTATACCAGCTAAGTAGTTGATTTTCTGTGTCAGGAAACTGAATCCAATATTCTCGTAATGTCCTTTTAGAAATTATTCGCATTCATCAAAGATAAATTAAAGTTCTTAAAAAGGGAACTTTTTATTGATTATTAGTTCATCCTATACATCCTAAAAAGCTTCGAAATGAAAGCACCGATTAATAATAATTTTCCCACAAAAACCAACGACTATTCCTATCAAAACAACATTTAGAATTGCCGAATAAATAACAATTGGAAGCAAGCACAATAAAAAATGTAATCAGGGAGAATGAATATAGTAGCCAATAGTATAAAACTATGTTTATCCCTTCCTGAACCACTTCATGATTCCAGGGGTATTATGGATTATAAAATTAAAAAGGCGTTTCGAATAGCGCCCTTATGAGCAGGACGGCATAGAATTTAATTTGGCTGATAATCCTTTTTTAAGCAACTCCAAATCTTTAGTTATTTCCTGATTCAGAACGTCTCGCTGCTGCGCGAAAGTAGGTTTGGCATATTTTTGCCTAATAAAGAAGGGATTTTATGTAAATAATTAAAAATAAAGTATTCAGTTTAATTATAAAAGGTAGATTTACATTAATCATAAAAAATAATAATAAAAGAAATATGAATAATTTAATAGTTATGTCTTTGTTGATTTTCCCGATGTTGGGAATTTCGCAAGCTCCCCAAAGGATTAACTTCCAGTCGGTTTTAAGAAATACGACAGGGGAGGTTATATCTAATAGTTCGGTTAGTTTGAGAATCTCCATTTTAAGAGGCACTACAACTGGCGCCTTAGTTTATAGTGAAACACATGCTAAAATGACGGATGCAGGCGGATTAATGAGTTTGCAGATTGGTAGTGGCACTTTACCAAGTTCGGATTTTGCTGCTATTGATTGGGGTGGTTCAGCACATTTCATTAAGTTGGAAGCAGATTTCAGTGGTGGGAATAATTATGTATTGTTGGGAACACAAGAACTAATGAGTGTGCCTTATGCCTTATATGCATCTAAAACAGATACCTCGGTTTTGAATCTGGCAGTGAGATTTTCACCACTAAATAATAAGCTGAATATTATTGATACATCCACTATGTTGTCAAATTACAGAACAGGATTGAATAACAAGCTGAATATACTAGATACTGTATCAATGTTGCAAGCATACCTGAGGCACGTGGATACCACGAGTATGTTATTACCTTATTTGCGGAATGCAGATACCACTGCCATGCTTGCTAATTACCGAACAGGAATTAATGCTAAATTAAATATATTGGACACTGCATCAATGTTACAACCTTACCTCAGGGATGCTGACACAACGAGCATGTTATTACCTTACCTGCGTGACGCGGACACGACGATTATGCTGGCAAATTACCTGACAGGAATTAATGCTAAATTAAATATTATTGATACATCCACTATGTTGTCAAAGTATTTGAGAAAAGCGGACACCGCCTTCTTGTCGGAACGCATTAACACCAAGTTAAATAGTTCTGATTTTCCCAATGGCACTAATACTGGAAATATGCTCTACTGGAACGGAACAAGTTGGGTTAATCTAGCCCCTGGTCAAAATGGACAAGCTTTAATTTTAGTAAATGGCATACCCTCTTGGTCTGGTGCAACTTATGCAACGCTGACCACCTCTTCTGTATCTTCGATAGCATCTACCTCAGTTAGTGGTGGTGGTAATATCTCATCAGATGGTGGTGCGACAGTCTCTGCTCGTGGATTGGTTTATAGCACCTCTACTAGTCCCACCCTTTCAAATACGGTATTAACCATTGGTTCTGGAACAGGCAGCTTTTCAGGAACACTTACAGGACTAACGCCAAATACCACCTATTATGTCAGGGCCTATGCTACGAAAAGTGCGGGTACAGCATATGGAAATGAGGTATCGTTTACAACAACAACACTTACAACAATTACAGACATTGACGGCAACATCTACGATACCGTTCAAATAGGGGATTAGGTATGGATGAGCGAGAACTTGAAAACCTCCCGATATAGAAATGGGGGTCTAATACCTTATGTAACGGATAACACAGCATGGGGTAACTTAACAGGTGCATGGAGTTATTACAATAACGATGTTTCAAACAATGCGATTTATGGAAAGTTATACAACTGGTACACCACGTTAGGTGATACATTATGTCCCACTGGTTGGGGCGTACCCACTAATGACGAGTGGATCACCTTGACCACTTATCTTGGAGGAGAAAGCGTAGCAGGGGGCAAGATGAAATCCGTTGGCACTGACTATTGGAATGATCCAAATACAGACGCAACGAATGAAAGTGGTTTTTCCGTTCTCCCAGGTGGTTATCGCTATAGCGATGGTAGTTTCGGTGTTAGAGGCAGCGCTTTCTTCTGGAGTGCTACTGAGTACGACGACTGCCTCGCCTGGGGCCGCAACCTGTACCTCAACGTTGGCAATGTGTACAGGAGCAGCGGCTATGAGTCAGTTGGCGCCTCTGTTCGTTGCCTCAGGGATTGACTATTTGACTATTTGTGGGCGGGCAAATGCGGGCGGCATAAAGGGGGGTTTGGGGGGAATTCCCCCCAAAGGGTCTTTTTCGCTCCGTCCTAAAATGTATGTTGGGTAGGGTTTTCCGATCATTTTGCTGTCATTAGCAAAAAGATACAGAGGCCTAAAGGTGCAACTAAAGAAGTGCGTGATTTGATGCTAACGCCTTTGCCTGTTATTTAATAGCCCAAAACGGAGACCCTAAGTAAGAGCAAATTGCCTTTGTCCAAAGCTATTTTGCTATTCAGACATGCAAACAAAAACTACTGGAAGAGCGCATCCAGTTAATGGAACGCTTGCATGCTCGGGAAAAATTAGCCGCTACGGAAACAGAACTTTCCAAAAATATTTATGCAGCAAAGGGATATTTCGGGTTACAATGGAATATACAACCAAATAATGATTTAAGGGAAGGAACAGTGCCTTTAGTGGTTTTAAAGAAGTTATCGTACATGCATTATTTACATTATTCAGAATATGGCAGCGAATGGGACGAATAGGTGGCGCCTGCCAATATTAAAAAATGATACGGCATAGATAAGAATTAAAGTTGGGTAGATAACCGGTCGCGAAAGGGTTCTTCGTTAAGGTTGACTTATTCTAAGCACACTTTCTGGTCAATCATAATTTTTTCAATGCTATTTCCAAATTCTTTTGGAAACGAAATAGGGGGATTTCACCAAAATTGACGAAGAACCTAATTTACCCCGGAATACTCAAAAAATGCCACTACTGACATCAGAAGATGAAATGTGTAAAGATGTAAAGGACAGTGAAGTGGAAAATAGCGTCGCCCTATATCACCGGAATATGCACATTTATTAAAAGAAAAAGAAAAAATAAACTAAAATTAGGATTAAAAATAAGGGATTTATTGGCTTATTTGCGGTTAGAAAGCAGAATGCCACTGATAATGAATTTTTCAAAATGAAAATGGAATTAAGACCATAAAAATTGACTAATACTTAAACGGCAAGAAGTATTAATGAAGCATATTTATAATGACATTTGACAAGATATATCTTGAACATTATAAAATGGTTTTTAACCTGGCGCTGCAATATGTTCAAAATACAGAGGATGCGGAAGAAATAACACAAGATGTTTTTGTAAAAATATTTGATAATCTTAATTCTTTCAAAAAACAATCAAGTTTAAAGACGTGGATATATCGTATGGCCATAAATCAATCCTTAGATTTTATAAAAGCGAAAAACGCTCAAAAAAGAAGTTTCCTTTCTTCTATATTCAGTATTAACGATTCGAATTTCAAATTCCAACCTTCAAATTTTAATCACCCTGGCATTGAATTAGAACAAAAAGAAGCCTGCCAAAAAATATTTGAAGCTATAAACCAACTTTCAGACAATCAAAAAACAGCACTTATTTTACTTAAAATTGAAGATAAATCTCAAGCAGAAACAGCAGAAATAATGAATCTAAAGGTGAAAGCATTGGAATCTTTGTTTCAAAGAGCCAAAAATAATTTAGAAATTTTGTTAAATAAAAAAGGATAATCATGAAAAACTCGTCTAATAAAAATATGAATAAAGTTTTTGAACATTTAGCAAAGATTAAAATGGTAGAGCCAAGTGAAAACTTGTATGTTAAAACCATAAATAGAGTGCAAAGGCAAAGCATAATACCCTTATTCTGGGCCAGCGCTGTAGCTTGTTTATTAATGGCATTTATTTCTGCTGAGATTTTTGTAGTATCGAAGAAGAAGAATAACTATACTGATATTTCTGTTGTGATTTACAAAACCAATCACTTTTCATACAATGAATAAATCAAAATTTCTATTCATCATAATTATTGGGTTATTAATATTCAATGGCATCTTGCTTTTTATGTTCTTCAATGGACCTAAGATTAATAAAGAACCCAAAACAATAATCATTGATAAACTACATTTTGATAAAAAACAAATTAAACAATACGATATATATATTCAAAAACATCGCAAAGCGATAATTGAAAACGAAACTGCCATAAAAAAATTAAGAAGTAATTTATTTACACAACTAAAATATAAGCAAGATTCAGCTAAAACAGATTCCTTAATTGGCTTTATTGCCAGGCAACAAGGTGTTGTAGAACATATAAATTACAAGCATTTTATAGAAATTAAAAATTTGTGTAAACCTTCGCAGCAAAAGGATTTTAATGAACTAACTAATGAAATTGTAAATTTATTTTCTCCAAAAGAACGGAAATAATCTATTTTCTCGTCAAAAACATTTTAAACACAAATAAACACAATGAACAAAGTAAAATTATCGGTTTTCGGTTTAAGTCTTTTGTCTTTAAGCATCGCCATTTATTCTTGTAGTAAGTCAGAAGAAGACGTACCACTTACAACAACAAATGAAGGGGCAGTATCAGTAACAATTGTAGTTCAATCAAAATACACGAGTGCTGTAACCATTTCTACCAGCGGAAGTAGTATTATTTTAAAATCGAAGGGAACACCTGACCACGTTACACCTTATTGGGGAGTTGGTAATGCTTTATATGAAGCGCCAACATTAGCAGGACAAACGTTAAATCCGGGAAATTTGCAATCGCAAGTTTTTGTGATGACAATTCCTACAAATCCTAACCAAGCAACAAGCAAAGAGGCTACCTCACTGGGTCCAATTGGTATGGCATTGAACGGAGTGGCTATTTACAATGACCGTGAAGGTGGAAATCTTCCTGTTGATGCAGCTACATTGCTAAGTTTTGACAGAGGTGGTGCACATAGTGGACCAGGTGGATTGTACCATTATCATTTTACAGGCGATTGGATTGGAAATGATGATGCCAAACTCATCGGTTTTGTAAGAGATGGCTATCCAATTTATGCACGTAAAGATAAAGACGGTTCTTATCCTTCAAATTTAGATGCTTATGGTGGACATACAGGAGCAACAACCGAATTTCCAAATGGTATTTACCATTATCACGCCGCGAATACGGCATATCTGGGCGGCAGATTTTATGTTTTAAAATCAGGTAGTTATTATGGCACAAAAGGAACATTTACTTTTTAAATTCACTTTTCTTTTTATTTATATTTTTTCTTTTGGATGTTCTCAACCAAAAGAGCAAAAAGTAGATTTATCGCAAATTCCACATGATACTATTGTTCTAAACGATTCCAGATTGAAATTACAGAATGGGGTTTATTACCTTGGTAGTAAGCCCTATTCTGGGTTTATAAAAGAATTATATGAAACCGAAACTTTAAAAAGTATTGGTTCTTATTTTCAAGGTAAGCAACATGGCTTAACCAAAACCTTTTTTCCGAATGCCAAATTGGAAACTGAACGAAATTATAAAGATGGAATTGGCTATGGGAGACATTTTGGTTATTGGCAAAATGGGAATAAAAAATTTGATTTTATTTATATCAATGACAAACGTGAAGGCATACAGAAACAGTGGTATGAAAGTGGAAGCCAGTATTATGAATTAAGTTTTACTAATGACCAAGAAAATGGCATGCAAAAAGCATGGCGAGAAAACGGAAAACCTTTTATAAATTACGAAGTAAAAGATGGTGTAAGATATGGACTTCAAAAGTCAGCACTTTGTTACACTTTGAAAAATGAAAAAATAAAATGAGAAAATATTATATAATTCTTTGTTTTTGGATTATAGTATCGTGTAAGGTTGACGAAAAACAACTTCCTTATTATGACACTCCCGATTTTACCCCAAAATGGGAAATGAAAAATGAAAGTATTTTTCACAAAATCAGATCTTTTGAACTCATAAATCAAGAAAATGAATCTTTTACAGAGAAGGACATTGAGGGTAAAATTTGTGTTGCAGATTTCTTCTTTACTACTTGCCCAGGCATTTGTCTTGAAATGACAAATAGTATGGCTGACATACAAAAAGAATTTATCAATGACGATGAAATACAGTTGTTATCTCATAGCGTAACTCCTGAAAAAGATAGTGTGCCAGTCTTAAAAGAATATGCAGCAGAGAAAAAAATTAATTTTAAAAGATGGAAACTTTTAACAGGGGATAAAGATGAAATATATGATTTGGGACGCAAATATTATTTTGTAGAGGAGGACGAAGGTGTAAAAAAGGGTAGTGATATTTTTTTACACACAGAAAATTTTATTCTTATAGACAAGCAAAGGCATATTCGTGGCATATATAACGGACTTGACCCAGATAGTATGCAAAATTTAATTAGAGACATAAAAGTATTGAAACTTGAATAGTACGATTTACTGGTTAAAGAAAGCTTCGTGGAACCTAGTAAGTTCATTACTAGCATGCAGCTTTACCCTCTGAAGTCCCCCAATTTCTTGCAGTACTAAAACGTTTGGCTGGGACAAGTTGCAATTTATCAAAGAAATATACATTTTCCGTATGCTTTTCCCCAATCACTTGAGTCGTTTAAATTTGCTAAATCTACCAGGGGCCATTTTGTTTTACCTGATAAAATCGTTTACCATCAAATCGATAGAGTCCTTGTCCAGTACCCCACCACATTCTTCCCGATATATCTTGAAACATACTTTGAACGCAACAGTTTAGACCGTCTGCAGGTGTAAATACAGTAAACGCATCTGGATTTGGTAAGGGAATGGAAGGGTCAAATCTTGTGGTACTGCCTCTGTCTGTAACCCATATTATACCCGAACGTTCAATAATTATGCCCCAAAATTCAGTTCCACCTAAGCCGTCTTTGGCTGTGTATTCTGTTAAAGTCTTTCCATCATATTTGCAAATTCCGGTTTTCATCGTAAACCACATATTGCCATCGTTATCTTGTGCTATACCTCCTGCATAATTAGCGCTTAATTCTTCCTTTTCTGCCATATTAATAATTGTTTTACCATCATAGCGAAAAACACCTTGATTGGAGGTCGCAAACCAAATGTTGCCACTTTTATCTTCCATGATGTCAGCAATATTGATAGGGGGAAGTTGGTGGAATAATGAAAAACTTTGACCGCCTTTGCTATCGGCGGTTGGGTCATATCGGTAAACACCTCAATGTGTACCTACCCAAATAGTGCCAGATTTGTCAACAAGAATCCCCTTTCGACTTATATCAATATGTTTCAGTCCATCTTTTTGATTAAAATTTTTAAATGTATTTCCGTCATATCTATAAACGCCTTGGTCCTTCCCAATCCATATATTTCCCATTTTATCTTCATTTATAGCAAATACACTATTGGAAATAAATCCCTCTGGAGTAGAAAAATAGGTCAGTGTTTTCACATTATATCTTACTACACCTTCAAAGGTGCCAAACCATAAATTTCCTTTCGAATCCTGAAAAATACTTCGGATATATTGACTGACCAAGGTAGTATCAAAATCGGGATCCATACCTATTGCCTTGAAATTTCTTATCACCTTGGGAATTGGATGGGAAGTATTTGGTTCTTTCCCAGGGTGTGCTTTTTCTTGTCCGTTGCAATAAGTAAGAATTGTCAAAAAGCTAAAAAGTAATATTTTGTTCATCGTCATTATTAAAGTCTGTTACAATAACATACTTTCAGCAATCTACCCAATTTTGGTCGTAGATGCTAAGTTTTATTTCGCAATATGCTCTAAGATATATTATAATTTAACCTCATTAGTTTTATACTTTTCTGAAAACAAGCATAATTTAGAAAAGGTAAGTAGTATTAAAACCATATTTATAGGCTTTTTTTGTAAATTTTATTGATGTTCTGGACATTGGAGTTTTTGCCAGGTAAGCTTAACCTTACCGGTACGCTTCCCTTTCTTATTCAAGCAATTATTTTTATTACAGATATAGAGGTTGAACCTATTACTTTAATAATAATGCTTGTTTCTGTTGCAAGTGTAATGAGGGGTGAAGGGATCGTTTCAAAATTAAAAGTAGATAATATTAGATTAAATGTTAGCATCGCTTTAATTTTTACATCGGGTTTTAAGCTTGTTGTAAATATGGAATGGTTGAAAGGTAGGGTAACAGCCCTTGGATTCAGTGGATTTAAATTAATTTCATGAAGCAAAGCTGCATAGTACCATTCCAACTTGGCTCTTTTTTTTTTTGGTAATGCCTATTTTTTGCATCATTTTTTCCTTTAGCGTATTCCCTAAAATAGGGGTTTAATTTAATCAGGCTATCATTTTACATTTTTTTGAAAAAAAAAGCCTGGATTTTATATCCAGACTTTAGGTTTTTTTAGAGTGCACCTGAAAAGCGAATGTCAACAGAGGCACTTTCATCTTCAAATGTACGAAAGTTTATATTATATAAAATGTTTTAATCCAAATATTTTATGTGATCCTTAATTACTTTTGCTAAAAATGGGTCTTTTTTTCTTTCGTTAAAAAATGATTTTATTTCGTTTTGAAAGTCATTAAATCTATTCTCTGAAATGCATTGGATGAAAAATCCTATGACTTTAATTGAGGCGTCTAACGAATTTCTATCTCCTATATTGTAAGCTATCTGCGGTATTGAATTTACACTTAAGTGTAATGTATAATCAAATAATATACCGCTATGAGCACAAATGTTTCTAACCTGCCTAACCGTATGTAGGAGTCTGAAAAATTTATTTAAATCTCTAATGTCATATTTATCTGCTATAATCTGCTTAACTGATTGGTCTTTAATATTATCTAAAATGGTAATTATTGCACCAAATGTAAGATATTCAAAAACCTTCCAACAGGGTGCAAAATCATCTTCAGGATATTTATGGTGATGTTTTTTCAAGGATAAATTATCCTGCTTGAATTTTTCTGTATATATCTTATTTCTGAAGGCAATAATAGTTTCTGGCTCCATTATCGTAACATCAACAAACCATTTTGATTTATCTTTATATTTCATTGAAACATAATAAATAAGCTTCGTCCTAAAGTTTATTTCAATACGATTAATATATCTTAAAACGAGATATTTTAAATCTACATCGAGGTAATATAAATTTATGATGTCTGAGAATTTAACTGTATTTGAATACTTTTTTGTCTTTTTGTCAAAGTAATAATAACAGTAAAACCCTAATCTGTAATAACCAATATCGAGTAGTATTTCTTTAAGTTTTGCTTCGTCATAACAAGACAGATCTAATTCCCTCGCTTTAAATATTGCAATTTGATTATTAATACTTTGTACTACATTTCCCATTTGATTTTTTTACGCTGAATGAAGAAATTTCCTAAGACTTAGTAATTATGAATAAGATTTAAGTAAAAGTCGTCTTAGCAAGGGATTTCATGTATTTAGGTTCTTGTGTAAATTTAAAAGATTGGAATTCAGATAAATAGGCGTATATTTTTCTGAAAAATATTTCTGCCTTCGGCTGTTCTATTGACCAATATAGATAGTCGCAAACAACGAGGATATGGCATGGGAATAATTCACACTTATTGGCATTTTGAGCAAACGCCCTGCATGACGTAATAAGTTTCTTTTACTTTAAATCCGGCAGGATGAATTATTTTGGGAAATTCTACGCCATTCAAACAAATGGTTTTTGTACATTTTTCACAATGAAAATGTGCATGGTTATGTTTGTGATTTTCCTTTTCACATAAGTCCACACACAAGGCAAATCTTAGCTTGTCCGTACCGTCAATGGCTCTGTGAATCAAGCCATTGTCTTCAAAACTTCGGAGCGTCCTATATAAGGTGATTCTATCAATCTGGCCTACATTTTCCTCAATATCGCTTTGGGAAAGGGCCTGCTCTTTCTTTAAAAATACAGATAAAACTTCCTTTCTGACTTGGGTTAGCCTCAAATCATGATGTTTTAACAAGGTGACAACGTCATTTTCCAATTCAAAATCAGTCCTCATTTTCTTTCTATATATGAAACTATGTTGCAAAAATGTTTATATTTGTAAAGTGAACGGAATTTAATCCATTTTTTTTAATTATTCTAAGAAATACGGCAATATGAGTTTTTCCAAGATTATTGGATGTAAATATGGGTGTTTTTTAGGCATCATGTTGCTCTTTTCCAATTATTTGTTGGGACAGGAGCTACATTCATCTTGTTCATTTAAGCTTCAAATGGCTGTAGTTGATCCTCAGGGTAAACCATTAGCTTATGTAAATGTAGGTGTTTCAGGGCAAAGTATAGGGGGGTCAACCAATGAGGAAGGCATTTTATTGTTCAAAAATTTATGTAAGGATTCCTATTCTTTTCAGTTTTCCCGCATCGGATGGGAAGCGTATGAGGTTACTTTTTTAATAGAAAAAGATACGAGTATTCAGATAGTTCTCAGGGAATCAGGCATCATGCTAGACAAAATAACCGTTCTGGGTGATGGAGATAAACTGGGAAAGAATACGATTAAAGAGGTGTTGGATTTGGAATCATTGCGCAGTACCATGGGCTTTGGTCTTGCAGAAAGTTTAAAGCAATTGCCTGGTGTTCAAACGTTAAATACCGGTGCGAGTATTTCTAAACCCATTATACAAGGTTTACATAGTAATCGGGTTTTAATTTTACAAAATGGTGTCAGACAGGAGGGGCAACAATGGGGTAGTGAACATGCGCCTGAAATTGACCCATTCCTTTCCACAAAAATTCAAGTGATTAAAGGGGCGGGTAGCATCAGGTACGGTGGAGATGCTTTAGGTGGCATCATTTTGGTTGAACCGCCTGCCTTGAGACGGGAAAAAGGATTAGATGGTGAGGTGCATTTGCAAGGGATGTCCAATGGCAAATTAGGTATTTTAAGTGGTCAATTAAATGGAAATCATTCCTTTGGAAATTTACCTGTTTCAGGTAGGATTCAGGGAACCCTTAAAAATGGAGGGAATTTGCATACGCCCGATTATTTTATGAATAATACTGGGGTGAGAGAAGAAAATTTTTCGTGGATGCTAGGTACCGAGAAAAATAATCTGAATTCTACTTTTTTCTACTCCCGTTATTTTTCCATACTAGGTATTTTGAAGGATGCCCACATTGGAAATCTGACCGATTTGACTAATGCTATAGAAAGGGGAAGACCTTTGTCTGACGGCGCATTTTCCAGGGAAATAGGTCGCCCGCAACAACAAATATTGCATGAGTTCTTTCAATGGAAAAATATTATCGATCTTCAAAATGATGGTCATCTGGAAATAAATCTGAGTAGGCAGTTTAACAGGCGAAAGGAATTTGACGCGCACAGAAATTTTGGCACTCTTCCCAGTTCACTCGAAAATCCAAATATCTTATTTGAAATTACCACCTATCGGGGGGAGGTAGATTTGGAGCATAATTGGAATACAAATTTTCACGGTCATGTTGGCCTTGCCCTGATGCAACAGGTAAACACAACAGATAGAGGAAGTTTAATACCGGATTATAGCCAATGGACAGGTGGTGTTTATTATACCCTCAAATATAAAAAACCGGGCTCTCTCTGGGAATTTGAAGGGGGCATTCGCTACGATATGAATAGGCTGAGGATTGATGATTTAAATCCTAAACTACAAGATTTCAGGGAAAATCAATTTCAAGGTTTTTCTGGTACCTTAAGCTCAGTCTTTCATTTTTCAAATACTGGTTTTCTTGTATTCCAAACAGGATCTTCCTGGAGAACGCCCCATGTTAGTGAACTTTTCAGTGAGGGAGTGCACCACGGATCAGCTAGTTACGAAAAAGGAAATCCTTATCTGGTCCCGGAACGAGCTTTTAACAATAGTATTCATTTTGAATGGAAGGAAGGTAAATTCAAGATTCAATCTACCGCCTATTATAATTGGATAAACAAATACATTTTCCTTTCCCCTCAAAAGCAAGCGGTTTTGACCATTAGAGGTGCTTTTCCTGCATTTAATTATAATCAAACCAATGTCAGTATCGCGGGGCTTGATGGTAATATGACTTATAGTTTGAATAATCATTGGGATTTCACCTTACAAGCCGCCATGGTAAAAGGTAGAAATGTAACTGGCAATGATTATTTAATCTATATGCCTACAAATAAGGTGCAATTTTTTACTACTTATTACTTGAATGCAAAGGAAAATGCCACGCATTCTTTTATAAGAACCCAACTGACCCACGTAGCAAAACAGGGTAGAGTACCGGCTGATTTTGATTATGCCTTACCCCCTGAAGGTTACTTGAGGCTTGATATTGAATTTCTTACACATATTAAGAATAAATTTTTCCCTGACATTGAATTGGGCATTGCTTTAAATAATGCTACAAATACACGATATAGGGAATACCTGAACCGATTTCGATATTTTATCCAGGAACCCGGGCGAAATCTGGTAGTAAGATTAAGAATACCCTTTTGAAATGTTTAAATTTTGATTATTTACCCTTAAATACTTTTGTAATGAAAAATCAGTTTTTTTCTATCTATTTAATCTTTTCTTTGTTAATCCTTTTATCTTTTTCCTGTGAGAAGGATACCGAAGTGTATCCTGAAGATGAATCGGAATTGATTACCACCGTAAGCATCACTTTTACACCTACATCTGGTGCTGCCAAATCATTCAAATGGACCGATAAGGATGGGGCAGGTGGCTTGGCTCCTGTTATTGAAAGCATTGTTTTGGCTGCGAATACAAGCTACACCATCTCAGCTGAGTTTTTTGACGAATCAAAATCGCCTGCTTACAATGTTACAGAAGATATTCAAGAAGATGGTTATGAGCATTTGGTTTGTTACGTTTCTTCAGGAAGTGCTCCTGAAGTTCAAATTACGGATCAGGATAAAAAGAAATATCCATTGGGCCTTGCGGGTACCATTAAAACTACAACAGCTGGAAATGGAAGTATCAAGGTAAGTCTGAAGCATACACCTGACAAAAAAGCCGCCACACCATGTTCCACCGGAGAAACAGATGTAGAGGTAACTTTTCCTGTAACGATAAATTAACGCTGCTTTTTGCCAGGATTTAAATGAAGTAAATTCATTTATCTCCTGGCCATTTTCTTCCTTGTAACTTACTATATTTGCATAAAATTATAGACTATGCGCTTCAAGGTTACAGGTTTTACCCGTTTTATACTTATAATGATTATTTTGGTTCCTTTGGCTTATGTTATTGCCTCTTATTATAATGGTAAAGATGGCATTGAGGAATTAAAAAAATTAGTCAAAGGACAAACGTCCCTTATTTCGCCAACCAAAGTAGATACGCTGGAAAAAGAGGCTGTAGTTCTCCCTTCGGAGACGGTTGACAAGGATACTTATAGGAAATTATTGTTGGATAATGAGTCTTTAAAGGATTCCTTGGTGGATAAGGAATTGAAAATTAGAGAATTGGAAAGAAATTTAAAATTGTGTAAAGGAAAATGATATTAAAAAATCTTTGCCTTTGATGATGTCCGGTGTTTGTTTTATACTTTTCATATCCATATTGGCTTGTAATCTAACGTTGTAGGTGTTTTAATACAGGAGGGCGAATGTAATTCGACCCTAGCAAATTATTTTTTTCCCAATTTCAGGCTAACAAAATTATATCAAATCAATCTTTAGCCAGTTGGTTTACGCCAAATAGGTCAATCGCAAGCGTTGCCTCTGTATCATTAGTATCTATATATTCACCATCATACCATTCGGCATCGGCTTTGGGTTTTATTTTCACCTCGTTCAATCGCAAAATATCATTGTAGCCATCTTCATAGCCCCGTACAACTATTTTTGTATGTGGAGGAAGGGCTTGTAGGAGTTGAATGAGTTCTTGTGCGGTCATAAGGCGTTTTTTAAACGTAAAATGGTAATATTGATTATCATTGAGAACTTTATCGATCTAGGTCCTTCATTTGAAATATTGAGTTGTTTCCCTAAATCAAGTTCGACGCTCTAAATGTAACTTTTTTTCGTACCAGTTATTTCAATGTAGCACCTAATCTAAAAGCAAGTGAACCCCCATCTTACTGATTTTTTTTATGCTTCCTTTCTTACGTTTTCCATCTTCTTTCATTATAAATAATCATGAGAAGAACTTATCCATTAGCTTAAAGACTGATTTTCTTGAATTATCTGATAGATTATCTGTGTAATAAGGATCTGTCAATAATTTTATTTCATTTGAAAGATCTGGATACTTTTTTAAAATAGCGACCATTATTTTGAATGCCTGAAAACGAGTAAAAGGTTTATTATTTATATTTTTCCAGATGATTGTGCAAGTGTCAAATAGCTGACCCTCATATTCAGGCTCTATTTCTATTCGTTGCAAAACTTTTAATAATGACCACTGCTGGCTATTTTCCCTGGCTGGTAATATATCTAAAATCTTTTGTAGGTATCTTTTTACTCGTTGGTCATTGTTGTCCATACAACTCGACAACAACCAGGCGGCTCGCCACGAATAAGGTTGCTTGTCTGAAATGGAAAGTTCAATAAGCTCTGGAAAATCTTCCTGGTGTGATGTTATATATGAAAGGCAATCGTTTTTATGCGAATTTTTCAGCGTGAATTCTAAATTCATATCCTCTTGATAAATCGTTTTTATAAGTTTGGGTTTTGTATCTGTCATTAGTGTAAAGACCGATTTCCTTACTACGTATGATAGATTATCTATGTAATATGGATCGGTCAATAATATTATTTCATTTGAAAGATCCGGATACTTTTTTGAAATAGCAACCATTATTTTAAATGCCTGGAAACGAAGTGTGGCAGTATTATGTATTATAGTAAATTTCCTTGTTTGATTAATTACTGTATTTTTTAAGTCTGAACTTTTTAAAAGTCCATAAACTAATCCATCTTCTAATTGTATTTCTTCATTTAATCCATTTAAAAAATGTCCATTCACTTTGACTAATTCCATTATACTTGAACAATCGTGTTTTAAACCTTGTCGCCAAACAAAAGGACTTTCACCATCTATGTTTTTTGTATGAGAATAAGTGTCAATGTTTGATACAAATTTATCGTCTAACCAACCAAATTTTAATGTAGGAATATGATTTTTATAAAAATTAAATTCAGTACAAAAGTTTTCAGAGTTTGATTTCAGTTTGCAATATAAAAGTGATGCTTCAACCGAAACATTAAATTCCTTTTTGCTATCAATACAATGTTTCTCGATATTAGAAATCAAATATTTATTTTTCGCTTGGTCTAAAACGATATTTTTGATAACTGAGTTTTTTACTAATAAGAGCAAATTCCCTTTCGTGTTTTGAAAAAAGTCAAGCATTTTTAAAGTAATATATTCTGCAATATCAAAATTGCCTTTCCATGTCATTGCATCTAATCCACTATGATTTTTAAAGTTTGACTTTTTTGGGAGATTAGATGAATTTAGACTTCCTAATTTTGAATTTGTAACCCAAGGTGGATTTCCAATAACCAATAATTCTTTTTCTGAATATTGCTTGGCTAGACTTTTGAAATCATAATCAAAAACATCGCAATGTATTATTGAAATTTGTGGTTTTTTGCCTTGTGGATTATTTAAGAAAAATTCTATTAAATTAAACTTAGTTTCCCACACATACGGTTTGTAAATTTCAATGCCAAACACATATTCAATAGATGGAAAAGTGGATAAAGAAGCAATTATAAAATTACCTTTTCCACAAGTTGGCTCAATGATAATTTGTGGATTAACGGTTTTGCTTTCTATGAATAAAGTAACCTTTTTTGCTAAATTTTCATTGGTTTGAAAATCACCATATTCGGCTCTATCAGGTTCAGAAACAATATTGTTAAATATAGAAATTGTTTCTTTTAAAATTTCCAATTCATCATTATTATCAAAAAGTTGAATGATGCCGAAACAGCATCATTCAACTTTTGATTGGCAATTTCAAATGATGAAATATTTTTCAGATTTTCATTTAAATAATCTTAAACTTGGCAAGTTATATTTGCTTTAAATACTTTCATCAAGGTTTCATTTTATCAATGATTTTATTAATTCCTTTAACATTTTCTGAAAGGGTTACAATTCTTTGATACTGTAATCTCCATTGTAAAGCATTTGAAATTGTCAAATAACCTTGTTCTGGTGGTGTTTTTAGGATTTGTTCTGCCAATTGTTGTAAAGTAATTTCATCGGCGGGTATATTTTTGTCATTTAGATAAGCAATAATATCTTCAATATTAGCTTTGTCTTTTACCATTTCACGAAGTCTAAATGTCGTTGTATAATCGGCAGTTCTTTCTTTTGAAACTAATGAGCAACTTACAAAATTTAGATTAGCTGTTTTGCTTTTTGAGTCATCAAATTTGTCATAAACAAACACAAGTAAATGATAGCCAAGTCCAAATATTTTTTGTTTAGCGTCTTTAAAAGGGCAAGAGGATTGAGGTTGTTTGATTGAAGTAACTTTTATATCAATATCAACAGAAGGTAAATCAATGCCTTTTGCAGATGAACCAATTTTAAGTTCGTATTTGTCGGAAAGATGTTGTTGAAATTTATGTTCTATATTAAGTTCCAACAGCTTTGCCGTCAGTTACTCCATAAAGTTCTTTATTTGGTGTCTTTGATTGAGCAATACAAAATGTCTTTGCTTCAATTATGACATTCTCTATTGTCAAATTTTGTTTCATGATTCAAATTTACAAATTTTGTCTTGGTTGGTTAGTCTAATTGTCAAATTTTTGTTTAAATGTCGAAGTTTTTACGTTTGCTCCTGGTATTACGCCAAACGGTTTGCACCTACAAGAAGTTGGCGATTTCGAAGCACAAAACTGTCTGCCACCACAAAACTTGATACGAAGCACAAAGTTTCATTTAACCACTAAACCGCCAATTTCATGTAGGTGCTGTTATAAGTATGGCCACTGCACACAGTTTAAGTTTTAACTGTCCTAAATTACTCTTGTCCCAGTAACGAATGAATATCTGTCTATTAATTCTTGTCTACCACCAAGAAGGATAATTTCTAGTTCGTCCGAGTTGTTTAAACTGATGAGATTTTTTACAAGCAGTTCAACCGCGTCACCAAGTGCTTGCAAATTTATCTTTGTAAGATTTTGTAATGTTTTGGTTTCCATTCTTCCGTCCCAAGGCATGGAAGGCAAAACAATTAATGGATTAGTTGGAGAGTTGTCCAAGTCAAAATGATGTATTAATCCTTGACGGTGTCCAACATTTTGCAGACTAAAATCGTGAGCAAGAGAATTTCTCAAAGCATAGATCGCGTCAATTTTATCGTCATTTAAACTGGAGAAGTTTTTCAGGGCTTTTATAATACAACTTTTATTAGCTTCAATTACAGGTCCGTCTTTGCGTTTGAAACAACTGCCTATTTGATCTAAAAGCGATAAGTACCCAATTGTACCTAACCAACTTCCTAAGTGTCCAAACGTATTAGTTAAGTCCTTTGCACCATTTTGAATATTTCTGCCCGTCATTTTTCTTGCATCTTTTAATGCTCCGCAAAAGCCCGAAAAGAAAGTCCATTTGCCGTTGTCGATATACAATGTGGTCAAATGTAAATTGATTGCTTCTTTGTCAGTCATGATTTTAGTATGTTAATATCTTTCTGGTGGCTTACTTATAACTCCCAGATTTCCGAAACTAACCTTTCGGCAATCTACCCAAATTTTGGGGTATTTGCGAAGATTTATTTCACTTTATGCTTCCCTTTTCCAAAAGAAAAAGAGGCTTCCCTTTTGGAAAACCTCTTTATTTCATAGGATTTATAATTTCAGGAAACTAATTATCTTTTTGCTACCAGATCTTTGATTGCATCCTTATCTGTACAAAGTCTGCCGGCACAACATCCTCCGTTTCTTACCAGTCCAGAGTTTAATAAAAGGATTCCTGCTACATGTGGAGCAGCCATTGAGGTTCCGCTCATGGTCGCATAAGCATTTCCTTTATAGGTGGATAAGATTCCCACGCCAGGTGCTGCAAAATCTACCGGTGGATTACCGTAATTTGAGAATCCGGCAATATTACATCTGTTATCCATGGCAGATATGGTATAGACGTTCACTCCATTTGTTCTGGCAGGCGTAAAACCATTAGCTGGCAAATTGCTATTTCCGGCAGCGATACTGAAGAATATTTTTCTTGAGCCTGCTAAGGTGGCAATAGCAGTTTCTAGTGCTGCATAAGTTCCTGTACCACCCAAACTCATATTGACCACATCTCCAGGTATTCCGTAAGTCGCCACATGATTAACTCCTGCTAATACGCCACCCCATGATCCAGATCCTGAATTACTTAACACTTTTACTGGTACTACACGCGCACCAGCAGCTACACCTACTACACCAAAAGTATTGTTCTTTGCCGCTACCGTTCCAGCAACATGGGTACCGTGTCCGTGTCCATCCTGTACTGTTTGGCCGGCAATAAAGGATTTTGCAAAGGGTGCACTTCCTAATACATTCAAATCCTGATGTTGTAAATCAATACCTGTGTCTAATATCCATGCCCAGTAAATTTGATTTGGCATGTTGGTCCAACCAGTGAATGCAACACCCCATGGAACAGATTGTGCCATACTTATTAGATGAGGAACCTTACTTTTTGTTAATTCACCTGCTCTCGCTACCGTCTGATCTTGTGTAATAGAGCTGACTTCAGGAAATTGCTTGATATTAGCTATCAGTCTTTTAGCGACATCATCTGGTATAGTTGCAAAAAATCCTACATTCACACCGCTATAGATACCCAGCATGCTTGATTGGGAAATACCTAGTTTCTGCGCAATAGCCAGAATATTATTTTGGGAAGTGCGCTCTACTTCAATCCCTGTTTTTACCTGCTCATCTCTCGTTGAAAAAGATTGAGATTCATACACCTGGAGGGCTGTCTTTGCTACGGTTGGATTTAAAATGACAATGTACTGATTTGGAATGGGTCTTGAAGTATGACCCTTATATTCTGCTATGGGGTCAGTGGAAATAAATTTGAAATCTGGCTTTTCTTCAGGTTTTGGAAATTCTTGTGCTAATAAGGTTCCAGAAAATAATCCGATAATGGGAAGTACTTTTAAAAAAGAAATGGCTTTCATAACTGATAAATTGAGTGATTAAAATTAATATCAATTATATATAGCCTGTCAAGTCAGTTTCGTTCCGGATTTTTAAAAAAATAAAATTTTAATTAGAAAAATAGTTGACATACTGGTAATCCCCATAATGAATGAGGCTGTTGAAAAATATCGAAGGGTGGTGTTAGAAGATATGCCGGAGAACTGGGTAATTACCCAAAAATAAGAGTCATTGGCATGGGAAAATACCATAGATCCTGCGCCCATAGCTAAAATAACCATTAATTGTCCGGAAGCTGAATCCAATCCTATGGTTTCCAGCATGGGGCTAATCAAGGCGGCGGTGGTTAAAACGGCTATGGTAGATGAGCCCTGTGCTATCTTAAGAAATGACGCTATCAAAAAGGGAATGAAAAGGCCTAATCCCATACCTCCAAGCCATTGATTTAAGGGTAAATCTTGCATCAATTCCTTGATAACCAATCCGAATACACCTCCACTGGCGGTTATGACTAATATACTTCCCGCTTTTTCAATGGCCCTCTCCATGATGGTATTAATCTCCGGAATAGCTCTATTTTTTAACAAATAAACGGAAATCAAAGCGCCTATGCTTAACGAAACCGGAGCTTGACCTATAAATAAGAAAATAGACGTAAGACCTTCTGGTAGAAAATTTATTTTTACAATGGTTATGAACGAAGCAATAAATAGTAGTAATAAAGGGAGTAGTATAGGCAAAAATGCCTTGAAACCAGGTAAGTTTTCTTCTTCTGGAAGGGGGGTACCAATTTGCAGGGGTTCTTTAACTGTTATTTCTTCGCTCCACTTCCTGTCGGCATATTTTAACCATCGATAACTAAGAAATAAGCCAGGTAGTGCCAGTAAAGAGCCGAAAAATAAGACCTGCCCAAAATCAACCGGTATAATACCAATAGCTCCTAACATACCCGGATGGGTGGGGGTCAGGCAATGAACAGAAAATAGGGAAATAGCCAATATCCCATTCAAAAAAGGCACGGAATAGTTCGATTTTTCCGAAATCCCTTTCGTTAAAGAACTGAGGAGTATAAATCCAGTATCGCAAAACAATAGTAAGCCACTTAAAAATCCCGTCATGCCTAAAGATAAGGGTGCATTTTTATGGCCTAATTTCGATAAAAACCATTTTGCCATGATCGATGCTGCTCCGGTTTTTTCCAGTATGATAGCAATGAATGATCCTGAAATAATTAGAAAACCAATATTACCTATCGTTTTTCCAAATCCTTCTTTCATCAATGGTAAAACATCTGCCAATGGCATGGTTGCCAAGGCTAAAAGGAGGGATACCAAAAATAGTACGATAAAAGCGTGAACTTTATATTTTGATGTTAATATAATAAGGGCTAAAACGGAGCCAAAAATCCACAAGACAGGGTATAAATGTTCCATTTTAATCAAGAGGGTGTTAAAGAGGATGCTACATATTCCTTAAAGTTATCTAAAATAGCCTGCCAGCCCGCTTGCTGTAATTCTTCGGAATTTTCATTCTCAGGTTCAAATCGCTCCTCGAGAATACTTTGATCTCCTGATTTTTCAAAGTAAACAAACATTTTCCGACCATCGCCTAAAAGTATTTCTATTGATTTTTGAGGTTCAATTTTCTGATAAGTACCCCAAAAATCAAACTGAAAAGAACCATCTTTTGCTGCCATTAGATGATGAAATTCTCCTCCCTCTACAAAATTATTTTCTGCCGTTGGACAATGCCAATCAGGACTGGCAAAATTCCATTTGGTTACATGATGTGCATTTGTCCACTTTTCCCAAACTTGCGAAAGTGGAGCATTAATCGTTGCTTTTACCGTGATTAATTTCATGAGGTAAGAATTAATGTAAAGACCAAAACAATATCAATCTATGGCTCTATCCAAATGCACATATCCACCATCGACATGAATTAACTGACCTGTGGTATGGCTTGATTTTTCCGATAAAAGAAAGGCCACCATCTGTCCGATTTCCTCACAA
>Ga0247838_1001681_pt1 | contig 30679 bp, 22 predicted proteins | sample LaCruzMarch2015__5_FD_189097 | JGI IMG/M metagenome (GOLD analysis project Ga0247838, IMG submission 189097) | Freshwater microbial communities from meromictic Lake La Cruz, Castile-La Mancha, Spain - LaCruzMarch2015_15m | ecosystem: Environmental > Aquatic > Freshwater > Lake | place: Spain... | reverse complement strand
GGGGCTTTTTCACATCTCAAAGAAAAAATCAGAATCCACCGAGGAATGAGCAAAAATCGCAAGAAAAAAGCAGCCAAATTTATCTTAATTAACTCCTAAATAGCACCACACTTTTTCTATTATGCCCACATTCAATTTTAAGCAAATCAAACTTATCGCTTAGCGTTCTTGTTGATATACCAAGAGATTCAGCGATTTCTTGCAGCGTTTTGCGACCATAAAGATATTGATGATAATAATTTAGGTAATTGCGCTTTCTATTGCCGACACCAAGCCAACGATGACCACATTTCTTGCATAAATAGCTCTGTTTTCCTCTTTGGATTCCGTTCTTTTTTACAGAGATACCGGAGCATTTTGGACAGTGTTTTTAAGCATTTCTAAATTTCCTTTTTTAGAAAGCATACCTAATGGACTATTTTATATATATAAATATATGTTTTTAGCCCTACATTTTTTCCATTATGCCTAATATCTAACCGTTATTTTATAACGGTAATATTTTATGCTTGCAGTTTTTTTTTCAGGATAGAATTCTTTGTCGTTTAGGTAATGTTTTGAATCCTTATCTTCCGAACAAAGCAATCTGGTTTTTCCTACCATCATAATCGCAAGCAAGTGCTTATCGTCAAAATCTTTCTTCGCCTTAGGATTTCTCCCCTTTCGAACATATATTTCGGAGATTCTTTGCTCTTCCTCATCAACTTCCGCATCATTTAATTTGCGAACTTTCCCGCTTTTATTAAATCTATCAAGAAGTTGCAAGCGTTTCTGACCATTGGAAAGAAGCTCTTTCTTATATGTTTTACCGCCATATACAATCATTGCCTCTTTGTTTGAATTAAGCCAGAATAAGAGATCTGAATATTTGTGATGTTTCTCGTTCTTCTCGTCAAAGACTGCCGACCATACATTTGCGTCAATCAAAACACACATTATTTATATTTCCAACATTGTTGAAAGTTCGTTAATAAAAAATTGCTGGAAATTATCGGGCTGTTGATCTGAATATTTTCCGTTATTCTCTATCTCAATCGGCGTACATCTATTGCCTCCGGTTTTTGGATCTTTATCAAAAAACAGAACTTGCGATTTTACTTTTTTATCACTCGATTCTTTTATTTTTAGACGAAAACGATCGATTAAAAAGTCACTATGCGTTTCAATTAAAAAAGTTTTGTTTTCCAAATTGGCAAGGTCAAAGAAAAACTCTCCCAATGCAGCCTGTGCTTTGGGGTGCAAATGAACTTCTGGTTGCTGAACCGCAAACTCTGATTTTTTGCCGTGCATTACGGTTTCAACTATAACCGGCAATACTTGAGATACACCATAACCGACATTAGATATTTTTAACGGTTTATTTGATAGAGTTATGTTTAATTCAAATGGAGAAGAAATATCTGAAGAATCATATCTACGAGCCGCTATATCTTTAAATAAACCGCTATTTTTACCAAATTTTTGCAATGCTTCTTTTACTTTATTATGTAATTCATGCTTCTTATCATTGAGAATCTTATTTAAAACAATAGGTATATGACTCCCGTTTGCTTCATAGCCCCTTGCAATATTATCATAAGTCCTTTTAGGTTCTGCCCTAATCGGAGCAACCCAAATTATTCTATTATCAAAAGCCAATAGCAACGGAAGATAGAAAGTTTTAGATTTCTTTTTCTCATATAATTTTCGCTCCACATCAAATATTCTTTGAATTGGAGAATCACCCATTTCTGTTTTTGTTTTAATCTCTTCGATAGAATCTTTTATATTATTCTTATGAAGCTTTATAAGACTTTCAACAGAAAATACATCTATTTGGGTAACTGAATATTGTATCTTCTTCGGCAAAATACGAGCCGTTACTATCCGAGCATTGATTTCCTTATCGGAGTAATATCTACTCTTCCCGACAAAATATGTAACAGACTCTATTTGCGGAATATTATCAACTTCCTTATAAGAGACTAGAAAAGAAAGCACTGCATCAACTGATATATAACCTACGGTAAATTTTGCCCCATTTCTATCACCGCTTATCAAGTCGGCAAAATTACCCAACTCTATATCCGAGGTATTAAACTTTCCTTCTTTTAAAAATTCTCCGTCGGATAATATTTTTAATATCGACAAAGCAGAAGTTTTTCCCGTACTATTTTCCCCCACCAAGAAATTCACGTCTTTAAGCGGTATCAGACTATCCGAGAAACCTCTAAAATTATCAAGATACAAATATCTCATAAAAACCTACTGACTTAGCTTACTTTTAAGCAATTCATTGACGGTTGCGGGGTTGGCTTTTCCGCCCGACATTTTCATTGCCTGACCGACAAAAAACGCAAATAATTTGTCTTTTCCGCCCTTATATTCGGCAACTTTATCGGGGTTGGCGGCGATAATTTCGTCGATCATTTTTTCAATCGCACCGCTATCGGTAACTTGCTTAAGCCCCTCTTCTTCAACGATAATCGCCGCATCTTTGCCGCTTTCAAACATTTTATCGAACACGACTTTGGCGATTTTACCCGAGATCGTATTATCTTCGATCAATGCCAACAAACCGCTTAGTTTTTCAACACTTATCGGTGAATTATCGATTGCAAGCCCTGCTTTATTTAAACGACCGAATAATTCTGCGGTGATCCAGTTGGAAGCAAGTTTTGGGTTATGCTTGGCTGCAACTTCTTCAAAAAAGCTTGTGGTTAATTTATCGGCAACCAAAACGCTCGCATCATAAGGTGAAAGCCCGAGATCATTGATATATCTAGCTTTCTTGTCGTCAGGCAATTCGGGCAGGCTCGCTTTGATTTTGTCGACGAATTCTTGCGAGAATTCGAGCGGCAACAAATCAGGATCAGGGAAGTAGCGATAATCATGAGCATCTTCCTTGCTCCGCATCGTGCGAGTTTCACCGGTGGTAGAATCAAAAAGCCGGGTTTCTTGGTCGATTACGCCGCCGTTTTCTAAAATATCGACTTGGCGTTTGGCTTCAAACTCAATCGCTTTCATCATGAAACGCACCGAATTTACGTTTTTGATTTCGCAGCGTGTGCCGAGCGGATCGCCGACTTTACGCACCGAGACGTTAACGTCGGCACGCATACTGCCTTTTTCCATATCACCGTCGCAAGTGCCGAGATAACGCAAGATCGAGCGAAGTTTTTTGAGATACATACCTGCTTCTTCGGGAGTCCGCAAATCAGGTTCGGAGACGATTTCCATCAAGGCAATCCCTGCCCGGTTAAGGTCGATGTAGCTATATTTATTGCTGTTTTCATGCAAGCTTTTGCCGGCATCTTGCTCGAGATGCAAACGGGTAATCCCGATTTCACGGGTGCTGCCGTCGGGCATATCGAGAATCATCAAACCTTTGCCGACGATAGGATCGAGATATTGCGAGATCTGATAACCTTGCGGTAAATCCGGATAAAAATAGTTTTTACGGTCAAACACCGAACGCAAATTGATCTCTGCTTTCAAGCCCAAACCGGTACGCACCGCCTGCTCGACGCAATATGCGTTGATCACCGGCAGCATGCCAGGCATTCCCGCATCGATCAAAGAGACATTCGTATTGGGTTCAGAGCCGAAATCATTCGCCGCACCCGAAAATAATTTGGAGTTCGAGCTGATCTGGGCATGCACTTCCAAGCCTAAAACAACTTCCCATTCACCTGTTTTGCCTTTGATCCGATATTCGTTCATATACTACCTTAATATTCCTTTTAGATCTTTCAAATCATTCTTAATATCTTTGAAGTTTTCTTTCAACTTTTCCGGTGATTTTATCATCAATTTAACCCCTTCTTCAACGTCGGGTTTATAGGTCGGATTTTCCAAATCACCCTCGATTTTAATCGGCACCGTAATTCCGCCGACATTGCCCGAAGAAATCATCGGTCGTATTTTATAATCGATATTACGATTAGGCAAATCAATCTTGCCCTCGCCTTTAGCATTTAACAAGCGTGATGTTAATTGTAAATCGTGATTTTCCGCCACCCCGTTTGCAATCAAGAAATTTGCCGTCAAATCGGAGAAATTAGTTTCTCCGCCTATTTGCTCCGACGATTTCTTCATGATCGCAGCAATATTGATGCCCTTAATCCTCCCTTCTTTGAAATGCAAATATGTATTACCGGCAAGGGTATGAATAATCGTTGCCTGCGAAGTAGCATCGTTCGAATTGAGGTTAATATTCAAGTCTAAGCCGCCGCTGATTATATCTTTATCGGCAAAAGCCTTGATTATCTGCTCGGCTTGCAAATTTTCTCCGAGCAAAGAGATCGCAAATTGCTTATTGTTATTATAATTAAGCCCGAATTTAAGCGAACCGCCGTAAGTTTTAAAATTATCGGTAGTTACTACCAGATTGCCGTTATTTAGCTTAATGCTCGATTTAATGTCGTAAAATATCGCACTTTTAAACACCATTTTGTCGATTGCTATCGCTAAATCGAGATTCAAAGCTTTAAGAAAATCGGTCTTGATCGGCACATTGCTCCAAGTTTTTCTAGGCTCGGCTACCGCTTGTTGCGGCTCAATCGGCTTAATTGTCGGAGCTAAATTTTCGCCTTTTCTTTGGCTGCGATTAAGTTCGGCAAGATCGATGTAAGGAATATTGATGCTGCCTGAAAGGCTCGGCACACCGCCGCTATTTGTCAAATTGCCGTTAAAATTCAATTTGCTATCATTGTAAAATATATCGGCAATAATAGCGGATTCTTTGCCGGATAATAACGAATTGAGATTAGATATTTTGCCGTCGACTTCAAATTTATTACCCGAAAATTTGCCGCTCGTTTTAATCTTCACATTTTCTTTCGACTGAGGGATTTGCAATTGCAAATTAAAATCTGCAAGGGCGGTGGTTTTCTCGGCAATTAAATCTCTATAATTAAAATTCGCCGAATTGATAATTATAGTTTGCGGATAAATCACTTGATATTCAGAATCTTTATCAGCTGATTTCATAGATTGCGAAGTCTTTGCCGGCTTACTCTCTCCGCCAAACTGCCAATTTTTGAGATCCCCTTTTTTAATCAAGTTTATCGCCGGCTCATCGACGCTTAATTCTTTTATCACCACTTTTTTATCCCAAAGCGGCATCGTCTCAACCGCAATTCGCAAGTTTTTGGCGGCAAATATCGGATATTTACCTGCCCAATCCGGGCTTGCAATTTCAACCCCGCCGGCAACTACTGCAAAATTGGGGAAAAATGATAAAGATATTTTGTCGATCTTAACTTTGCGTCCACTTGTTGCTTCGATTTTCGCCAACACAAAATCTTTGATTTTATCTTGCGGAATCACAAACGGAATCGCCGCCAAAGCAATAATCAGCAGAAGCAACATTATCAAACAAACTTTAAATATCTTTTTCATATTTCAAGCCCTTTAAGATTGCGATAAATATTGTCTGGCAAGCTGTTTGCTTTCTTCAACCGCCGGCTGGTCGAACGCATTGATACCGAGCAAAGCGGCAGTGATTACGGTCTCAAGCATGAAATGCATCATCAAACTGCCGAGTGCATATTCGTCGAGAGTTTTAAGGCTGAATGTGCGGATCGGACAGTTATTTTTGATCAAAGTTTTGCAGGTTGCAAGCTGCTCAGCTGCCATTAAATCGCCGATAGTGTGGTTTTGCAAATATGCCAAAGCGGAATCATTCGAGGGGGGAATATTCGCACCGGTTTTTGCTTGCTCGAGCAAAAGCAAGGTGATGAATTTATCCTTAGGGCCATCGAGATACAACTGCAATTGGCTATGCTGATCAAACGCCCCGATCGCTCGCAAAGCGGTGGTTCCGTTGCCGTTTTTGCCTAGACTTTCCGCCCATAATTGCTGATGCCACGCACCGAAAGCATCGAGCCGGTCGCAATAAGGCATCATAACCGAAACATTTTTGCCGATTCTATTTAGCACATAGCTCAAAGCCGCACCTTTAGCAGGCTCAGATTCTTTATTAGCAAATGTATGTTTAACAATTTCAGATGCTCCGCTGCGAATCGCATCAATATCGACTCCGGCAACTTTAGCCGGCAACAAACCGACTGCGGTAAGTGCGGCAAAGCGACCGCCGATATTTTTATCATGCTCAATGATTTTTATCTCATGCAAATTTGCAATGCGGGAAAGCACGCTATCGTTTAATTCGGTGATGAAAGTGAAATGTTTTTTGATCGCATGTTTGCCGAGTCGCAGTTCGACTTCTGCTAGCAAAACCGACAATTGAGCCAAGGTTTCCGCAGTACCGCCCGATTTACTGATTACCAAAAACATCGTATTTTTAAAATCAAGGCTATTTAGCAATTGCTCAAACGTAAAAGGGTCGATATTTTCAACAAAATGAATTTTCGGTGAAGCATTGCAAGCAAAGGGATTTTCGGTGAGTGCTACCAGAGTTTTGCCCCCCCGGCTTGATGCACCCATACCCAAAACCACCAAGGTCAAGAAATTATCCCGAATATTTTTTGCCGCTTCTTCAATTGCGGTAAAATCTTCACGCTCATCGCAAATTTTTAAGAATTTATAGTGTGAAAGCCCGGCAAGTGCGGCGTCTGCCTGCTCCAATATCTTTGCAAATTCACCGGTTTTTGCTCCATATTCGCCGATTACTTGCTCAAAGGCATTTTCTATATCTTGATTATAAATCATGGTTTTATCTCTTTAGGGTCGCCCACCGTAACAATCAGCGGCTTTTTGGAAAATATCTTTTTGGCAAGCTCGTTTACTTGCTCCAAAGTGACTGCATTGATAAAGTCATTGCGTTTTTCGAGGTAATCGATGCCCAATTCTTCATGCTGCATATTGATCAAATAAGCAGCTAAACTGCCTTGATTATCGAGTCCGAGCGGAAACGATCCGGTGAGATAACTTTTTGCCTGCTCAAACTCTTCTTGGGTGACTCCGCCCAATGCAATTTTGTCAAATTCTTTTTGCATTAAATCGAGTGCGGCATAGGTTTTTTCGTTCCGGGTGGCGAAACTTATCGCCAGCCAATTTGCCGCATCGAGCAAGCCGATGTCGCTATTTGCATAATAAGCCAAACCGTTACGATCCCGAATTTCTTTACCCAAACGTGAAGTAAGCGTACTACCGCCGAAAATATGGTTTAACACCACTAAAGCATAATAATCTTTGTCGCTACGGGGTAAGCCAGGCAAGCTCGCATGCACCACGCTTTGCGGAATATCTTTTTTAACGATTATCGGCGATTTTGCTTCGGCAATAACTGCTTGGGGGAGCGGCAATCTAGATTTGCATAACTCAGGTTGATTCTTATATAATTTATCCAAGAAATCAGCAGCTTCCTGCTTAGTTATATCACCTACGATTGCGATAGTTTTAGGGGTGCATGGACTATAAAACAGTTGCGAAAAACCGCTTAAATCGACTTTTTTAATATTGGCAATCGACTGCAAATCGCCCCGGCGTGGGTTTTTATAATTATGCCCGGCAAAAGCGGTTTGTTTCCATTTAAGCGAAACCAGATAATCGGGATTCTCACCTAATTGCTTGAGTTCACTAACGATTCCTGCCCGAACCATGGCAATCGCCGCATCGTCAAACCGGGGTTTATTTAAAGCAAGCGACAGCAAATCAAAAGCATGGGGTTTAAATTCCGCCAGAGTCTGCAAATTAACCTCAACAGCGTCATCACTCGCACCTGCCGAAAAACGGATTGCATCTTGCTCAAGTGCTTTTTGGAACGCCAAAGAATCGAGATCGCCTGCCCCTTCGTCAAGCATTTGCGAGACAAAAGATGCCAAGCCCTGCTTGCCTGCAGGATCATAAGCCGAGCCGATAAAGGCAAATCTAATTTTGACCGTAACTATCGGCAAAGAATGATCTTCAATCAGCCAAGCATCTAAATTATTTGCCGAAATTTGTTCGATTTTTGGCGACGCATACAACGCCCCCGCAAACAAATAAAAACATATTCCAATGATAGCCGAAATTCTTTTCATAAAATAAAAGATCTTGAAGTTTACTCTGCTCCGGAAGCTTCGACGATTCTCCGCCACCAACCTTTTTTAGGCTTATCAACCTGCCCTGCTTGTTGCTCAAGCGGCGGTGGAGTATAAACCGAGGCTTGGTTTACTTGGGCATAATTGCGAGAATTGTTAGAAGCCGCAGGACGTGAATTTTGCGATTCTCCGACTGCTTGCGGACGTTCACCACCCTCACCTTGCCCGGACTCGCCTTGAGAATTTTCGCCTTGTGCAGAACGATCTCTGCGATCACGCCAATTTCTCGAGCGTTTTCTTTTTTGCGGACGTTTTTCACCCGGCTCGCCTGCCGCAGCAGGAGCTTCGCCTTCAACGCCGACCGCTTCGCTAGCAGAAGCAACTTCTTCACCGCCGCCGACATTTTCACGAGGCTCAAACGATTCGCCGTCACGCGGTTTTCTATTGCGTCCGTTGCGACGATTACGCCGTGGACGAGGCGGACGATTCGCCCCTTCTTCACCCACAGACGCTTCGCCTGCTTCCACGCCTTCAACTACTTCAAGCCCGGTTTCCTCCATCGCAACTTGGTCGATAGTTACGGGATCGGCATTGCGATTTTGATTAGGGTTATTCGGACGACGTTGCGATTTTATTTTCTCGATTCTAAAATTACCCTGTGCCAACAAATCGTCGATCAAGACATTGATTCGACAATCATATTTCTGCTCCATTGCAGTCAAAACGTCACGCCGGCTATTGAGCAAAGCCAAGGCAATCGAGGCATTGACGAATACTTTAACTTCACCGACATAACCGCCGGCAATTTCTTTTTCGATCGAACGCACTAATTGCAAGGAAACCGAATAATCCGAACGCACTACCCCACGCCCTTGGCAATGCCTGCAAGGAGTGGTTGTTGCTTCGCTGATGCTCGGACGCAAACGCTGTCTCGACATTTCCAAAAGACCGAACGGGCTGATATGACCGACTTGGATTTTTGCACGATCCTGCCGTAAAGCCTCTTTCAAGGTTTTTTCAACCGTACGACGATTGCGGGAATCCATCATGTCGATAAAATCGATCACGATCAAACCTGCCAAATCTCGCAAACGCAATTGGCGGGCAACTTCATTTGCCGCTTCCATGTTGGTTTTAAAGGCGGTTTCTTCAATATTGCGTTCACCGGTCGAACGCCCTGAATTAACGTCGATTGAGATCAAAGCTTCAGTCGGATTTAGAACCAAATATCCGCCCGATTTAAGCTTAACATTAGGCTCATACATCGAATTAAGACTATCTTCGATATTATAAGCATAAAATAGCGGCACTTTGTCTTTGTGTAATTTTACTCTCGGAGCATGGCTCGGCATGATCATTTTGAGGAAATTTTTAGCTTGGTGGAAAGCTTCTTCGCCTTCGACGATAACTTCTTCAATATCATTATGATATAAATCACGAATCGTGCGTTTAATGATGTCACCTTCTTCATAAATCAAGGCAGGAGCCGAAGATGAAAGGGTTTGCTCACGGATTCCCTCCCATAATTTGATCAAATATTCATAATCTTTTTGGATTTCAATTTTGGTACGGTCGATCCCGGCAGTGCGGATTATCGCCCCCATTCCGCCGGTTAATTTTAAATCGGCAGAAATTTCTTTTAGGCGACGACGATCCTCTCCCGAAGAAATTTTGCGTGAAATTCCGCCGGCCTTAGGCGAATTGGGCATCAAAACGCAATATCTACCGGCAAGCGAGATATAAGTAGTAAGCGAAACACCTTTATTGCCACGTTCTTCTTTGATAACCTGCACCAAAACAATCTGATTACGCTTAATAACCTCTTGAATTTTATAGCGTCTTGAAAAAGAAGTGCGACGAGATTGCATCACCGCATCTTCATCGCTCGAGAGAGTCTCGATTTCGCCAGAATCATTATTATCGCTATTATTGTCGGAAGAATTATCTTCGTTATTTTGATAGGTTGTTTCTAAAGCCACTTCCGACTCAACCCCAGACTCAATCACAGGCTCAACTACAGACTCGCTATAAACCACGGGAGCAACAACATTTTCATTTGCAACAATGGCTTCATTTGCAACGATATTTTCGATAGGCGGCAATTCTTGCTGCTCTACTATGGTAACAGGCTCTTCTACCGCAGCAACAACAGGAGCAGCTTCCAATTCATATTCGGCAACTATTGCTTGCACTTCGCCCGCAATAATTTCATCGCCCGAAGTAAGCTCGATAATATTCATATGATCTTGCAAAGTCTCACCGACCGGGACACTCGGAGCAACTTCACTCGCTTCAGCAACCGGCAAATCTCCCGAATCGTCGCCGAAATGCCCGTTTTCTTCTTCAAGTAAACGCTGGCGATCCGCAATCGGGATCTGATAATAATCGGGGTGAATCTCGGCAAAAGGCAGAAATCCTTGCTTGCCGTTGCCGTATTCAACGAAAGCCGCCTGCAAAGAAGGCTCTACCCTGGTAATTTTGGCAAGGTAAACATTGCCTTTTACCTGTTTTTTTGCTGCCGTAACAAAATCAAAATCGTCGATTCTTGCATTATCCGCTATAACTACGCGTGTTTCATCGCTGTGAACTGCGTCGATAAGTATCCGTAAAACCATAAAATAACTCCCGTAAGCGACCTTTTTGCGGGTTGATCGGAAGTTTCACGATAAAAGAAAGCGGCTTTGGGGAGTAAATCACCCGAATTGCCGGCAAAAATATGCGACTTAACGCTATGAAACAATAGAACCATACAACAAAAGGTCATATTAAAATTAAAAAAATATACTCAAAGCTGCGATATTAAAGGCTTTTTTCATCTCCTAGACAAAAAACCACACCTTAACAAACCGCAGAAAAATTTCCAAGTTTGCCGACTATAGACAATCCTGCGATTAACTACAATTACTAATTTTAACTATTTTTAGAGATTTAAACTTTACTTATGGGTGTGTCTGGGTGTAAATATGGGTGTAACGAGGTATTACATGTTAAATACGGATAATATTCATATTTCTTCCGAATTGTTGATTTTGATTGCCGAAATTGACGAGTTCAAGGGTGCATGGCAGGCTTTAGGAACTTTGGCTCCCGACCGCCTCAACGCTTTGCGGCATGTCGCTACTATAGAAAGTATAGGCTCTTCAACCCGAATTGAGGGCAGCCGCTTATCCGACCGTGAAGTTGAAAAGCTACTCACAAATCTTGAAATCAAGAATTTTTCTAGCCGTGATGAACAAGAAGTCGCAGGCTATGCCGATGTTATGGAGTTAATTTTTAGCCGGTGGCAAGATATTCCGCTTACAGAGAATTATATTTGCCAACTCCACCGAGACTTACTTACCTATAGCGACAAGGACGACTGGCATAGGGGCAATTACAAAACATCTTCAAACAGCGTCGCCGCTTTTGACGAAAACGGGCAACAAATCGGGATCATATTTGAAACGGCAAGCCCTTTCGATACGCCACGCCTAATGAGCGAACTTATAGCTTGGACAAATCAAACCAATGAGAATACTCGCTTACACCCCTTATTAACAATTGCAATATTCATTGTAGTATTTCTTGAAATCCACCCTTTTCAAGACGGCAACGGTCGCTTAAGTCGAATTCTCACAACCCTATTATTATTAAAAGCCGGCTATGCCTATACTCCATACGGCTCACTTGAAAACATAATTGAGAAAAACAAGGAAAATTATTATCTTGCCCTTCGCCAAACGCAAGGCACAATCCGCAGCCAATCTCCGAATTGGCAACCGTGGATTCTTTTCTTCATTCGAGCATTACACAAACAAACCCGACAATTGGCTATTAAAGCAAAGATAGAAAAATCCCTGCTCACCGCCGCATTGCCGGAGCTATCTTTGCAAATTCTCGACTATGCACGAAATCACGGCAGCGTTACTATCGGCGATATCATAAGCATTACGGGTGTCGGAAGAAACACACTGAAAGAACATTTTAGGCGATTGTCTAAATTAGGGCATATCGTCCGCCACGGAACAGGAAAAGGCTCTCGCTACGTTTTATCGTGATAGTGTTAATACACCCCTACCCCAAAATCACCCCGGTGATTGAGCAAACGATAATAGTATATTGAATCAGGAGCGAAAAGTTCGGACGTTTGCGAAACGGCAAAGCAGCGGCACAAACGCATAATAGAACGAATAATCCATTAAAATGCAGCCAAATCCCGGCTAAAGTCAGCAATTTGAGGTAGCCCGGGAAGGCGGCAAAGTCACGAACCATTTTTTGTCCCGATAATTTCCACACCAAAGCCCCGACCAAAATCCCGGCGTAAGCAGTGGCGGCAAAACCGTATATACTCGCATCGCCTAAAGTCCGATATAACATTCCAAAAATTGCACAGGCGACAAAAGTGCGGTTGGAAAAGAAATCCGCCGTATGCAACATCGCCCCGAGCATCACAAAGCAAGTCAAGCCGAAACTCACCAAGATAAACTGCTCGTTAAAACCGAATTTAAGGTAGGAAAGCATAAAAAATTGTAAAATCAACGCCTCGACTACAGTGTAAGCACCGGGAATAACTCCGCCACAATAACGGCATTTACCTTTGGTCGACAGCCAGGAAAAAATCGGGAATAAGTCGATCGGCTTTAAAGGAGCTTTGCAAGTGTCGCAATAAGGATCTTCACCAAACAGGGAAAAATTGCGAGGAAGACGGAAAATCGGGTTGGTGGCAAAATTACCGATCGCAAGCCCCAAAAAGCCCGACCAGATTAGCCCCATAAGTAAATCAGGCAGCGACATAGACGTTACCTTGTCATTTGGAGGCCGGGGGGAGAATCGAACTCCCGAATACAGGATTTGCAGTCCCGTGCATTACCACTTTGCTAACCGGCCGAATTGAGCTATGCTCCATATAGTAAATATAGCAAACCTGCAAGCAAAATACAAATTATATGTCTTCACAATCGCAACTCCCTCGCACCAGACTTTATGTTTCGCAAGATTTCACATTGAATGGCGAAGTCGCCCTTGCCGAAAAGCAAGCTCACTACCTTGCCAATGTTTTGCGACAAAAAATCGGCGATAAAGTTATATTATTCAACGGCAAAGACGGTGAATATCTTGCTGAGATTGCCGCAATTGCCAAGAAAACCGTCGCATTAAGCTTGCTCGAGCAAATCCGCAGTCAGCAGTATTCTCCCGATATTTGGCTGATTTCGGCACCGCTTAGAGGCGGCAAAACCGAATTTATCGTCGAAAAAGCGGGCGAATTGGGAGTTTCCCGCATCGTTCCGGTCTTAACCAAATTCAGCGTGGTCGACAAAGTAAATATCCCACGCCTGCAAAATATTGCGGTTGAAGCTGCCGAACAATGCGAGCGTATGGATATTGCATTGATTGAAGAAATCACCCCTTTGCAAAAATTGCTTAGCAACTGGGATCAAAACCGCAAAATCATTTACGGCGATGAATCGGGTGCAAGCGGTAATGCCAAAGACTTGCTGCCGAGCCTACCCCAGGGTAAATATGCGGTACTGATCGGACCCGAAGGCGGATTTGCAAGCGACGAGCTTGAATTATTGCGAAAACTCCCTTATACGCTCGGTATGTGTATGGGGCCTCGCATTATGCGTGCCGATACCGCAACCGTCGCCGCCCTCACCTTGCTCCAAGCTTGGACGGGGGATTGGCAGCACAAACCGGCGTTTAGGAATTCTTGATTTAAGGTATTTGCATGTCACAAATTATAAGCCGACTCGATAGCCTGATTAAACAACGTCACGACGATATAGTCGACTGGTTTGCCCTGCAATATAAAGAGCAATCACCGTTCTTCTATAGTTCGGTTGATCTGCGGCATTCCGGGCATAAGCTTGCTCCGGTCGATACCAATCTTTTCCCGGCAGGCTGGAATAATATATCCGAAGAAGGCTGCAAACGTGCGGTAGCTCAGATAAAAAAACGTTTTGATTCCATGAAAACCCCGGTTAATAACGTGCTGATTATCCCTGAGAATCACACCAGAAACCTCGCTTATCTGGAAAATCTTGCGGTGCTGCAAGACTTGGTCGAGCAAAGCGGTCGGCAAGTCCGGATTGCAGGACTTACGCTCGAAGAACCGCTTACCTTAACCACGATGAGCGGACGGGAAATCACCGAGTATCCGCTCCAACGCAAATATGATATTTTGGCAACCAAAGACGGTTTTATCCCCGATTTTATTATCCTCAATAATGATTGCACGTCGGGTATTCCCGAGATTTTACAGGGGATTAAACAAGAGATTCAACCTCATTTCGACATCGGCTGGCATGCACGTCGAAAAAGCGAACATTTTCGGGCTTACGAACAAGTTGCCAAGGATTTCTCCGAGGATTTCGGCTTTGATTATCGCCTGATTTCCGCAGCATTTCACCGTTGCGGCGTGGTTAATTTCCGTGAGCAAAAAGGGATTGAATGCGTGGCGATCGGGGTGGAAAAGGTTTTACACAATGTTCGCAACCAATATGCAGAATACGGAATCAAAGATGATCCGTACGTATTCGTTAAAGCCGATAGCGGAACTTACGGCATGGGGATTATGACGGTTAGAAGCGGTGACGAATTGTTGGAAATCAACAAAAAAACCCGCAATAAAATGAACGTGATCAAAGAAGGCACGCAAAATAGCGAGGTGATTATCCAGGAGGGAATTCCTACTATCGACGTGGTCGAAAACGCAATTGCCGAACCGATGATTTATTTGCTCGCAGGCGAACCGGTCGGCGGAGCATATCGCATCAATAGCGAAAGAGACGCTTTCTCCAACCTCAATGCAGGCGGCATGAGCTTTGTCGGCATGTGCGACGAGCGTGATTGCCCGGAAAAATCCAAGGGGAAAGTTCAGATTCCCGGTTGTAATTTCTGCGTATTCGGCTTAGTTGCAAGCCTTGCTACCCTGGCTGCAAGCAAAGAAGTTTATCACAGTTGGGATATCGGCTTTAGTATTTAATCTCATGATCAAATCGCCTAATCTGCAGGCAATATTTCTTAATATCAACCAAACCTCAAGATTTTACTTGAGTTTTTCTAGTTATTTGCTAGTTTGCCGCCTCGCCGTATAGAATTTATGCTTTTTTATGCACCCATAGCTCAGCTGGATAGAGCATCAGACTACGAATCTGGAGGCCGGGAGTTCGAATCTCTCTGGGTGCACCATTTCCAAGAAAAATTTAGACAAAAAAACACCCCCGCAAGAACCGATTAAGGATTCTTACGAGGGCTGATGTTTTTAGTGTTTCATACCTCCTGCTGCCTGGGCAGTAAAAAGAATGTAGATGTTTTGGGCGTTTTTCATCACGCCGTCTATCTCCTCTTTTGTGACTTCCTGCATAAACAGTAAGTCGTTGTAGAAACCTGACTCAAGGATTTGTATTACCAGCCACGCCATAAATATTTTCATATCCCCGGCACAATAGCTATCGATCAAGGATTCCACCCCTTGAGGTTCAAACAATCTGGTCAAAGCTTCCTCGACCAATTCCATCACCTCGGTTTTATTTAGCGAGACCCAACATTCTGGTCTTTCTGTTGCAGCAAATAAAATCTCGGCAAAAGCTGCTTGCTTTTGTCTGGATTTATAAAGCTTAACCCGAGCAATTTCACGACGGTTTATTTCGTCGATCATATTTTTTACCTCAGGTTTTAATTCTCTAAGGCTCACCCTCCTTTCAGAGAGAAATCGATCATAAATCCCTGAGTCGAGAATTTTTTCTAACCACGAGATTGCCGAGTTAGCCCTCTCAATATCAGAAAATGACATAAAAAGTCCTCTCGCACCCAATTTCACAACATTGGTTAATAAAAACTCAATGTTTTGAATTGTTGCTTCCCTGCTAAGTGCGGGGACGATTTTCATTTGTGCAATCATTGCATCATGCAATGCTTGCAGTTTTGCATCATTTGGGTCAAATTTTATTTCCATTGTCGTTCTCCTGACAAAGGTTTTAGAAATTCCGATTTCTTGTGAAATCGGCGTTATTTTACGATTTAAAACAGCAACCCAACAAGTTTCCAAGCGGGCAAAAGAGTTTATTCAACTAAATAATAGATGAACAAAAACTATAAAATCCATTAGATAGTAACATTTTAAGCGGCAAGAGTATCGTGAATTTTTTGTGACGGTTTAGCGAATCAGCTCGCAAACCTAACTCCGGCATCGATCGCAAGTCCGGTGCCGACACTACCTAAACGGTTGCCGGTTACGACCCGTGCCGCAGGAACGGTGTTTTTGCAAGCCGCAAAAACCGATGGGATTGCAGTGCTGCCGCCGGTTAAGAATATAGTGTCGATTTGCGAAGGCATAATCGCAGCATCTGCCAAACATTGTTGAATTTGCCCGGTTATTTTATCTCTTTCGGGAGCGGTGGCGAGTTCAAATTTTGCCCTTTGCAAAATAATTTGCAGATCTTCTTCGACATAATCGATTTGCATCGGGGTTTGATCTTGCTCGGATAAGGCGATTTTTGCCGCCTCAATATCCCCGGCGAGGCGATGCCCGTTGCGTTGTTTGACGATTTTTATCATACGGTCGACTTTTTCAGGTTCTGCGGCAAGCAATCGCAACTCGGAAAGCATAGTCAAGGTTTTGTTATTATACATGAATATGATTTTATGCCAGGTTGCGAGATCGTAAAAAGGCGAACTCGGCAGGAACATTTGCGGCTTATTTTTGATCCGACTTTTATAGCCCAAAAACGGCATAACTTCGCTGATGCTAAGCCTGCGGTCAATATCGGTTCCGCCGACATGAACGCCGCTATTGGCGAGAATATCGGATTTACGGTCGTCTTTGCCTCTTCTTTGCGGTGATACTCTGACGATTGAAAAATCCGACGTTCCGCCACCGATATCCACAATCAAAGCCAATTCTTCCTTATTTACCGATTGTTCGTAATCCAATGCGGCGGCAATCGGCTCATATTGGAAATGAATATTTTTAAAACCCTGTGCGGAAGCGGCAGATCTTAATTGCTCTTGGGCGGCTAAATCTGCGGCATCATCTTGATCGACAAAGCGAACCGGACGCCCCAAAACCACGTTTTCAATCTCTTTGCCGAGTTTTGTTTCCGCCGAAGTTTTTAAATGCAGCAAAAATTCGCCGATTATCTCCTTAAAAGATATACGTTTATTGGCGATTTGGGTGGATTCCTCAATCAGCGGACTGCCCAATATGCTTTTTAGCGAACGCAGCAAACGCCCTTCATAATGCTCGACATAAGCACTGATTGCCCTGCGTCCGAATAATGTTTGGTTTTCTTCAAAATCGTAAAAAACCGCACTCGGAATCGTAAAATTATCGCCTTCAACTTCAATGAGTTCCGGCAATCCCCGGTTTAAAAAACCCACCGTGGAGTTAGATGTTCCGAAATCGATTCCCACGGCAGATATTTTTAATTTTGCAGAGATGTTGGCTTGCGACACTATATATTTTCCTATTGCGACTTTAATTTATAAATCAGCTCGAGAGCATCTTTGGGGCTGAGATTATCGGGGTTGATCTCGGCAAGCAATGTCTCGACCGGAGATTTCTGCGGAGGTGCAGCCGGCGAGAGATTACGAAATAGCGGTAAGTCGTCGGCGAGTTTGCCCGCAACTTTTACGCCCTGGGTTTCTTCCAAGATTTGCAAAATTGCACTTGCCCGTTTGAGAACTCCTTCAGGCAACCCTGCCAATTTGGCGACATGGATTCCGTAAGAACGATCGGCAGCACCCTTGCCGACTTCATGCAAAAACACTACGTTGCCTTGCCATTCTTTGACCTTCATATTATAGCAGGCGAGCGAAGCGAGGCTTGCCGAAAGCGATGTCATCTCGTGATAATGGGTGGCAAACAGCGAGCGACATTTAATTTTATCGTGAAGATATTCAACCACTGCCCAAGCGATCGACAAACCGTCAAAAGTTGCAGTTCCCCGACCGATTTCGTCGAGAATCACCAGCGACCGCCTGCTTGCTTGGTTGATTATGGTCGCAGTTTCAACCATTTCGACCATAAAAGTCGAGCGTCCCCGTGCAAGATCGTCGGCAGCTCCGACCCGGCTGAATAATTTATCGACCACGCCGATACGGGCAGAATCCGCCGGTACGTATGAGCCGATTTGGGCAAGCACCGCAATCAAGGCATTTTGCCGCAAAAACGTACTTTTACCTGCCATATTGGGGCCGGTGAGCAGCCACAAACGTTGTTCGTCGCTAAGATCGCAATCATTGCCGATGAAATTGCCTTGAGCGGATTTCTTCAAGCTACTTTCAACAATCGGGTGACGACCGTTTTTAATCGTGAAGGAGTAAGAATTATCAACCTGCGGACGCACGTAATTCTTCTCGATTGCGAGTTCGCCGAGGGCAGAGCAAACATCGAGTGCGGCGATTGAACGGGCAAGAATTGCCAAAGGAGTTGCATTCCCGATTACTAAACTCACGAGTTGAGCGAAAATCTCAAGTTCGAGCTTGATGCTTTTTTCTGCCGCTTCGCCGATTTTGCGTTCGAGTTCGCCGAGTTCGGTGGTGGTATAACGCAGATTATTGGCGAGCGATTGCCGGTGGATAAAATCAGCCGGGATTTTCTTTTCGTGGATTACGGTGATTTCGGCGTAATAACCCAGCACGTTATTATAGCGGATTTTGAGCGTGCCTATGCCGCTAATTTCTTGATATTTTGCCTCCAAAGCTGCAATCATGCGTTTGCTTTCGTCACGCAACAGACGAAATTCGTCAAGCGGCGGCGAGTATCCTTCACGGACGAAATTACCGTCCCGGGCGAGCATCGGCACGTCTTGTTTTAAGGCGGCGGTGAGCGAATTTTGCAATTCGTCGTGACTGCCCAAAGCTGTGATATGTTCAAGGAGTTGCGAAGGCACAAATTCAACGCCTGCAAATAATTTGCGGATATTTTTGCCGGTTTCCAGCCCGCTTTTAATTGCAAGGAGATCCCTTGGGCTGCCCCGCCCCAAACAGATACGGGAAAGCGAGCGTTCAATATCCGGGCATTGCTTAATCAACTCACGTAATTCTTTGCGTTTTAGCGAATTCTCGACGAAATAACCGACTTTTGCCAAACGGTCGTCAATTGCTTGCACAGTGGTGAGCGGAGCGGAAAGATAGGCAGCAAGCAGCCTTGCACCGCTGCCACTTACGGTTTTGTCGATCGTGGCAAGAAGTGAGCCTTTTTTCTCGCCTGCTAAAGTCCGCACCAATTCGAGGTTACGCCTGGTTGCAGGGTCGATCAGCATCACCGGCGATGCACTTTGCTTAAGCGGACGCTCCAAACGGGGGCGACCTGCAATCTGGGTAAGGTTGATATATTCGAGCAATGCTCCGCTTGCCGCAATATCCGCTCGCGAAAAATCGCCGATAACCTCCAAAGCCGCAAGTTCGTAATAATTTTTTAAAGTGCGTTCGCCTTTTTGCGAGTCGAATAAAACATTATTTTGAATGCTCGCAAAATTCCTAAATTCCTGCCAGAATTCGTGAATTTCGAGTTCACCTGCGAGGGCTTCACTCACCAATATTTCACTTGCCGAGATTCTCGCAATTTCCGAAGGCAAATCGGCAAAACTCGGGTTGCTGAGGTAAAATTCGCCGGTTGAGATTTCCAGCCACGCCAAAGCATATTCTCCGGCTATTTTGGCAAGCGAGGCGAGGTAATTCGAGCTTCTTGAATCGAGCAAACTATCTTCGGTAATTGTTCCGGGCGTAACGATCCGCACCACTTCACGCCGCATTACTGCTTTATAGCCACGTTTTTTTGCCTCGGCGGCATCTTCCATTTGCTCGCAAATTGCAACTTTGCAACCGCTTGCAATTAGAGTTTCCAGATAACCGTCGGCACTATGGGCAGGAACGCCGCACATCGCAATATCTTCACCGTTATGCTTGCCTCGTTTGGTGAGGGCAATCCCCAAAATCGCCGATGCTTTGATCGCATCTTCAAAAAACAACTCGTAAAAATCGCCCATACGGTAAAATAGCAGACAATCCGGGTGTGCGTGCTTACTCGCCAGATATTGCTGCATGGCGGGGCTGATCGGGGGCGGTGCTGTGGCTTCTATAGTCGGGGTCATAATCTTAGTAAAACTCTTGTTTTCTTATGCTTTATAAGATGATAATATCAAAATATCGAAATAAAGGAAGCCATGGTATGGCAGATTCATTACCGGAAATAGCGTCGAAAGTGAAATTATATCAACTTCCGATTTACGAAAAAGTTATACTCCCGGGCGGAGTAGACGTGAATGCAGATGTCGGCGAGCAAATTTCCGACGGTAAGGAGATTGCCGCTGCACCGCCTCCGCAATTGGCAATTGATCAAAGTAATGCCCCGGTGTTTTTTGAGTATGCCGGGCAAATCTATATAGCCCAAAAAGAAAATAACGTTATTCCGAGCGACCCCGAAAAATGGGGTGTGGTTCTTCCCGGCAGCAAAATGGGCGGAATACTCACCGGCGGCACCCAAGATAACGCTTTCTATTACAATCAGAATTACAACGCATACGCATTGGAAGAACTCCAAGATTTTGGCTCAAAGTTGAACGGTAAAATCCGTAGAAACGAATTGCAGCCGCTTGAAGATACCGATTTTTCGGTTGCTACAATGAGTGAGATTGTGAGAGGAAAAGAAAAAATCGGCTCCGGTCACAATGATTGGCTGATTCCTTATTTAGATGAACATAAAGATTTGGAATTTTTTACTTCGCTTAATATGTCTGAAGGAATCGATGCAATAGATAGCTATTATGACGAGAAAAAACCCCGTGAAGCACTTGAGCGAATTGCTCTCCATGCTCAAACCAGAACGCCGTTTTATACCGAAAGAAATGATGTTTGGGATTTTCTCCAAGCAAAACCTTATTATGTTTTTGAGTCACTTGCTTTAAACGAAGTTTCCGAGCAATTGCCGCAAGAGATTGAAGTCAACGGCAAGCAATATAGGACTCCTCCGATTAACGGGCGTTTGCAAAGAATTGATATAACATACAAAGAAGTGCTGCTTGAAGACGGCACAACTACCATAGAGCCTTCGCTTGCAAAGCAAGAGGTTGCTTTGGCTGATCTGCTCGGAAGCTTCGCAACAAGAAATTTACAACATGCACCGAGAAGCCTAAGCACTGCAATAATTGAACAAGATAATCAAGCATTGGGTGAATATTTAAAAAGAGACGCAGCAAGCATTGAGCAATTTGCTAAAAGTTCAGAAAAAAATGATTATAAAAGCACGGTATCGGTATTACCGCAGCAAGCTATTGATTCTGCCGATGCCAAAACCCTGAATTGGTATAGGGTTAAACGTGATAGCGATTACCCGGGCGGTGAACTTGCTGTAAGTCGCAGCGATTATTTTATCGTTACCCCGCACCCCGACGATAAAGAAGGCTACCAAATATTGTTGTTTAACGGCAGCGATGATGCAAGCGTAAATCCTCCGCAGAAGATTGATTGTTTGGGTGATAAAAGAGATTTTAAAAAAGATAACTACTTGCGAACAGATGCCGCTCAAGAAGTACGGCTTAAATTACAAGAACTCGGGATCAAAGCCGAAGATCAAATAGTTCCGGTTTGGCAAGAAGAGTTCAAACAATTTAGGTCGCAAAGGCAAGTCGATCAATCATTAAATGTCCACGGTTGGGAGGAAAATGTTTCCAATCAAAAAATAGTTCCGATCGGAGAAAATACCGTAAATTGGCCGGATAAAAAGCACGAATTTATATACCAAAAAGATATACCGTCTTTTCCGCAACGCGGGGTTCCCGATCCCGAATTTAGCATAGAAAACGGAGTAGGAAGAATCAATCCCGAAAAAATTCGCTTAAATAGCTTATATAAAATAGACGATAACAAATTCGCATTTGTAAGAAAGTACGGAGTTGCTCTGTTTTCTATCGAAAACGGCGTCGGTAAATTTGAAAAAGTCGATTCAAGCTATAGGTCCGGAGCCAATATTGCGACCGCCTTGGCAGATGCCAAAACATGTGTTCCGGCAGATTCCCAAGCATATACGGATTTTATACGATATTTAGATGAAAACCTGTCTGATAAAGATGTTGCTTATACAAAAAATGCTTTAGTTGCTGCAAGTTTCGAAACCGGAATCCCGAACGATAATATTCAACAAGAATATGCCGTGGAATTGGCAAAATTAGATGCCGGGAAAGTAGCTTCGCAGAATCTTGCAGCGATCGAAAACGGTGAGGCACAAATCTCTGCTTATATGAGCAAAGACACACCGCCTATATTGCATTTTAGCGTTGAATTGGCAGGAGAAAGCAAAACCTATAAATTAGTCGACATAGATTGGCAAGAAAGCACGGATACTCCCGACCCTGCAAACAAGATCGACATAACAGATGCGAATTTCCATAAAGCTTTTTACGAACAAGCCCTAGCAAACAGTATTAATTTCTCGCCGACATATACTTCACGCTTTCTTAGCGGTGTCAGAGGGAGTGATGCAACTACACGAAGTGCGATTGATAAACATTTCACTGATAATAAGATTGGTTATGCCAGTCGCATTTATAATGAACCGCTTGCAACACAGGGTGATGATGGCGATAAACCCGTAGATGCGGCTAAACCGGAGGCTACCGGTGCTGCACCTGCGGCAAATAATTCAAATCCACCTGCAGCCGACGACGAAAAAGATAACAGCACATTGCATACGGTTGCCTTTGCCGGCGGATTGGTTACGACAGCCCTTGCCGGATTCTCGATTCTAAACGGCAAAGAAAAAGATCGCTCGGATAAAGAAGCTGCCAATGAAGGTAGTTGGGTTAAATACGTAGCCGGCGGTATCGGTGTTGCCGCAGCTGCTTACGGTGCTTACCAAAAATGGGGCAAAGGCAGATAATTTATCCATTTACGCTAACGCCTTGGAGGGCGGAGATAATCGCCGTATTCATGCGTTTTTCGGCAAAATCTTTGGTGAGATTGTGGAGCCTACTAGCTTCAAAGTCGATCAAATCCCGGTCTTCGCTCGCAATTGCCTGTTCAAGCGTTGCAATCTGGCGATTGATTGCGGTGATTTCATTTTCATCTAACAAATGTGCGTCGCTTGCAAGTGCCGAGTGGACTTCTTCGATCGAGCGTCCGGCTTCCATTTGGGCTTCACGCAGCAAACGGGCTATTATATCCTGCTTGGCAAATTGCATGCTTTCGGTGAGCATCTGCTCGATTTGCTCTTCCGACAAGCCGTAAGAAGGCTTAACCGCTATCGATTGTTCAACTCCCGTGGTTTCTTCTTTTGCGGATACGCTCAACAAACCGTCGGCATCGACGACGAACTTTACCGCAATTCTTGCAATCCCTGCCGGTAGAGGCGGAATATTGCCCAGCTCAAATTTGGCAAGCGAGCGATTCTGCTCGGCAAGCTCACGCTCACCCTGGACGATATGAATAATCATGCCGTTTTGATTGTCTTTATAGGTAGTAAATTCCTGCATTATCGCCACCGGAATCGGGGTGTTGCGATAGATTATTTTTTCGACAATGCCGCCCATAGTCTCGAGTCCGAGCGAAAGAGGAACAACATCTAACAGTAAATTATCCGACCCCACGGTTAGGGCTTCGGCTTGAATTGCCGCACCGACCGCCACTACTTCGTCAGGGTTGATGTCGGCAAGCGGTGGTTGCCCAAAAACTTGCTCAATTTGTTTGCGGATATAAGGAATCCGAGTAGATCCACCGACCAGCACCACGCCTTTTACTTGCTCGGGAGTTAATTTGGCATCTTGCATAACCGAATTGCAAATCTGCAAAGTTTGCTCAACCAACGGAGCAATAAGCTGATTAAATTCGGCTTGGTTTAGATTTTCGGCAGATTCTTTTTCGCTTAATTGTTCTTTAATTACCCTTGCTTTGGCGAGTGCAACACCGTCTTGCGAGCTAAATAATTTTTGTGCGATTAGAGAGTCAAAATCGTCACCGCCGATTGCGGTATCGCCGCCGGTTGCGAGAACTTGGAAAACTCCTTTTTCGAGTTTTAGAATCGAAATATCAAAAGTGCCGCCGCCGAGATCGTAAATGGCGTAAATCCCTTCGGCATTTTTGTCGATTCCGTAAGCCAAAGCCGCAGCAGTCGGCTCGTTGATCAGCCTTAAAACTTCCAAGCCTGCAAGCTTTGCTGCATCTTTGGTGGCTTGGCGGGCAGAGTCGTCGAAATAAGCCGGAACGGTAATTACCGCTTTATTCACCGGCTGTCCGCAAGCATTTTCGGCAAGTTTTTTTAAGTGACGTAAAATATCGGCAGAAATTTCAATCGGGGTGAGTTTGCGTTTGCCGACTTTAATAATATTGCCGGCATTTGCCATTTGACGTTTGATCGAGGCGATTGCTTTTTCATCACCCGAACCGGAGCGTTGTTTGGCGGATTTACCCACCGTAACATCACCGTTATCGTCATAAGCAACTACCGAAGGAATCAAAAAACCGCCGCACATATCATGCAGAACCGTGGCTTTGCCTTCGCTTGCAATTGCAACTACCGAATGGGTGGTGCCGAGATCGATCCCCACTGCTACGCTATCGTTATGGGGTTCCGGGGTCTGCCCGGGTTCGTATATTTGTAAAAGGGTCACGATCTTGTCCTCGTTTTATAGCTTGCCTTGAACTGCTCGGTAATTTCGTGATTAGAAATCAAATCTTGCTAAAAATCAAGGAAGCATTAGTGCCGCCGAATCCGAACGAGTTGGAAAGCACATGATCGATCTTGCGTTTTCTCGGAGTGTGAGGAACGAGATCTACACCTTCGCAAACCTCGGAAGGATCGTTAAGATTCAAAGTCGGCGGAGCAATTTGGTCTCTGATTGCAAGCACCGAGAAAATTGCTTCAACGCTGCCGGCTGCACCGAGCAAATGCCCGATTGAAGATTTGGTCGAAGACATCGACAAATTCTTGATATGCTCACCGAACATACGTTTTACCGCACCGAGTTCGATTTCATCGCCGAGTGGAGTCGAAGTTCCATGTGCGTTGATGTAATCAATATCGCTCGGTTGTAATTTTGCACGTTTTAAAGCCGCTTGCATTGCACGATAGCCGCCGTTGCCGTCGCTTGCCGGGGCGGTGATGTGATGGGCATCGCCCGACATTCCATAGCCGACTACTTCGGCATAAATTTTTGCACCGCGTTTTTTTGCGTGTTCATATTCTTCAAGTACGACTATGCCCGCACCTTCGCCCATGACGAATCCGTCACGACCTTTATCCCAAGGACGTGAAGCATTTTCCGGGGTGTCGTTATAAGAGGTCGATAATGCTCTTGCAGCAGCAAAGCCTGCGATTGCAGTCCGGCAAACCGGATTTTCCGCTCCGCCTGCAATCATCACATCGGCATCGCCAAACTCAATGATTCTTGCGGCATCGCCGATTGCATGCGCTCCGGTTGCACAAGCGGTAACTACCGAATGATTTGGTCCTTTAAATCCGTTCATGATCGAAATATGACCGGAAGCAAGGTTGATAAGGCAAGAAGGGATAAAGAAAGGGCTAACTCTGCGTACACCCTTTTCTTTCATTTCGAGAACGGCAGCTTCAATTTCCGCCAATCCGCCGATCCCTGAACCGACCATAACGCCGGTACGTTCTTTTTCTTCTTCCGATTCAGGCTGCCAGCCCGAATCTTTAATCGCCTGGGTTGCTGCCGCAATCGCAAAAACGATGAAATCGTCCATCTTTTTTTGCTCTTTAGGCGGAACCCATTCATCGGGTCTAAAATCATGCTCACCGTCGCCGCGGGGAATTTGCCCGGCAATTCGTGCTGCCAAATCGGAAACATCAATAGCCTCTATCGGCTTAATACCTGATTTAGAAGCAAGAAGAGCTTGCCAAGAAGCTTCGACTCCGCAAGCAAGCGGAGTGACCAAACCCAAGCCCGTAACAACGACGCGACGTGTCATAAAAATAAACCGAAAACTACAAGTTATTTAATTAAGCTGCTGCAGAAGCGGCATTTTTCTCGATGTAAGTAACTGCATCTTGGAAAGTAAGGATTTTTTCCGCAGCATCATCGGGAATTTCACAATTGAATTCTTCTTCGAACGCCATAACTAATTCAACAACGTCAAGGCTGTCTGCACCTAGATCGTCGATGAAGCTTGCTTCGGGAACAACTTTCGATTCTTCTGCACCGAGATGTTCAACAACAATCTTTTTTACGCGTTCACTGATATCGCTCATAAATAAATCCTTTTAATGTTGATAGACTTTAGCCGAAGCTAACTAGCACAAGTAAAATTATTTGGCTAGCAAAAAACTCCGGGCAAAAAACTTTTGCCGGTTGATTATTTAACGTCGGCTGCAACCCTCATGCTGACTATAGTATCGGGGTTTCTGACCTTGCCGTTATCGGAAGAATCGCCTTGTTTAATTTTGTCGACAAATTCCATGCCGCTAACCACTCTGCCCCATAATGTATATTGACGATCCAAGAATTTTGAATCCGCAGTAACAATGAAGAATTGGCTATCGCCGCTATCGGGATCGCCTGCGCGTGCCATGGAAACTGCACCTCTGGTGTGCGATTCACGATTAAATTCGGCTTTGATATTTTGCCCCGATCCGCCCATGCCGGTGCCTTTAGGGTCGCCGGTTTGTGCCATAAATCCGTCAATCACCCGGTGGAATTTTAAGCCGTCATAGAATTTCTGACGCACTAATTCCTTAATACGGGCAACGTGATTAGGGGCAACTTCAGGTAATAACTCAATGACTACACGTCCGTCTTTGAGTTCAAGATATAATGTGTTTTCGAGATCGGTCACGGCGGAAGCTCCTTTTGCAAAAGATAGAGAGATTAAAATTGCGGCAATAAATTGTTTGATTTTCATGTTTGACACTTTCACTTAATTGCGGTTAGCAGATAATTTACGTCTAGATCATTATCGGCAAGTTGCCAAGAGCTTGTTAAGGGTAAAAACTTCATTCCCGTCATATGCTCAACGCTCAAACCGGCATTTCGCACTTCGCTGCAAAGCTCGGAAGGCTTGAGAAACTTCTTCCAGTCATGAGTTCCCCGAGGCAATAGACGCAAAATATATTCGGCACCTGCTATCGCAAATAGATAGGATTTTGCGGTGCGGTTAAGAGTGGAGAGGAACAATATTCCGCCGGGCTTAAGCAAACCTGCACAGGCTTTAATAAACGCCTGCACATCGGCAACATGTTCGACGATCTCAAGTGCGGTGATCACATCATATTTTTCGCTCTCGCCGAGATTTTCCGGGGTGCTACAGCGGTAATCGATGCTCAAGCCCATTTTCTCGGCATGCAAAGCTGCAACTTTGATGTTTTTCTCACTCGCATCGATTGCGGTTACATTCGCCCCCATACGGGTAAGCGGCTCACAAAGCAAGCCTCCGCCGCAGCCGATATCAAGTAAATTGATGCCTTGGAGAGATTTTATAGCGTCGGGATTTTTAGCAAAATGTTCGCAAACTTTATCACGGATATAGCGGATTCTGAGTGGATTCATCTGATGAAGCGGGCGAAATTTACCCTTCTCGTCCCACCATTCGTCGGCAATGCGTGAGAAGCGTTCAATCTCTGCTTGATCTGCGGTGCTTACATTTTCCATGAGATTAGGTATAATTCCGTATATGGTGCGGTCGAGAAGACTCGAACTTCCAAGGGTTGCCCCACAACGACCTCAACGTTGCGCGTATACCAATTCCGCCACGACCGCATATTGCTCGCCTATCTAACAAACTTAATGTTAATTGGCAAGCTACTTATTCATACGATCAAAGAAATCGTCGTTGGTTTTGGAATCTTTGAGTTTATCGAGAAGGAATTCCATACCGTCCATAACGCCCATCGGGTTGAGGATACGACGCAATACCCAAACTTTGCTGAGCATACCTTTATCGTAGAGCAAGTCTTCCTTACGGGTTCCCGATTTGGTGATGTCGATTGCCGGGAATGTGCGTTTGTCGGCGAGTTTGCGATCTAAGATAAGCTCGGAGTTACCAGTACCTTTGAATTCTTCAAAGATGACTTCGTCCATACGTGAGCCGGTTTCGATAAGTGCTGTGGCAATGATAGTCAACGAGCCGCCTTGTTCGATATTTCTTGCCGCCCCGAAGAAGCGTTTCGGGCGTTGCAAGGCATTGGCATCGACACCGCCGGTCAAAACTTTGCCAGACGAAGGAATTACGGTATTATAAGCCCGAGCGAGACGGGTAAGCGAATCGAGCAAAATAACCACGTCTTTTTTATGTTCAACCAAGCGTTTGGCTTTTTCGATCACCATTTCGGCAAGTTGAACGTGACGTGATGCGGGTTCGTCGAATGTCGAGCTGACAACTTCGCCTTTAACCGTACGCTGCATATCGGTCACCTCTTCGGGGCGTTCGTCGATCAAAAGCACGATCAAGAAACATTCGGGGTGATTGGCAGTTATCGAATGGGCGATATTTTGCAAAATTACGGTTTTACCGGTACGTGGCGGAGCGACGATAAGCCCACGCTGACCTTTACCGAGCGGAGCGACGATGTCGATAATCCGGGTGCTAAGATCATTTTTATTAGGATTAGTTTCTTGCTCCATTTTAAGTTTTTCGTCCGGATAAAGCGGAGTTAAATCGTCAAAATTGATTTTGTGGCGGATTGAATCGGGAAGATCAAAATTGATCGTGTTGACTTTAAGTAGCGAGAAATAACGCTCACCGTCTTTAGGTGCACGAATTTCACCTTCAACCGTATCACCGGTGCGTAATCCGAAGCGACGCACTTGGCTCGGCGAGACGTAAATATCGTCGGAACCGGCGAGGTAATTCGCAGTCGGCGAACGCAAGAAGCCAAAACCGTCTTGCAATAATTCGATTACCCCTTCGCCGATGATCGGAGTGCCGTCTTCGGCAACTTTTTTGAGAACCGCAAAGATAATGTCTTGCTTGATCATCAAGCCGGCATTCTCGATTTGCATATTATCGGCAATAGTTAGTAATTCGTCGGGGGATTTGCGTTTGAGTTCTTGTAACCGCATCGGGGAAATCTCTTTATATTGTGAGGGGTAATTTATAAGTGAGGAAGTTTTGTATACTTTATCGGAGGATATATTTTGCGTGAGCAAAAAACCAAAAGCCTGAAGGAAAGGCTGACAAAGTCTTAAGCAAGCGTTTAGTGAGAATAATTGCGATAGTCAACAAAATTCTTGAAACCGAAGGATTTTAAGAATTCTCGGCGATAGATTTTGCAACCTATCACCGAGAATTTTATTTAGCGTTTTGGATCATTGGCGGTAAATCGACATTTTCATGTTGCTACCGTTTTGCGTAATGTCGGTTTTAAATTTATTGCCGTATTGCCCTATAACTGCCTGGTTATTGTTGCCGTTCTGGGTAATTGTGCCTGAATTATCGTTACCGATTTGATCAATTTTTGCAGTATTTCCTGTTCCCGATTGACTGACTTTTGCAAGATTACCGCTGCCGGATTGATATATTTCGCCGGAAAGGCTAACCCCTTTTTGATATATGGAGGCATTATTTTTTGTTCCAGATTGAGTTAGCGAGGCGGTGTTGTAAGATCCGTCCTGATTTATCGCAGCGGTGTTATAAGATCCGTTTAAGGTTATCTTTGCACTACTATCCGTTCCCGATTGCACAATCGAAGCAGTGTTGTCGGTTTGTAATGCGGCAAGAGTTCTATATAAAGTAATTTCTCCGCGTAAGTTATTATCTGCATATTCATTCTTGGAGCCGTCTTGGAGAATTTTAAATTTATTTTTGTCTCCGCTAATATTTATAGTTGCTTTGGAATTTCCGGCTTGATTGAGGCGAATTTCCGAAGTATTTTCTTTTCCCGAAATGAATGTTGTTGCGATAGCCCGATTGGAATTGTTGATGCCTGAAAGAACCGAGTTCTTTTCTCCGTTTGCGACAACCTCGGTGTAGTTTGACACGCTAACTTTGCCTACTTGTATAGTCTCTTCCGACGCTCCCCAATAGCCCGAATATATATTGAGTTTGTTATTATTTCCGGTCGTATAGGCTTTAGTATAAGCTTTTCTGCCCCATTGACCGATAGTTGCAGTGTTTGAATCACCGGTTGCATATGCACTTATAAATTGTGAGTTACCGTTTTGGTTAACCTTAAAATCATTTTTGTTTCCTACTTGGTGGAGCCCTACATACATTCTATTTGTTGAATTAACTCTATTTTGCTCAATAAATATGTGATTTTGTGTGCCAGCCTGTTCTATTTGTTGCTCCATGTTGGTCTTATAATCGCCAAGGCTATCAATTGTTTTTATATAAGCTGTATTTCCTTTACTATCTTCCGTATGAGACTTGTCTTCTGCGGCATGTGCGGAAAAAGCGACTGAAACAAGTAGGCTTGCAGTTAATATTTTAAGAGCATTCATAAAAAAATTCCTTATAATTTGTTGTTATATTATCTAAGTCGGCATTTGTTAATAATTTTCAGATAAATTTAGTTAAAATTTTAGTTTAATTTACCGATATTTGCATCATACCACAACAATGTTACAGTATTATTACGGAAATGAATATTTTTAATGTTTTTTGGGTTATGTATATTTATCAATATTTTATACAGAACAATCCTGCAAAATACGGCATAATGGACAAAGTGTGTGGGTGGATTTAGCTGTAAGTTGATGATAAATATTCTTAAAAAAGATATTTATATGATTAACAAAAAATTTGTTCAAAATGCGGAAGAAAATCTTTTTACAAAGACG
>Ga0247838_1001673_pt1 | contig 30742 bp, 31 predicted proteins | sample LaCruzMarch2015__5_FD_189097 | JGI IMG/M metagenome (GOLD analysis project Ga0247838, IMG submission 189097) | Freshwater microbial communities from meromictic Lake La Cruz, Castile-La Mancha, Spain - LaCruzMarch2015_15m | ecosystem: Environmental > Aquatic > Freshwater > Lake | place: Spain... | reverse complement strand
TTGCATCTCTTTGATTTGCAAACTCTCGAAAGATTTGTTTTGATTCATAATGATAATTTTTTGAAGTTTTTTGTCACTTCAAAATTATCATTTAGTTTCAATTACCGGAACGGTTTCGTTCAACATCGAAATATGTACTATATCGCCCATACATCCGCATTAGTTTATCCGTTTTATTGCTCATACTGGCCATATTTACCAATATGTGCAGTAGTGTGTGTGTTTCGCTCCGCAAATAAAAACTTTTATTTTCACAATTTTAAAGAAACTGATAGCTTTTTTTTATTGAATGATTGTATGTTATTGGGTGTTGTTGGGTAAATGTGCTTACAACAAAGGATGCACCTACTAAAACATCCGAAATCCTATCTTTTACAAGGTTTAACCCTCTAAAACATCCGATATAGGCTCTAAAACATAGGATGTACCCTCTAAAACATTCGAAATCCTATCTTTTAGATGGGTTCAACGCTCTAAAACATCCGAAATCCTATCTTTTACAGAGGTTCATCGCTCTAAAACATCCGTTGGAGGATGTAAAAGATAGGAGAGGCGATGTTTTAGTTTAAATGCCTGAAATGCAAAACGCCACTCCCTGAAAGGTAATGGTGTTCGTTTTAACCAGTAAACAGCATTCACAGGCATTTATTTTGTTTCTGCTTTTTTGGTTTTCACTGCAAAGCGTTGTTGTAAACACTGGCTGGCAAATTAGAATATAATTTTAAAAGCAAGAGCTTTTATATTAATCAATCGTACTTGTCTGCCTATGGCAAGAGTGAAGACTCTACGAATAGCGGAGCCCAACGATGGTGCGCAATTTCTTATATTCGGTAATAAGGGTAGAATTGTAGCACATAATTCAATGCCATGTAATATAAATTATATTTGTTTGTAGCATATATTTTTATTTCGATATATTTTAATAAAATTTATAATTATAACAGCTTTTATGAAAATGTTTTTATTATCTTTGCCTCTCAATATTCTACTACTCACAAATCTATTTTTTAATTTTAAATCTAAATTTAATGTTACACGAATTAAAGTACGATGAAGAAAATGCCATTGTAGTACTCGTATTCAAATATCACTTCCTTCAAAACGATGTTGAGCCTTTATTTATTAAGGTAAAAGAAATGCTGGAAGGTAAGCAGATTCGTCAAATGCTTGTAGTGATGAGCGATGGTCATAATGTTGAAAACAGAGAAACCCGAGAAGCAACAAGTGAACAATTATCAAAGCTAAAAATGACAGAAGTTGCTTTTGTAGGTGGAAGTGCTGCCAACAGGATGATAGCAAGGGTGTTAATGAAAACGGGAATAGTGAAGTTAAATGGTGATTTTTTCAAAGACTATGAGGGTGCCGTAAATTGGCTAAAGAGCAAAAGATGATTTTTTTTTATTGAAGCAGTAATTATATCATACTATAAATGAACATATTGTTTAAATCAATTTTTAAAAAAGGATATTATGGAACATGAATTAAAATACGATGAACAAAATGAAGTGGTTGTTCTTACTTCTTATGCTGACTTAAAACTAATTGACATTGATCCTTTGTCGAAAAATCTTAAAATCATATTGGAAGGTAAGAAATTTAGACAATTAGTGTCCAACATTAGTGATGTTTATGTAGTTGAAAACCGAGAAACAAGAGAGGCTCTCGCTGATGCATTAAGCAAATTGAGTTTATCTGAAGTAGCTTTTGTTGGAGGTTCAGCTTACAACAGGATTATGGCAAAAATATTAATTAAAACAGGTATTGTGAAATTAAATGGCGATTTCTTCAAAACCTATGACGAAGCAACAGAATGGTTAAAAAGTAAACGTAAATAAATTATGGAAGCAAACACAGAAATTAAAAATGCCAAAGCACGTATCGAACATATCGAAGATGTTCTTTCGTCGGTGGCGGCAGGTGATCTTGAGATTAGAATCGAATCGGAAATAGAAGATGATCTTACTGGTATTGAGCAAGCTATCAATTTGTTGATTGATGATCTTACTCACGAACTGAAGAAAAGTATCAAAATGAAAGAAGAGATGGAAGACAAGCTTCGTAAAATTCAGGAGCAGCAAAAAACCATTCTTCAACAACAAGAAGATTTGATGGAATTGTCGAGTCCGGTATCAAAGGTCTGGGACAATGTCCTTATCCTTCCGGTAATTGGCACGCTCGACAGTCAGCGTACTCAAATAATGATGGAAAACCTGTTGCAAAAAATTGTAACTACCGGATGTACTACCGCCATTCTCGACATTACAGGCGTACCTACTGTCGACACTCAAGTGGCTAACCATTTATTGAAAACTGTTACTGCTGCCCGTTTGCTTGGTGCCGAATGTATTGTAAGCGGTATCAGCCCTGCCATAGCACAAACCATTGTTCATTTGGGAATAAATCTATCGCAAATACTTACCAAGGCCACACTTCAATCGGCAATGATTTATGCTATGAAGAAAAATGAGCAACTGGTGGATGGTAAAGTGAAAACAAATTATTCGGAACAGGACGAAATTTAATTGCAAAAGCTATGGACTTAAACGATAAAAGAATACCAATTATCAAGATTCGTGACTATCTGATTGTTTCCATTCAGGTAGATATGCACGACAGATTGGCTTTACAATTGCAAACACAAATATTAGAAGAAATCTATCGCACAGGTGCCAAAGGTGTACTTATCGACATTTCTACTCTCGAAATGGTCGATTCATTTATTGGTCGCGTACTTTCGGGAATGGCATCGATGGCTGCCATTATGGATGCAGCTGTTGTTATTGTGGGTATGCAACCGGCTGTAGCAATTACACTGGTTGAACTTGGTCTCGAAATGCCAGGTGTAGATACAGCTCTAAACATGGAATTAGGCATGGAAATGCTGGAAAAAAGATTAAACAAGGCATAAAGAATCTTGTAAATGAACGAAATTGTATCAGATATAAGTTGGGAATTGCTTGATAAGTGTCCAATTCAGAATGAATATGACATTGTGAAAGCAAGGCAAATTGTTCGACAGTTTGCTAAAGATGCTGGCATGGGTATTGTTGATCAAACCCGTATCACCACTGCTGTTTCTGAACTTTTTAGAAATATGTTTTTGTATGCAGGTGGTGGCGAAGTGCTGGTTGAAAGAGGTATTGTCGATGAGAAAAACACTTTAATTGTTACTTGCATTGATAAAGGGCCTGGTATCGAAAATATTGAATTGTCGATGACCGATGGTTATACTTCGGGTGGTGGTATGGGTTATGGATTACCGGGTGCCAAAAGACTAGTTGATAACTTTGAGATTTACTCCGAAGTGAACAAAGGTACCACAATTAGGGTAATGAAATGGAAATAAAGCGAGAGCAAATTTTAATTCTCGAAATTGATAGTGATGCAGATGTAGGGGTTTGTCGACGAAAGTCGGTAAGTTTAGCCGCTCAGCTGGGTTTCGATGATGTGAAATCCGGTGAAGTGGCTATACTTGTTTCAGAGCTTGTTACCAACGTATTGAAACATGGGGGAGGCAAGGGAAGGATTATAATTTGCCAATTGCAAAGTGATGATAATCGGAAAGCCATTGAAATATGGTGCTGCGACGCTGGAAATGGTATTCCGGATATTGAAAAAGCAATGAGTGATGGATTTACCGGCAAACAATCACTTGGCATTGGACTGGGTACAATTCGACGATTTTCAGATATTTTTGAAGTAAATCCTCCAAAAACAGATTCATTCAATAGTATCGATTTTAATTCATTAAATAATTATAAGCATTGCCTGAGAATTGTAAAATGGGTTCCTGAAAATCGTTGGCTTGGAACAAACCGTAGTTTGGTTACAGGTGCTGTTTCGCGCTGTAAACCGGGTGAGATAATGAATGGCGATGCTTACTTGATTGACCATTTAAGTTCAGTAAAAACAATAGCTGCTATAATTGATGGTTTAGGTCATGGCAAAGAAGCAAACATGGCTTCGACGATTATTAAGGAACAGGTTTTATTGAAATGCGATTTGCCGCTTGATGAACTTGTAAAATACATACATAAAGCTGCACGTGGTACGCGTGGGGCTGTTATTGGCTTGGTTCTGATAAGTATAGAAACATCAAAACTTTATTTTGTAGGCATAGGAAATATTGAAGGATTTATAATTTCGCCAACGAGCAAAAAAAGTTTGATTTCTTTTGGAGGAATTCTTGGGCATAGTATCCGTACACCACATATTTTTGAGATACCATTCCAAAAAGGTGATACCGTTTGCCTTTTTAGCGATGGAATAAACACGCGTTGGAATACTGATGAAATAAACTGGAATGAACATCCACAAAAAAATGCAGATTTTTTAATTAATAATTATTCAAGGCCAAATGATGATGCCACCGTTCTTATTATCAAGTATACTTCATAAAATTGGTACGATAACTGTTCAGTTTGAGTCGGATGTAGTTCGTGCCCGAAATCTTGGTTCGATGCTTGCTCAGGAAATTAAGTTTGATAAGACTTCGAGCATTCGTATTGGTACTGCTGTATCAGAATTGAGCAGGAACATGATAGAGCATGCTAATGGAGGTACTATCGATTTTTTTGTAGCAAAACGAAAAGATAGTAGCGATGGTGTGGTTATTATTTTTAAAGACCGTGGTCTGGGAATTCAACACCTTGATAAAATACAAAATGGTTCATACGTATCTAAAAAAGGTATGGGTGTAGGCCTGAGCGGTTCGCAACGCTTGATGGATGATTTTGACATACAAACCCAAGTTGGAAAAGGTACCGAAATTACAATTGCTAAATGGCTGGCTCCTTATGCACCTGAAATTACCGATAGCATATTAGAAATTATTCAATCTGCTTTCACAAAAACGATAGAACGTGGCGATTCGAGTCTGGTTGAAACCATCAACGCTCAAAACAACGAATTACTTTTTCTTTTAAAAAACATTCAAGAACGTAACGATGAGATTGAAACAATAAACAAAGAACTTGAGGAAACCAACAAAGGCGTTTTAGCACTCAACAGAGAGCTGGAAGACAAAGCATTAGCCATAAACAAGGCAAAACAACAAGCAGAACAAGCCAATATGGCCAAAAGTGATTTTTTGGCACACATGAGTCACGAAATACGTACTCCGATGAATGCAATTCTTGGTTTTACAGAACTGTTACTCAAAACAGACCTCACCAATTCACAAAAACAATACACCGAAAACGTTAATAATGCGGGTAAATCGTTACTTGAAATTATCAATGATATTCTTGATTTCTCTAAAATTGAAGCCGGAAAACTTGAATTGGATATTGTAGTAACTGACATTGTTGAATTACTCAATCAAACCATTGATATTGTCAAATATACTGCTGCCCAAAAAGGACTTGAATTACTTCTGACAATTCAACCCAATTTACCGCGTCACGTCCTTGTAGATCCTGTTCGTTTGAAACAAATTCTGATAAATCTTTTGAGTAATGCCATAAAATTTACTGAAAAAGGCGAAGTTGAACTGAAAATTGAATTCACAATTCAAAGTGATGATCATGTCACATTTCAGTTCTCTGTCAGAGATACAGGTATTGGCATTACACAAGACCAGAAACAGCGACTTTTTAAAGCATTCTCCCAAGCTGATGGCTCTACTACCCGAAAGTTTGGTGGCACAGGTCTTGGACTTGTTATCTCCAATTTGCTTCTGAAAAAAATGAATAGTACGCTTATTCTCGATAGTGTATGGGGCAAAGGCAGTGTATTTAATTTCAGTGTTGATGTCGAAAGTCGATTGCAACCAGTTATGAATGAAAATATTATTGCGTACAATAAGGTTTTAGTTCTCGATTCCAATATAAATAATTTGAAGAGCATTGCAGTACATTTTGACAATTGGAACGTAAATTATACCTTATGCGAAGGCTCATTCGAAGCATTGTTAAAGCTGCAATCTGAAAAATTTGATTTGTTAATTGTGAATTATGGCATGTCTGATATGGATGGTCTTGAGTTCACTGCCCTTATTCGAACTAGATTAAATATTTGCCGTGAAAGATTGAAAATAGCTGTCATGTACAATGCTTCGGAAGAAGAGTTGGCCAATGAAGTATCAACTATAAATGAAAATTCACTTAAACTAATGAAACCGGTGAAAGTTGATGATTTATACGCACTTATCAGCAATTATAAAAACACAAACAAGGACGTTGAAAATTCAATTTTATCTAACAATCAAACAAAAAAAATTGAAACTGAGTTGAATAAAATTACCGATAAAAAAGTGATTTTGATAGCAGAGGATGTAGCAATGAATATGTTTTTGATAAAAAAAATCATCTCTAATATTTTGCCAAATGTAGAAATTATTGAAGCTCATAATGGTCGTGAAGCGTTAGAAGTTGTTCGGAACCAATATGTTGATTTAGTTCTTATGGATGTACAGATGCCAGAAATGGATGGTATGGAAGCAACACAAAATATTCGATTACTCGACCTGGAAAGAGTAAAAAATCTCCCCATTATTGCACTTACCGCCGGAGCACTGAAAGAAGAAAAAGAAAAAGCCCTGAATGCAGGCATGAATGATTTTTTGACAAAGCCAATCGACACCGAGCATTTAGAAAGATTGCTTAACAAATACCTTTCTAAATGTCCTGATTGAAATTAACCCTGATACATGTAGCCTGAAATCATGCTTTGGGCCAGGCGAAGCCTCATTAACTATGTCGAGCTAAAAGCAAAGATATGAGCTCTGCTTTGTATACTAGAAAGAGGATAGTATGTAAGTTGAACCTGCTTCGTAGTATAAAAGAAAACCCATGTACCATCGTATGAATTTAATTTCTACGATGGTTTTTTTGTATCATTATTTTCCTACATTTTCTACATTTCCAACCTTTTTTCCTACCAAAATGTATCATTTTCGGATGCAGTAAATTAGCTTTTAACTAATTAAATTCGATTTTTCATAAATTTTTAAAATACAAATACAAGTATATCAGCTATTTATATTTCATATTTATGAAAAATATGTTATAAAACATGTAATGGCACGATAAATGAATACTAGCTCCCTGTATTTGGTATAAAAAGGAGGAGTTATGGCACACATTTTAGATGAAAGACAAAAGCAGGTATCGGTTGCAGGAGCCAACGAGCGGACGATAGATTGCAACAAAGCCAGTCTGGCAGGAAGTGTGAGTCAGCGTGCATGCGTGTTTTGTGGGTCGCGGGTAGTGCTTTATCCAATTTCGGATGCGCTGCACCTTATTCACGGACCAATTGGTTGCGCAGCTTATACTTGGGATATTCGTGGTTCTCTGTCGTCGGGTCCGGAACTTCACCGACTTAGTTTTAGTACCGATTTGCAAGAGCGTGATGTGATTTTTGGTGGCGAAAAAAAACTGTATCAGGCAGCACTCGAGCTTATCAATGCGCACAAACCCAAAGCAGCATTTATTTATTCCACTTGTATTGTAGGTGTTATTGGCGACGATGTGGAACGTGCTTGCCGTATGCTCGAAGAAGAAACAGGTATTCCGGTTATTGCTGTACAGGCTCCCGGATTTCAGGGCTCGAAAAAAGATGGCTACAAAGTAGCTTGCGAGTCCATTTTTAAATTGGTAGGGCGTGTAAACAAGCCAATTCCGGCAAAAAGCATCAATATCCTTGGCGACTTTAACCTGGCAGGTGAGCTTTGGATTTTGTTGGAGTATTACAAAAAAATGGGCGTTCATGTAAATGCAACGATTACCGGTGATGGACGGGTGGAAGCTATCAGCAATGCGCACAATGCAGCCCTCAATGTAGTTCAATGTTCGGGTTCCATGAATTATTTGGCCAAATTGATGAAAGATGAATACAATATACCGTCGATGCGGGTGTCGTATTTTGGAATTGAGGATATGAGCGATGCACTATACGATGTGGCACGCTTTTTTAAGGATGATGACATGATGGATAAAGCGCGTGAAATGGTAAAAGAGGAAATTTCGCGCATGATGCCGGCATTGGCTTGGTACAAAGAAAGGTTGACAGGCAAAAAAGCAGCCATTTATGTGGGTGGTGCTTTTAAAGCCATTTCATTAGTTAAAGCATTGCGACTAATTGGTGTTCAGACAGTTATTGTGGGTTCGCAAACTGGCACGCCCGAAGATTATGAGTTGATAAAAAAGCTTTGCGACGAAGGTACTATCATTGTGGATGATTCCAATCCGGTAGAACTTTCGCATTTCGTGAAAGAAAAGCAAGCGGATATTTTTATTGGCGGTGTAAAGGAACGACCTATTGCACATAAAATCGGACTAGGTTTCTGCGACCACAACCACGAACGCAAAGAGCCGCTTGCAGGTTACGAAGGCATGATAAACTTTGCCAAAGAAATTTATGCTACAGCCATGAGTCCGGTGTGGAAGTTTACGACCTCTCCCCAGCCCTCTCCAGAGGAGAGGGAGAGTGCAAAAAAGTAATGTTGTGCTAAAATTTAAGATTTTCAAGAAAACAATTTAAATAAAACGTCATGATACAGCCAAACGATATTAACATCTCAGTTCCCTCTCCTTCGGAAAGGGTTAGGGAGAGGTCGAGTTTTGTCTCCACCCGCAACTCCTGCAAATTGTGTGCGCCGCTGGGTGCTTCGTTGGTTTTCAAGGGAATTGATGGTTGTGTGCCATTGATACATGGCAGTCAAGGTTGTGCAACTTACATTCGTCGCTATATGATAAGTCATTATAAAGAACCTGTGGATATTGCATCGAGCAACTTTAGCGAAGAGTCGACTATTTACGGTGGCAGTCGTAATTTTATTACCGGAATAAATAATATTATCAAGCAATACAAACCAAAAGTAATTGGCATTGCATCCACTTGCTTGTCCGAAACTATCGGCGAAGACATTCCGGGACATATACACAACTACAAAGAAGAAAACGCAAATACAGGAGCTAAACTGCCCACTTTTATTCATGCATCCACGCCCAGTTATTGTGGCAGTCACGCCGAAGGATTTCACAATACGGTGCTGGCTACTATAAAATCCTTAGCTGAATTCGAAAATGTGCGTAATAAAATTACCATTCTTCCGGGCATGGTTTCGCCGGCCGATATACGTTATTTGAAAGAATTATTGGAAGATTTTGGAATAAAATACACACTTTTCCCCGATTATAGCGAAACATTGGATAACGAATATACTGCTGAATATCAGTTGATACCAACGGGTGGAACAACCATTCACGAAATTCAACGTATAGGAAATTCGAAAGCAACTATTGAATTTGGTGCCAGTTTCAATAATAGTTTTTCACGATTAAAAGATAAATCTTCGGTGCAAACTGCTGGTGAATGGTTAGAATCCAGTTTTTACATCAAAAACCACCAAATGCCTTTGCCCATTGGCATCGAAGCAACTGATAAATTTATCGAAGTGCTAGAAACCGCTTCGGGAAAAGAATTACCCGAACATCATCGCAAAGAACGAGGACGATTGGTTGATGCTTATATCGATGCGCACAAATATGTTTTTGGCAAAAAAGCGTTGCTTTACGGCGAAGAGGATTTTGTAACCGCTATGGCCGATTGGTGTAAGGAAATAGGAGTAGAGCCATTTTACACCAAAGGAGCTGATTTTGAAACCTTAAAAGAAAAAGCCAACGAATTTCAACCTGATTTTTTGCTGGGAAATAGCAAAGGCTACTACATTGCCCGCGAACGAAAAATACCGCTGGTACGCGTTGGTTTTCCCATTCACGACCGCTTTGGTGCAAATCGAATGCTGCATTTGGGCTATCGTGGCACACAGGAATTATTCGACCGCGTAGTAAATGCATTAATAGAATATAAACAAGAAAACTCACCCATTGGGTATAAATACTTATAATTATGTCAGCAGCTCATCCTTGCTTCGATAAAGAAGCCAAACATACCAATGCTCGTGTGCATTTGCCGGTAGCTCCAAAGTGTAATATCCAATGTGGTTACTGCAATCGCAAGTTCGATTGTGTGAACGAAAGTCGCCCCGGTGTTACTTCGTCAATTCTGAAGCCGTATCAAGCGGTAGAATACCTGAAAGACTTCGATAAGCGTCTGGATAATTTGGTGGTAATAGGGATTGCAGGTCCCGGAGACCCTTTTGCTAATCCCGAGGAAACGCTGGATACCATGCGTCGAGCCAAAGCTGAATTCCCTGAAAAGATTTTTTGTCTTTCCACCAATGGGTTGGATTTAGAACCTCATATTGACGAAATAGCTGAACTTGGTGTAACGCACGTTACCATTACCATCAACGCTGTTGACCCTGCCATTACTGCTAAAGTTTATAAATGGGTTCGTTACAACAAAAAAGTGTATCGCGGACTCGAAGGTGCTACCATTTTATTGGAACGCCAGTTATCTTGTATACCGAAACTAAAGGCGGCTGGTATTACCGTAAAAATAAATTCAATTGTTATTCCGGGCATCAACGAAGACCATATCCCCGAAGTGGCAAAAAAATGTGCAGAACTGGGTGCTGATGTCATTAACTGTATTCCATTAATTCCGACTGCCGAAACTGACTTTGCCAATCTGATTGAACCCGATGCAAAAATGGTATTCAAAGTGCGTACGCTTGCTTCGGAATTTTTACCAATTATGAGTCATTGCGCCCGTTGTAGAGCCGATGCTGCTGGTTTGCTAGGCAAAGATTTAAGCGAGACGCACGTATTGCTCAAAGAATATTCTACTCGCGAAGAAATTGACACCGACCGTCCGTATGTGGCTGTGGCTACCAACGAAGGAATGTTGGTAAATCAGCATTTAGGAGAAGCAAGTTCCTTGCATATTTTCCGCCAAACTCCTAATGGATTTAAATTTGTGGAAATGCGCGAAACACCTCCAACAGGCGGTGGTGACCGGAGGTGGTTGGATATGGCTCGTTTGTTGGTCGATTGTCGAGCCATTTTGGTAAGTGGTGCCGGCGAAAATCCAAAAACAATGCTTAATTCGTGCAAAGTTCATGTGGTGGAAATGACCGGACTAATCGACGAAGGCCTTGAAGGCGTTTACAACAACAAAGTGATTCGTTCCATTGCCAAACCCGATGCATTTAAATGCGGAAGTGCCTGTAAAGGCGATGCGCAGGGATGTGGATGATAATTAATAATTCACAATTAATAATTCACAATTAAAAATTAAGAGTTTTCAGTTCCTTTACTTGAACGTTTTTTCATGTAACTCGTAACTTATAACTCGTAACTCAAAAGAAGATGAAAAAACCTCAGTACATGATTTTGGTATGTAACTCGTACCGCGTAGCCGGCGATGCTCAGGGAGCATGCAACAAAAAAGGAGCAACAGCCATGCTTCAGTATATAGCCGAAGAAGCATCCGATCGCGGATTGGATGTAGTAGTAACAACCACAGCTTGTTTGAACGTATGTTCGCAAGGCCCTGTTATAGTTGTGCAACCCAACAACTACTGGTACGGTGGCGTAACTGGCGAAGATGTAATTGACGAAATTCTCGATGCGCTCGAAGAAGGCGAATGCTGTGAGAAGTATTCTATAGCAGATTAAAAATTATGATTCCATACTTTATCGACACCACTTTACGCGATGGAGAACAAGCGCCGGGTGTAGTTTTTGGGCTTGCAGAGAAAATTCGGATTGCTCAAATGCTTGATGATATTTGTGTGCCCGAAATTGAAATCGGAACTCCTGCCATGGGCAATAAGGAGATTAGCGACATTCGTACAATTTGCAATTTGGGGTTTGGGTTCAAAACATTGTCGTGGTGCAGAGCTAATCAGTTTGATATTGAATGCGCAACAAAAGCAGCTACTAATGGCATTCATTTGTCGTTTCCTGTTTCTCCAATATTGATGGAGGTGATGGATAAAAGTCCAGAATGGGTTATGAATCAACTATACGAAATGATACATATTGCATCTGAAAATTTTGAATATGTAACTATTGGAGCTCAGGATGCTTCACGTGCAGAAATATCATTTTTAAAAAACTTTGTTTTGGCAGCTTCTGTTCTGGGAGCTTCGCGTGTAAGATTGTCTGATACAGTTGGCATATTGAATCCTATTTCTACTTTTGAATTAGTTTCAAAAATACGAAGTGTCGAGAAAGAAATTCCGCTAGAAATTCATGCTCACAACGACTTAGGAATGGCTACAGCGAATACCATTTCAGCTTTTATGGCTGGAGCAAATTGTTTCAGCACAACTGTAAACGGATTAGGCGAACGTGCAGGAAATGCCCCAATGGAAGAGGTAGCAATGGCATTGGAAATGAGCGCAAAAGTAAATTGTGGGCTGAAAACTGAAAAATTTGAACAAATATGCAGCTATGTTTCTGCTGTTTCAAATCGAAAAATTAGCGAGAGCAAACCAATAACAGGTAAAATGGTGTTGACCCACGAAAGTGGAATACACACCAATAGTTTACTTAAAAACCGAAAGAGTTATCAATTAATTGAAGCTGCTAAAGTTGGGCGAAAAGAAGCTGATTTTATTATTGGGAAACACAGTGGAAAAAAAACAATCGAACTTTTTCTAAATACAGCAAATCTGCCTTACAACGAAAGTATATGTTCAAACTTACTTGTATCGGTCAAAGAAAAATCGGAAAATTTAAAGCGTTCAATTACAAAAGAAGAACTATATAGCCTTTATTCCGAAACTTTTATTTCACATAAAAATCCGGTTAAACTTCACAAAGAAATACAATTATGAACTCAGAAATAATATCATTACCAAAAACGAATCCGGTAGAAATAATACCCGACAAGGAAATGAAAGCACTCGCACTTTCGAGTTTGAAATACGCCGATGGGTATTTTAATACGTTTCAGAAGAGTTTGACAAGTGAGCATTCGCGTTTTGATAACGATTTGCTTTATCAATTGGCAGTGATGAGTGTTGAAAAATATTTCATTTCATTGCTTGCTCGCTACGATTGGAATGCAACGCATCACATGCCAATAGCTATGTACAAAGAAGCATTAACTTTTGAGCCCGAGCTAACCGACGAAATGAAACAGACTTCAATTCTGGTTGGAAAATTTGAAGCTATTTGCTCCATCGATGGTTTTGGATACCGCCAGCCAACTACAACTGACTTACATTCAATGAAAAAAGGAATTCAAAATATTAAACAATTAGTAGAAAAAAGATTAGCAGAAATATAAAAATGGAACAGACATTTATTATTATCAAGCCTTGTGCAATAAGAAGAGATTTAATTGGTGAAATTATTCACCGATTCGAAATGAAAGGAATGCAATTGTGCGCAATTAAGATGATTCAACTCGATGATAAAATTCTGGACGAACATTATGCACATTTGGTTGAGCGACCCTATTTTCAGCGTATCAAGAATTCGATGATGAAAACTCCTGTTGTGATTAGTGTGTGGAAAGGTGTGGATATTGTTGAAATTGCACACCACATGGCTGGCACTACAAATGGCCGCATGGCTGCACCAGGCACAATACGAGGAGATTATAGTGTTAGTATTCAGGAGAATATAGTACATACTTCGGATACAGTGGAAAACGCAAAATTGGAAATTGCACGCTTTTTTAAAGAAGACGAAATATTTGATTTTAATCAGTTAAGTAACTCGGTACTTTATGCCGATAATGAAGTTTAAAAAATGAAACAACAAATTAAATCCGAATTGTACGAACTAGAAAAGGTTCGATTTATTATCAAAGATGCGTGCGGAATAGATGTGGCTTATGCCTACGACGATTTGGTTTTTGCGGAACATGGTTTATTTATCTTACAATTTATTGATAAGGAAAGTACTCAACTTGCTTGTTGGTTTAATGCTGAAGTGTATGAAAACGAAGAAATTAAGATGTTCGATTCGTTGGCAAAAACTGCTTCGTTAAACAATGTCAGCATTACCTACAAAGGCAGGTTTTGTATGAAACAAAAAGTTGGAACTGACGAAATTGAAATTGAATTTGTAGATTTGTAAGTCTAAGACTTTATTCAGTTAACATTGACCCGGGTATTATCCTATGTATAAGTACAAAATTGTCGTGAATTGTATAAATAATGGACATTTTTTTGTAATTTATTCTTCGGGCATTATGTCCGAACTTTATAACCGAATTTAAATTTGAAACAGGGAAACTTTCAGCAGAGATTGCTAATAGGTTTATTTCTTTTCTCAGCTCTTCAACATAAACAGTTGCAGTATGGGGTGATTTGAAAATTTCAGTTATTACAAAACGAAGATTTTCAATATCTTTAAAGGCAAAGGCGGAAATCCGAATATGATATCTTTTCATAATTTTCGAAGATCAACACCATAATGCTCTTGCAATTTGTCATACAAATTATTAAACGATTCATCTACCGAATACGTTTTAAGTGGTAAACCATTTTCATCAAGTGGGAGTGGATTGTCAATTTTTACAATTTTGCGATGTTTTTCAAGCTCTTGAATTATTTTTCTGCCTTTGGGCGTGCTAACATCTATGTGGGCTGTAACTGTCATAATTTCGATTTTTTATTGATGCAAATATACAAACAATTTTTAGTTTAACGTCAAAATAAAAAGTTTTGTTTAATACTTCTTTTATTTTTGCGCAAACATTCTAAACCAAGCTTTTACCTCTTTTACTCGTCCGGCTTGTTCGTAGGTTTGGCACTTTAGTTCCAATACATTAAATGCGTCTTCCATTTCGTCTGGCGTAAATTTCATATCTTTTTCAGCAAGCCCGTTGATTAATTCTGCTTGCGATTTATAAGCGTAGCACGACTTACGAAAATCACTGTCCGAATCTACTTTCGAGATAAAATTTATTGCGTTTTGTAAGCTCATCTTTAGTTGGTTTATAAAGTTATAAGGTTCATAAAGTTTGTAAGGTTATAAAGTTTATAAGGTAAATCAATAAATCACCACATTATCACATCATCTTCTTCTTATCATCACAAACATCTGTACTGCAACTAGTGCATTCGCCACCACAAACTGTTGCCAATTCCATTGCAGCTTCATGACTATACAAATCGAGTGTTCTGTTTTGATAAAATTGGATATTTTCTTCCAGTAAATTTCCTTTTGCTTTGTAAACATCGAAACCTTTATTTGACAATATCTTTAATGCCATGGGGTGAATTTGACGTGTAATAATTACCGAAATTGCTAAGGCTTCGAGTGCCGACAAAAGTTCACTCATATTAGGAGCTAAATCGGTGGTTTTAATCCAATTGCCCGATTTTGAATCAATGTCGTACAAGCAAATACTTCCATTTACATTTAAGCCTCCGGCCAAAATATTCCGGTTCGATGCTATATCAATTATGGGCAATGCTACTTTCATAATGTTAAATTTTTTTTGTCCAAAAAAGCATTTTAGGTTCACACTCCTCAAAACCAAAACTTTTATAGAGCGATTGTGCAGTCAGATTATCTTCACGAACTTCGAGTGTTATCTTGCAATATTTTCGTTCTTCCGAAATTTCTATCAGTCTCTGCATCAATGCTTTTCCTATACCTTTTCCACGGTATTCATTTAGCACAACAATATCGTGAATATATAAATAGGGCTTCACTTTGAATGTAGAAAAATTTACAAAACAGGTAGCCAACCCAACAACTTTACAATCCAAAATTGCAAAAAGCACTTCAGCCATCGGATGATTTGCCAGTCCATCTACCAGACGAAGTTGCTGTATTTTATTCAGTGGATCAGTATCGCCCATTGGGTCGGCCATATAATGATTTGTTAACTCAGCCAACGCTTTTAAATGCTCCGGATTTTCAAAATCACAAAATTCAAATTCTATCATATTATTTCTTTTCTGTTGTCTGCCGTCAGTCGTCAGACTTTAAACCTTTTCGGGTCAATATCATACTTTTTAGTTCTGATACCCATCATTCGTTCGGTAATGCCAAGTTGCTCGGCAGCTTTAGCATTATTACCTTTGGTTGCTGTAAGCGCATCAATTATAATTTGTTTTTCCATTTTACCAATAATTATATCCAAAGTGCCTTTCTGCATAGTTTTTGAGCTTTCTGCAGTTTGGAGTGATGCTGGTAAATTGTTGGTACGCAGTACATTATCGGTGCTCAAAATGCAAGCCCGCTCTATGCAGTTTTCCAATTCGCGGATATTACCCGGCCAATGATATACCATTAAGGTGTCTATTGCTGAGGAAGTTATCCGTTTTATGTTTTTACCGTGACGCTTGTTGAATTTTTCAATGAAAAAATCCGTCAAAATTGGAATGTCGTTAATGCGTTCACGTAAAGCCGGTATATAAATCGGGAAAACATTGATACGGTAATATAAATCTTCGCGAAATTTATCGTTGGTAATAAGTTCTTCCAAGTTACGGTTTGTTGCACAAACAATTCGTACATCTACTTTGATGGGTTTCGTACTGCCAATACGCTCAATTTCTCGTTCTTGTATCACACGGAGCAGTTTTACCTGTGTCGATGCTGGAATATCGCCAAACTCATCCAAAAATATTGTACCACCATTAGCCGATTCAAATCGACCTATACGCGTATTGGACGCTCCTGTAAAAGATCCTTTCTCGTGTCCGAAAAGTTCGCTTTCTATCAAACTTTCGGGCAAAGCCGCACAGTTTACTTTTATAAATGGTTTGGTTTTACGCTGACTGTTGAAGTGAATAGCATCGGCAATAAGTTCCTTACCCACGCCACTTTCACCACGAATTAGCACAGTGGCATCGGTTGCAGCTACGCTTTCAATTAGCCGAAAAACCTCATTCATTTTACTTGAATTTCCCTTGATTTTTTCGGGTATTATCCGGTTTCGAAGTTCTCCGCGCAAACTTTGATTTTCGGCACGAAGTAGTTCCATTTCCTCCGCATATTCCTGTCTCCTTCGCATGGTCCGCCCAATCATCGAACCTACAATTTTCAGGAATCGGGTGTCGTAATCATACGAAAAAACAGCTTTGTACACTTTATGAAAACTAAGCGAGCCAATTATCTCGTCTTTGTACCTCACTGGTGTACAAATAAACGATACATCCGAGCCATTAATCTGAGTTGGAGCTTTCGTCAGATTTAAGAATTCCTTCGAATCTGCAATTTTTTTGATTAATACCGTTTCGCCAGAGTTAATAACCTTTCCGATTATTCCTTTCCCAACTTTATAAACAGCATTTTTTCGTTCAGTTGCACTTATTCCAAACGAACCTTCAATCAAAATTTCAGCACTTTCTCTGTTAACTAATGTAACTATTAATCGTTCGGCGCTTAAGTGTTCGGCAAGCAATTTTATTACGTCATCTAAATCAATATCTTTGTTGCTTAACAAATAGCTGATTTCGAGCAATACCTCTAATTCTCTAGCCCCATAACACTCTGGAGAGTTGAATTTACAAAATGTATTCATATTAACTATATGTATATTAAAATGATACAAAAATACCTATACTAAAAAACTAATGATACAAATATACGAATAAATGCATTAAAAAGACATTAAATATCGATTGAAATTTATAAAATAAAAGTATTTTATTATAATGCTCAGATTTAACATCAAATAGTATTGAAATGTAACCCAAGTGTACAAATTAAATTCAATTTATAAGCAAAAAATAAACATTATACAAACAATTTTAAAAGCTGAATTTAAAATTCTGATAAATTACTGTAATTCTATTTGCATATAACGGGATTTATTGAAAAAAAATTGTTATTTTGCAGTCTATTTTCAATCAAAATTAAATACGTGAAGAAACCCAACAAACGAAAAATTATTAATGATCCTGTATTTGGATTTATAAATATCCCAAGCGAATTTTTATACGATTTAATTCAACATCCATTTTTTCAGAGATTGCATAGAATCAAACAGTTAGGTCTGTCGTCGTATGTGTATCCGGGTGCGCAACACACACGCATGCAACATTCGTTGGGTGCAATGCATCTTATGGGCGAAGCCATTACACAACTTCGTCAGCAAGGGCATGATATTTCGTCGGCCGAAGCGGAAGCTGTGCGCGCTTGCATCTTGTTACACGATATTGGTCACGGACCATTTTCGCATGCATTGGAACATAGTTTGGTAAATGACATCAGTCACGAAGAAATTTCGCTTTTGCTTATGCAAAATTTGAATGTAGCATTCGAAAATAAACTTGACCTTGCCATTGACATATTTAAAGGAAGTTATCCCAAGAAGTTTCTTCACCAACTTGTTTCGGGTCAATTGGATATGGACCGACTTGATTATTTAAGTCGGGATAGTTTTTTTTCGGGTGTAAGTGAAGGGATTATTGGTGCAGCTCGAATTATTAAGATGCTAAATTTACACGATGATGAGCTTGTGGTAGATATTAAAGGAATTTATTCTATCGAAAAATTTTTAGTTGCTCGCCGATTAATGTACTGGCAGGTATATTTACATAAAACTTCGGTAGCTGCCGAAAAAATGCTTGTAAATATCCTTAAAAGAGCCAAAGAGTTGGCATTGCAAGGTGAAATTTTATTTGCAACACCAGCATTAAATTATTTTTTATACAATACAATTAGTAAGAATTCGTTTATAAATTCGGATGAAGCTTTAACGCATTTTGTAATGCTCGATGATTCGGATTTGATTAGTGCAATAAAAGTTTGGTCAAATCATTCTGACAAGGTTTTATCTATTTTGTGCAGGGATTTTACAAATAGGAGATTATTTAAAGTAGATGTAAATACTGCCTCAGTAACTAGCGAAGTTTATAATGAATATTTGCATCAATATATGCAGTATTTTGATATTAATAAGCATGAAGCATCCTATTTTTTAGGCGATGAAATAGTAAGTACTGATACCTATTCGGCTGAGGATGATAATATTAATATATTATTGAAAGATGGTACAGTGAAAGATATTGCCGATGTGTCTGATATGTTGAATATTCAGGTACTTACAAAAAAGGTTGAAAAGTATTTTTTCTGTCATTATAAAATTTAATATAACATAATAGCGTATTAATCAACTCAATAATTTGATTATAAAAAACTTAGATATATATTGTTTCTGTTAGTTTCAACGTTCATAAACTGAATTAAGGTCAAATAACCAAAAATTGGATTTTGTTTTGTACCTTTGCACCCAAAATTTTTTTTACTATGGAGTTTACTGCTCAACAAATTGCTGATTTTCTGAAAGGAACTATTGATGGAGATTCAAAGGTAAAAGTAAGTGATTTTTCGAAAATTGAAGAAGGTAAGCCTGGAACATTAAGTTTTTTGGCTAACCCCAAATATAGTCAGTATATTTATGATTGTAATGCGAGTATTATTCTGGTAAATAAAGATTTTAATGCTGAACGTGAAGTAAAGGCAACACTTATTAGGGTTGATAATGCGTATGAATCGTTGGCGTTTTTGATGTCGGTTGTTGAACAATCCAAACCAAAAAAAACAGGTATTTCATCGCGCTCTGAAATATCGGAGGACGTTGAAATTGGCGATAATGCATATATAGCAGCATTTGTATACATTGCTCCCGGAGTGAAAATAGGGAATAATGCCTATATTCATTCGCATTGCAGTATCGAAGAAGGTAATCAAATTGGTGATAATGTAATATTGCATGCCAATGTAAATATTTACAAAAACTGTGTATTGGGTAACAATTGTATTATTCATTCGGGCGTAAGTATTGGTGCCGATGGATTTGGTTTTGCACCTGCAGAGGATGGTGTTTATAAAAAAATACCTCAACTGGGCAATGTAGTTATTGAAGATGATGTAGAAATTGGTGCAAATACTACTATTGATAGAGCAACATTAGGAAGTACAATAATAAGAAAAGGAGCTAAGCTAGATAATCTAATTCAGATAGCACATAATGTAGAAATTGGTGAAAATACGGTTATAGCCTCACAAACTGGAATTTCAGGCTCAACAAAAATAGGAAAAAATTGCATTATTGCTGGTCAAGTTGGTATAGCCGGTCATTTACATATAGCCGATGGTACTATTTTTGGAGCACAATGTGGACTTGCAAACTCTATAAAAGAACCAAATCAAATGTATATGGGAAGTCCTGCTTTTAATTTAAAATCGTTTCAGCGGTCATCAATTGCATTTAAAAACTTGCCTGAATTACAGCGAATTACTTTTGATTTGCAGCGAAAAGTTGATGCTTTACAAACTTTAAATAAATAAAACTAATATTCGGCTTTAAGCCGTTATACAACACTATAAATCTGTCGATAGAAATATAATGTCAAATCAAAAAACAATTAACAAAGCATTTTCTTTAAGTGGAAAGGGATTGCATACAGGATTGGATATTACGCTTACTTTTCATCCTGCGTCTGAGAATCACGGAATAAAAATCAAACGAGTAGATCTTGAAGGAGAGCCAGTTGTTGATGCATTAGCCGAAAATGTTACACATACAGTACGTGGTACAGTTTTACAAAAAGGTGAAGTTCAGATTAGTACTGTAGAACATGCTTTAGCCACTTTATATGCTTATGGTGTGGATAATTGCTTGCTCGAAGTAAATGCTCCCGAATTTCCGATATTGGATGGTAGTGCCAAGTTTTATGTTGAAAATATTGAAGAGGTAGGAATACAGGAACAAGAAGCTGAGAAAGATTATTTTGTTGTAACCAAAAAAATTGAATATACGCTACCCGAAACAGGTGCTAAAATCACCATCATGCCCGATGATACTTTTAGTGTTGATGTTCATATTGGATTCAAATCACCCGTTTTGGGCAATCAGTTTGCATCGCTCGATGACTTGAAAGATTTTAAACATGAAGTGTCGAGCGCACGTACATTCGTTTTTGTACGTGAAATTGAGCCATTGCTTAGCATGAATTTGATAAAAGGTGGCGACCTTAAAAATGCCATTGTTATTTACGACGAACTAATTTCGCAAGAAAAAATGGACGAGTTGGCTCTGAAACTTCATCAAGAAACCATTGATGCATCAAAGCCAGCCTATTTAAGTGGCGTTTTGAATTTTGAAAATGAACCTGCTCGTCATAAATTATTAGATGTGATAGGTGATTTGTCGTTAATAGGTAAACCATTAAAAGGCAAAGTAATAGCACGCTATCCGGGTCACAAAATAAATACTGATTTAGCCAAAATCATACGTAAAGAAATTAAAAAACAGGAAGTTCAATGTCCGGTTTACAACGATACAATAGCTCCAATTTTGGATATTAATGCCGTTAAGAAATTACTTCCTCACCGATGGCCATTTCTGCTTGTTGATAAAATAATTGATATTAAGAAAAATATTATTATTGGAGTCAAAAATGTAACTGGAAACGAGACATTCTTTATAGGTCATTTTCCAGAGGAACCTGTAATGCCTGGCGTACTAATTATTGAAGCAATGGCTCAGTCAGGTGGTATTATGATATTAAATACACTGGAAGATCCAGAGCGATATTCAACCTATTTTTTGAAAATTGACAATGTGAAATTCCGTCAAAAAGTGGTGCCTGGCGATACTTTAATTTTCAGACTCGAACTGACAGAGCCAATACGCAGAGGTTGTGTTATAATGAAAGGACATGCCTTTGTAGCTGGAAAAATTGTAGCCGAAGCTGAGTTTATGGCTCAAATTGTAAAAAATAAATAAATACACATTTAAATATTAAACTTTTTATGAAACAACCTTTAGCTTATATCCATCCCGATGCCAAAATAGCATCTACAGTTGTTATTGATCCTTTTGTTACAGTTGATAAAAATGTAGAAATTGGCGAAGGAACATGGATTGGATCCAATGTAACAATAATGGAAGGTGTGCGAATTGGGAAAAACTGTCGGATTTTTCCAGGAGCTGTAGTTGGAGCTATTCCTCAGGATTTGAAATTTAAAGGCGAAGATTCGTTGGCTATAATTGGTGACAATACCACATTGCGCGAATACGTAACCGTAAATCGTGGAACATCGGCCAAAGGAAAAACCGTTATAGGGAATAACTGTTTGATTATGGCATATTGCCATGTGGCGCATGATTGTTTATTAGGCAACAATATTATTATTTCAAATTCGACACAGTTGGCAGGTGAGGTTATAATTGATGATTATGCCATATTGAGTGCTGGGATTTTGGTTCATCAATTTACACACATTGGTTCACATGTAATGATACAGGGTGGATCTAGGGTCAATAAAGATGTTCCTCCGTTTATTACAGCCGGCCGCGATCCACTTTCCTATGCTGGCATTAACTCAATTGGTTTACGTCGGAGAGGGTATACTAACGAGCAAATACGTGATATTCAAGATGTTTATCGTTATATCTATCTCAAAGGTATGAATACTTCGCATGCAATTGAACGCATTATGGCCGAATTACCTGCCACAAATGAACGAGATGAAATTTTGTTATTTGTGAAAAACTCACCACGTGGTATTGTAAAAGGATATTTTGAATAAGGTTAATTGGTTCATTGGTTAATTATTTTTTATATAATACGAACAATTAACATAACTAATAGGAATAAATTAATGTTGTATTTTTCAAAGTTATTTAATACAATACAGTTGTAGCTTCAAGTCCCCTTTAGGGGATTTAGGGGCAGTTTAAATTCAATTATTTAATGCCCCAAGCCCCTAAAGGGGATGTAAAGTTACTTTCGTCTTTGAAAAAATAGAATATTATATTTGTACATCTACATTGAACTCAAAACAATAAAACACGAAACAATAATATGGTAACTAACACGGATGAAACGCTTAAAAAAAGCTTAAACTTTATTGAAGCTTTTGTTGAACAGGATTTGAAAGATGGGAAGAATGGTGGTCGTATTCAAACTCGATTTCCACCTGAGCCTAATGGTTATTTGCATATAGGTCATGCCAAGGCTATTTGTCTTGATTTTGGAATAGCACGCAATTACAATGGTATTTGTAACTTACGTTTCGATGATACAAATCCAGTAAAGGAAGATGTTGAATATGTTGATTCGATCCAAGAAGATATTGAATGGTTGGGTTATAAATGGCAAAATATATATTATGCTTCGGATTATTTTCAACAACTTTGGGATTTAGCCATTGAACTTATCAAACAAGGTAAAGCTTATATAGATCAGCAAAGTGCTGAGGATATTGCCAAACAAAAAGGCTCACCAACAGTTGCAGGTACCGAAAGTCCATACCGTAATAGACCAACAGAAGAAAGTCTTGCATTGTTCTTGAAAATGAACACGGGCGAGATAGCCGAAGGTGCTATGGTTTTACGTGCAAAAATTGATATGGCTTCGCCTAATATGCACTTTAGAGACCCATTACTTTACCGCGTAATTACTTCGCATACACATCATCGCACTGGTTATACCTGGAAAGCATATCCAATGTACGATTATGCTCACGGTCAATCAGATTATTTCGAAGGAGTTACACACTCGCTATGTACACTTGAGTTTGAGGTTCATCGCCCGCTTTACGATTGGTTTATCGATCAGTTTAAAGATAGCGATTATCGCCCACGACAAATTGAATTTAATCGCTTGAACCTGACTTATACTGTAATGAGTAAGCGTAAAATGCTTCAGCTCGTACAGGAGAATTTGGTAAGTGGTTGGGACGATCCACGTATGCCTACTATTTGTGGCCTTCGCCGTAGAGGTTATTCACCTGATGCTATTCATAATTTTATCGATAAAATTGGCTATACTAAGTTCGAAGCCCAAAATGACATAGGCTTACTCGAACATGCTGTTCGCGAAAGTTTAAACAAAACTGTAAGTCGTGTGAATGCAGTTATTAACCCTGTAAAGCTAATCATTACCAATTATCCAGAAGGGAAAGTAGAAATGATGGAAACAGGTAATAATCCAGAAGATGAAACATCGGGTACACGCTTAATTCCATTTTCGAATGTGTTATACATAGAACGTGAGGATTTTATGGAAGATGCTCCTAAAAAATTCTTCAGAATGACTCCCGGACAAGAAGTTCGACTAAAAAGTGCATATATTGTTAAATGTACTGGATGTAAAAAAGACAGTGAAGGTATCATCGAAGAAATTTATTGTGAATATGATGCTTTGACTAAAAGTGGAATGCCAGAATCGGGCCGTAAAGTGAAGGGTACGCTTCATTGGGTATCGGCTCAACACGCTTTGCAGGCAGAAGTGCGTTTATACGATCGTTTATTTAGCATCGAAAATCCATCGGCTGATCCGCGCGATTTCCGTGATTTGTTAAATCCAGATTCATTAAGAGTGCTTACTAATTGTTTTGTGGAACCATCGTTGCAAACTGCAAATGCATTGGATCAATTTCAATTTCAGCGATTAGGCTATTTTAATGTAGATCCAGATTCTACTCCGGAAAAATTGGTATTTAACCGAACAGTATCATTAAAAGATAGCTGGGCAAAAGAACAACAACGATAAAATCTCCAAAAAAAGCACAACAGAAAATGATTGTGCTTTTTTTTATGCTCAGACATTATCACAAAAATACAACAAGTGTGCAATTAAATATGTATAAAAATACAATATGCTCATCTCGAACTTTATAACTGTAATAATATGAAGTTTTTTGATTATTAATGCATTTTTTTTGAGGTTAAACCTAAAAATTTCCGTACTTTTGCACTTTCATTTTTACGAGGAATAAAACTAATAAAACAACATAATTTTTTTTGTATGAAACGCGCATTAAATTGGTGTTAAATCAAACTACCATTTCTATTGCAAGTTCCATGCGACAATTAACTTAATAATATAAATGAACGCATGAAAAAGCATAATTTTAGCGCAGGTCCTTCAATTCTTGCTCGTGAGGTAATTGAAAAAACAGCTCAGGCTGTATTAGATTTTAACGGTTCTGGACTTTCAATCTTAGAAATTAGCCACCGTTCGAAGGATTTCGAAGCTGTTATTGAAGAAGCACGTCAACTTTTCAAAGAAATTTTAGATATACCTGAAGGTTATTCGGTTTTGTTTTTGGGAGGAGGAGCAAGTATGCAATTTTGTATGATTCCATTTAATTTTTTTGAGAAAAAAGCAGCTTATCTGAATACAGGTGTCTGGGCAAGTAAAGCGCAAAAAGAAGCAAAAGGCTTTGGCGAAGTAGTTGAAGTTGCATCATCAAAGGATGCTAACTACACTTTTATACCAAAGGATTATGAGATTCCAACTGATGCTGATTATTTTCACATAACCACCAATAATACCATATACGGAACTGAGTTACACACTGATATCGATTCGCCAATTCCATTGATTGCCGATATGTCGTCTGATATTTTTTCGCGTCCGATGGATGTGTCTAAATATGCATTGATTTATGGCGGTGCACAAAAAAATCTTGCTCCTTCGGGTTTAGCTTTTGTAATTGTAAAAGATGAATTGTTAGGAAAAGTATCGCGCTATATCCCTACGATGCTAAATTATAAAACACACATTGCCGAAGGGTCTATGTTTAATACACCTCCTGTATTGCCTATTTATAGCGCCTTGGAAACACTTCGTTGGATAAAAGCAAATGGTGGGTTGGTTGAAATGCAAAAACGCAACGTAGCTAAAGCAGAATTGCTTTACAATGCTATTGACTCTAGTAAAATGTTTGTAGGAACAGCAGCTAAAGAAGATCGCTCGTTGATGAATGTATGTTTTGTGATGAAACCTGAATACAAAGAATTCGAAGCTGAATTTTTGAAATATGCAACTGCAGCTGGAATGGATGGTATTAAAGGTCACCGTTCTGTTGGTGGATATCGTGCTTCAATTTACAATGCAATGCCTGTTGAAAGTGTACAAGCATTGATTGATTGCATGAATGAATTTGAAAAACAACATTAATTAGACAATAGACGACAGACAACGGAATATCGTCAATTCTGTTGTCTGTTCACTGTTGTCTGTAGTCAAATAAATATATGAAAGTACTAATTGCAACCGATAAGCCATTTGCCAAAGTGGCAGTAGATGGTATTCGAAAAGAAGTGGAAGAAGCTGGTTTTGAATTAGCATTGCTCGAAAAATATACTCAAAAACAAGAATTGCTTGATGCTGTTGTTGATGCCGATGCCATTATTATTCGCAGTGATATTATTGATGCTGACGTAATTGCGGCAGCCAGAAATCTTAAAATTGTAGTTCGTGCTGGTGCGGGTTATGATAATGTTGACCTCGAAGCTGCAAAAGCAGCAGGTGTATGCGTAATGAATACGCCAGGTCAAAATGCAAATGCTGTAGCCGAATTGGTTTTTGGGCTTTTAATTTATGCCGTACGTAATTTCTTTAATGGTACTTCGGGAACTGAATTAACTGGAAAAAAATTAGGAATACATGCTTATGGCAATGTAGGGAAAAATGTGGCTCGCATAGCCAAAGCATTTGGAATGGAAGTGCTCGCTTACGATCCTTTCTGTCGTGAAGAAGTAATTTTGGCTGATGGAGTTAAACCAACTTGTTCTGTTAAAACACTTTACCAACAAAGCGATATTATTTCGATTCATGTACCTGCTAACAAAGAAACCAAGCAGTCGATAAATGCTGAATTATTAGCATTTTTGCCTAAAGGTGCCATTATGGTAAATACTGCACGCAAGGAAGTGATTCATGATGCTGATATGGTTAAATATATGGAAGCGAATCCAACTTTCAAATATATGACCGACATTTTACCTGATAATCATGCTGAAATGTTAGCGAAATTTCCGAATAATTATTTTACAACTCCTAAAAAAATGGGGGCGCAAACTTCTGAAGCCAATGTGAATGCTGGAATTGCTGCTGCTAAACAAATTGTTGATTTTATTGTAAATGGAAGTGAGCAATTTAGAGTAAACTAGTTTACGGTCAAAATATCCATAAAAAAACCTGCAAAATTTATTTTGCAGGTTTTTTTATGGCTTTCAATGGCTTGTTTATATTAAATTTTGGAATTGTTAAGTATACTTTTGGTGTAGCCAAAGGGAATAGTTCGTAAAAATCGTCGTTAAAAATCGATATTTCAACTCTTGCTACACCTGCTGTTATAATTCCAAGTTCAACGGCGGCTTTGTACGAAACGTCAATCAAGCGGTTGCGAGCATGTGGACCTCTATCGGTCACTTTTACCACAACATAATGATTATTTTTGGGGTTGACAACCAATAACTTTGTGCCAAATGGATATGTTTTGTGTGCGCATGTCAAGCTATCGTTGTGATACCGATCACCATTAGCGGTATGCCTACCATGCATTCGTTTACTATAAAACGAGGCAATGCCACTTTCTTGCGCCAGAATTGCAGAAAAAGCGAAACAGAATATTTGAATATGTATGAATCTCAAATTTATTAATTCTAAAAAAGGCTGTCATTAAAATTTTCAATGGCAGCCTTTTTAATATTAAATTGTTTTTTCAACTACTTATTAGTCGTTGAATTTAGCGCTTAAAAACTCGCGGTTTAAACGGGCAATGTGCGAAATTGAAATTGCTTTCGGACATTCGGCTTCGCAAGCACCTGTATTAGTACAGTTACCAAATCCTAATTGGTCCATTTTAGCAACCATAGCTTTTGCACGAGCAGCGCCTTCAATGCGTCCTTGTGGCAATAAAGCCAATTGACTTACTTTGGCAGCTACAAATAACATGGCTGAACCGTTTTTACAAGCAGCAGCACAAGCTCCACATCCAATACACGACGCAGCATCCATAGCTTCGTCGGCATCAATTTTTGAAATTGGAATAGCATTACCATCCGGAACACCACCTGTATTAACTGATACATATCCGCCAGCCTGAATAATTTTATCGTAAGCACCACGGTCGACCATTAAATCCTTAATAACCGGAAATGCTGCCGAACGCCAAGGCTCTACTGTGATTGTTTCGCCATTGTTGAACCTACGCATGTGAAGCTGACAAGTAGTTGTTTCACCGTCTTTTCCATGCGGATGACCGTTGATATACAAACTACACATACCGCAAATACCTTCGCGGCAATCGTGATCAAATGCAATTGGTTCTTTGCGTTCTTTTACCAAACGCTCATTCAAAACGTCCAACATTTCGAGAAACGAACTATCGGTCGATACATTGTCCATTTTATAGGAAACAAATTCTCCTTTAACTTTTGGACTGGCCTGACGCCAAACTTTTAGTGTTATATTTATACTTTTTTCCATGGGGTTATGCCTTATAATTACGTTGTTGACGTTTCACAAATTCATATACAAGAGGTTCTTTAAGCAATGTTGGTTCTTCGCCATCGCCATTGAATTTCCAGCACGAAGCAAAAGAGTATTCTTCGTCGTTACGAAGGGCTTCGCCATCTGGAGTCTGGTATTCTTCGCGGAAGTGTCCACCGCACGATTCTTCGCGCATCAACGCATCGCGTGCCATTAAGTCACCAATTTCAATAAAGTCAGCTACACGCAATGCTTTTTCAAGTTCTACGTTCAAATCAGCGCTTAATCCAGGAACATAAACTTTAGTCCAGAATGTTTTGCGAATTTCTTTGATTCGTTCCAATGCATGTTCCAAACCTTCTTTGGTACGTCCCATACCTACAAAATCCCACATTACTAATCCAAGTTCGCGGTGAATTGAATCCACTGTACGGTCGCCCTGAATTTTCATGATTTTTTCAATTTTGGTATGCATTGCTTTTTCAGCTTCATTAAACTCAGGCAAGTCGGTGCTTAAACGTGGGGCCTGAATTTGATCAGCCAAATAGTTTTGAATGGTATATGGCAATACAAAATAACCATCTGCCAATCCTTGCATCAATGCCGAAGCACCTAAGCGGTTAGCGCCGTGGTCTGAGAAGTTAGCTTCACCAATACAGAACAGTCCTTTTACCGACGTTTGTAGTTCGTAATCAACCCAAACACCACCCATTGTGTAGTGAATAGCTGGGTAAATCATCATAGGAGTTTTATATGGATTTTCGTCAACAATTTTGTCGTACATTTGGAATAAGTTGCCGTAGCGAGCACGAATTGTTTCTTCGCCTAAGCGTTGAATTGACGATGAGAAATCAAGATATACTGCCAAACCAGTATTTCCAACTCCAAAGCCAGCATCGCAACGTTCTTTAGCCGCACGCGAAGCTACGTCGCGAGGCACTAGATTACCAAATGCAGGATAGCGACGCTCTAAATAATAATCGCGTTCGTCTTCGCTCAAGTCAGTTGCTTTTTTCTTTCCGGCACGGATAGCTTCAGCATCTTCTTTTTTCTTAGGTACCCATATACGACCATCGTTACGCAACGACTCCGACATAAGCGTTAATTTTGATTGATATTCGCCATGAACAGGAATACAAGTAGGGTGAATTTGTGCATAAGCAGGGTTTGCAATATAAGCTCCTTTTTTATACATCTGAATAGCAGCCGATGCGTTCGATGTCATTGCATTGGTTGATAAGAAAAATGCATTTCCGTATCCTCCTGAACCTACTACCACGGCGTGAGCTGAGAAACGCTCCACTTTGCCTGTAACTAAATTGCGGGCAATAATACCGCGAGCACGACCATCAACAACTACCACGTCGAGCATTTCGTAACGTGAATATAGTTTTACAGCCCCTTTTCCAACTTGGCGACTAAGGGCCGAATAAGCTCCTAGCAACAATTGTTGTCCGGTTTGTCCTTTTGCATAAAAAGTACGCGAAACTTGTGCACCACCAAACGAACGGTTATCAAGCAATCCACCGTATTCGCGAGCAAATGGAACTCCTTGAGCTACACATTGGTCGATAATGCTATTCGAAACTTCGGCCAAACGATGTACGTTGGCTTCGCGTGCACGATAATCTCCCCCTTTTAAGGTGTCGTAAAATAAACGGTAAACAGAGTCACCGTCGTTCTGATAATTTTTTGCTGCATTTATACCACCCTGAGCTGCAATGGAGTGCGCTCTACGTGGAGAATCTTGTATGCAGAAGTTCAATACGTTAAATCCGAGTTCAGCCAACGATGCAGCTGCCGAAGCTCCTGCCAAACCAGTTCCAACCACAATTATGTCCAATCGACGTTTGTTTGCTGGATTTACTAATTTTTGATGTGCTTTATAATTACTCCATTTTTCTGCTAATGGTCCCGCAGGAATTTTAGCATCAATTTGAGGTGCTTCTACCGTAGTAGTATCTTGTTTTTTTGCCATAATCTTTATTGAGTTACGAGTTACGAGTTACAAGTTAGGAGTAATTAAATACTAAAACCTAACAAGAAATAAACTGGAATGGATATAAACATCAAAATAATGATAGTCGAAAGGATATTTGCAATTACCTTAATACGTGAAAGCCACACATTGTTGCTCGCACCTACAGTTTGTAATGCACTCCAAACGCCATGTGTTAAATGCGACCATAATGCTACCAGCCAAACAATGTACAAAATAGAATACAATGGTTGAGAAAAGTAATACTTAATCCAATAAGCACCATCGGCAGCAGTTGCAAGCAAACTCTCGTCGGTGTGACAACCCATTTTGTGGCTCAGTTCTACTAACTGCATTTTTGCCCAAAACTGATACAGATGTAAGGCCATAAAACCAAGAACAATAGCTCCCAATGCAAGCATGTTTTGCGAAGCTTTGCTAACACCCTTTTGCGATTTTGTAACTTCGTAACGCACATTGCCACGCGCTTTACGATTTTGCAATGTAAGATAAATGGCATAAATAATATGTACCACAAATCCTAATGCCAAAATTTTGGTGCCTACAAGTGCATACCAGTTAGCTCCCAAAAACTCACAAATCATATTGTAAGCATCGGCTGAAAATAACACAACGAAATTCATTGTGCCGTGAAAAATCAGAAATAATACAAGGAAAACCCCTGTAATACTCAT
>Ga0247838_1001671_pt1 | contig 30781 bp, 41 predicted proteins | sample LaCruzMarch2015__5_FD_189097 | JGI IMG/M metagenome (GOLD analysis project Ga0247838, IMG submission 189097) | Freshwater microbial communities from meromictic Lake La Cruz, Castile-La Mancha, Spain - LaCruzMarch2015_15m | ecosystem: Environmental > Aquatic > Freshwater > Lake | place: Spain... | reverse complement strand
TCAATTACGTGCTATCCCTGGAGTTATCGAGATAGCGGCATATAGAGGTCGTATTGCAGTTATTGTTCATCAAATCCTTCCAAAGTTTTCTGTTCCAGAAGTAATTGAAGGGACAAAGATTGAACAAATAATCTATAATGTAACTGATGCTATTTAAATAATCAAAAGATTGGAAGTAAAATTATACCATGCCAACTATCACTGACATCTACCGCGAATATAAAATATTTTCTGGCCTCCAGAAGCATATGTTGTCTGTTGCTGCTGTAGCAAAAATTATTTGCGAGCATTCAAAAGCTGACCTTGATACGGAGAGTATTATCTCAGCGTGTTTACTCCACGATATGGGGAATATTATCAAAGCCAAATTAGACTTCTTTGCAGAGTCGGCACCAGAATTTTTTCAGCCAGAATGATTAGAGTATTGGGAGGATGTGCAAGGGAATTTTATCCAAAAATACGGAACAGACGAACATTTTGCTACACGAGAGATTGCAAGCGAACTCGGATCCGATGACATAACTCTTCATCTCCTGGATTCAATTGGTTTTTCAAAAATACCTTCGGTCCGAAAAAAGGGTAGTATGGATGATAAAGTTGTCCTCTATAGCGATATGCGTGTTGGACCATTTGGTATCATCAGTATCGATGAGAGGATCGACGAGGGAGTTCGTCGTCGAGGTCAGGCAAATAATAAAACGTATGATTTTGATGTCAAAGAATGGAGGATATTTCTTCATGAAGTCGAAGCAGATATTTTTTCCACGACTGATATCACGCCAGGATATATCACTGACGAAAGAGTTTTTCCGATAATTGAGGAACTAAAACATTGGAAACTATGAAAACTATAATGGACATCTACCGCGAATACAAAATCTTCGCTGGTCTCCAAAAACATATGCTCAGTGTCGCTGCTGTGGCGAAAATCATTTGTGAGCATTCAAAAGCTGACCTTGATACGGAGAGTATTATCTCTGCGTGTTTACTTCACGATATGGGGAATATTATCAAATCAGACCTTCCAAAATTTCCACAATTTCTCGAACCAGAGGGTTTGGAATATTGGCAAGGCGTTCAGAATGAATTTTTCGAAAAATACGGACGAGATGAAGATGAGGCCACGCTCATGATAGCTCATAAAATCGGTGTCAGTGAAAGAACTCTTCATCTCATTAATTGTATCAGTTTTTCTCTTATAGAAGAGACATGTAGGAGTGAAGATTTCGCTGATAAAATCTGTAACTATAGTGATATGCGTGTTGGACCAAAAGGTATTTTATCCCTGGATAAAAGAATTGATGAACTGATAGTACGCTTGAGATTTAAAGGTGCATTCTCAGAGATGAAAGTGGTTGAGGATAGTCGTCCTATGAGACATCAGTTAGAGGCGGAAATTTTTGCTACGGCTGATATCACACCAGCATATATCACTGATGAAAGAATTGCTCCTGTAATCGAAGAATTGAAAAGTTGGCAGGTTGTTTAACTCTTTTTTTATGCCACACCTCGAATTTCCCAACATAACACATAAAGATGCTTACCTCGAAATGGTCAAGGAGTGGGGAAGTGCTGAAACCATTCCGACGAGTCCAAGTAAATTATTTGCTGGGAATTCTTTTGAAGAATTTCTGGAACTCGTTGAGAGTGATATCTATGATATTGAATGAAGAGTTCCTGCTCACCTATTTTTTCTCATCGATGATATTTCTTCGAAAATTCTCTGAGCTATTCAGATCCGTCATCATATTGACCATCCAAATCTTATAGAAGTTGGTGGACATATCGGTTATGGAGTTCGTCCCACTGAACGAGGGAATTGATATGCTACTGAGATGCTACGACTTGCACTTCTCGAAGCGAAAAAACTCGGCATTGAAAAAGTACTCCTTACCTGCTCAGATGACAATATCGCCTCTGCAAAAGTGATCGAAAATAATGGTGGAAAGTTTGAGCGGTTTACCAAAAAGGACGGCGAGAAAAAGCGGAGGTATTGGATTACAATTTTGTAACAACTTTTTCTAGTCTCTTACAAAATTCTTCTAAATCAGAGAGATAGATGTGTTCTTTTGTCGTGTGCATATTGTGGCAGGTGGCACCGATTGAGACCCATTGAGTTCCTGGATATTTATCTGCGAGGATACCGACTTCGACAGTTGCATGTGTGACGACGGTTGGTATTTTTGGTCATTTTTTACTGCTCATTGTCTCTGCTATATTTTGTATAAACTCATTGTCTGGATCAGCATACCAAACAGGAGTTTCGTGGTCGAGTTCGTAGGAGATAGTACGTGCTTCAGATTGTGGAAATTTTCCAAGAGTATCAGTTATTTTTTTCTTCATCGGTGCGATACCTCCGAGAGTATTTGTTCGGAGAAAATATCACCACTTGAGTTTTCCTTCTTTGAGACGGAGTTTGCCGAGATTCCATGAGGAGAGGGGAATATTGTCTGGGAGAGACTTTTGTATACCAGAGCCGACTTGAGACAGGAAGTCGAGAATATCTTTTTGATAATGAGCATCGTAGTCTTCATCAACGATTTTTACAGAGAGTCCTATATCTTCGTTATTGAATTTTTTTTGCAATGATTTTTCTTTTTTTTCGAGCCATGATTCGAGTTCTGTGATATCTCCACTGTAGAGGACGATTGCTCTCGCACTTCGAGGTATAGCGTTATCAGCGTCACCTCATTTGATATCTGTGATACCGATGATGTCCTCTCGGATACTCAGTATTTTCGTGAGTTCTATCAGTGCGTTTCATTGTCACTTATTGATATCTATACCAGAGTGTCCACCAGCTAATCCAGAAATACGAATCTTTATAACATTCCCTTTACGGGTTATTTTTTTTGGTTCATACCGACAGGTGATGAGGAGAGTACCGCCACAACCAATACCCACACTGGCATTACTCGACCAATCGAGATTGATGCCGTAGTTTGCACTGACTTCGAGATCGAGCTCATGAGCACCGACGAGACCTACTTCTTCACCCATAGTAAAGAGGAGCTCGAGGGATGGTCTCTGTTTCATCTCAGCCACTGCCATCATCGCTGCAACTCCGATGCCATTATCCGCTCAGAGTGTCGTCTTATCTCACCAGAGGACGCCATCTTCCTCGACGATAGTGACACCTTCTTCTGACCAATCATGTGATTCTTGAGCAACACAAACCATATCCATATGTCCTTGGAGACAGAGAGTTTCTGGTGTAGCGCCATCTGCTTTTATGAGGAGATTTCCTATTTCATCATCCTCGTAGTCCCAATGATGTTTTCTTGCCCATGCAATAAGCCATTTTTTGACTTTTTTCTCTTCATACGATCTCCTGGGTATTTTGGAGAGTTCTCTGAAGTACTGTAATGTTTTTTTGTAGACCGACATCCTCCTGATTGTAATCATACTCATACATATACAAGTACCTCTACTTGCGAGATTTGGAAATTCTGTATAATCTGTGGACTATGATTCGACGCATTTTCCTTTTTGTGCTCACCAATATCGCGATTATCGTGATGGGCACCATTATTTTTGCTCTTATTGAGCTGATTTTTGGTATCAATATAACAGGGACTCTCCATACTTCATGGTTATCTCTGGCTATTTTTGCTCTTGTGTATGGTTTCTTTGGTGCATTTGTCTCTTTGTTTTTGTCTAAATGGATGGCAAAGAGATTTCATCATATGAAGATGCTGTCTCCAGAGGATATCGGTACATGGAGTTCTGCAGAGAAGCTTGTCTACCAAACTGTTGATCGTATAGCTCAGACCAATGGAATTACTACCCCAGAAGTTGGTATCTATGAATCTCCTGAAGTAAATGCTTTTGCGACTGGAGCTACTCGTAATTCGTCTCTTGTTGCTGTCTCCAGTGGTCTCCTCGCTCAGATGCAGACAGATGAAGTCGAAGGTGTCATAGCTCATGAGATGGCTCATATCCTCAATGGTGATATGGTGACGATGACTCTACTCCAGGGAATTATCAATGCTTTTGTCATTTTCCTCTCTCGTGCACTCGCTCAGATTATCTCTCTTGCTCTACGACGTGATGAAGAGGGGTCAAATGGGTTTGTCTATTTTGGTATTACGATTGTTTTGGAGATTCTGTTGGGTATTCTGGGTTCAGTGATTGTCATGGCGTATTCTCGACGTCGTGAATTTGCTGCTGATGCCGGCAGTGCCTCATTTGTCGGTAAGACAAAAATGATTAATGCTCTGCGTGCACTCCAGAGAATTCATGAAACAAACGTAGTTATCCCAGGTGATCCAAAAATTGCAGCACTCAAAATCGATGGCAAAACGACGGGGTTTTTGCATCTTTTTGCGAGTCATCCACCATTAGAAGAACGCATACAAGCACTCCAGACTCGGTCTATTATCTAATATCTATTATCTAAATATCTGGTATGAGTTTTTTGCTTTTTTATAATTTTATCTGGTGAGAATTGTTTCTGATTTTTCTCGGCATAGTCTATATCATTTTCCACACGGGACATGGTCTATGGTGACAGATTATCAATTGGCGTGAGTTTAAAATCGTGCGACAAAAAGAGCGTACTCGTATACGTCGTCGACATACTATAGAGCAAAAAAAGATTGATTCCCAAACACGTCGTGCTGATATCTCCCTCAATAGCGTGAAGAAAAAAATATCTGCGAAAGATAAGATCGCACTGCAAAATATATTTAAATCCGTCCAAGCCAAACTCGTCGTCCGTGAATATGATGAAGCTCGTTCACAGATTATCGAAGGCCTCATGATCGATCGTCATAATGAAGACCTCAATATCCTCCTCGCTCAGCTCTATGAGATGGAAGAGGATTTCGAAAAGGCAGAAATTCTTTTCCGCGATATCATCCTCCATCATGATCCAGAAAAAGCGGATGCGTATGTCTATCTCGGTAATAATCTGATTCGTCAGGGCAAACAAACTCTTGCCTATGATATATTTAAAAAAGGTCTCGAGAAATCTCCACGCAATATTCAACTCTTAGAGACACTCGCAGAGCTCGGTTATGAACTTCATGAATACGAAGAAGCGCTTCTCTATTCTCGTAAACTCACAGAGACCCAACCAAAACATATTCGTGGATATGAAGTTTTGGGACTCTCACATCTGCAAGTTGGTTCTGATCAAAAAGCGTATGATACCTTTCTCACACTCAGAAAAATCGATCCCTACAATGAAGTTGTCCATGTCTGGTTACCAAAAGTAGAAGAAAAACTCGGTATTCATCCTGATACAAAGCGTCTTGCTGATAGATAGTCTCCTCTCTTATGTCTGCTAAAATTCCTCCATCCTCTCTCGAATCAGAACGTAGTCTTCTGGGGTCTCTTTTGATCGAGCGAGAATGAGTGACAAAAATCGCTGATATGATCATGTCTGATGATTTTTATGATGACAATCACGGCACTATTTATGCAGCTATTATTGAGCTCTATCGTAAGAATCGACCGATTGATATCGTCACTATTTCAGAAGCACTCACAGCTCTCGGACAACTCGATGTGATAGGAGGCAATGCGTACCTCGCTGATCTCACTATCGCTGTTCCGACCAGTGCTCATGTCTATGAATATGCACAGATAGTCAAAGCAAAATCAGTGCTCCGTAAACTCATCAATACAGGGAGTCTTATTGCTTCTTTTGGTTTTGATGAAGCAACTGAAATCAATACACTTCTCGAAAAATCTGAACAGTCCTTGTTTAAGATTACGCAGACATTTATCAAAAATAAATTGACACATATCCGAGATATTCTGGATCTGCGGTATGAGGAATATGCAGGTATTCATGAAGATCCAAAACAGATAGAACGTTCACGTATCATGACGGGCTTTCGTAATCTCGATAACAAACTTCAGGGGCTTCGAGGTGGCGATCTCGTGATTTTGGCTGCTCGTCCATCTATGGGGAAAACCTCCATGGCACTCAATATCTCTCAAAATGTTTCAAAAGGGAAGAATGTGGCTATTTTCTCTCTTGAGATGAGCAAAGAACAACTCACTGATCGTCTCGTCTGTGCAGCGATGGGTATTGATTCCTGGAAACTCCAAAAGGGAGAATTGACAGATGATGAGTTTGCTCGGATAGGAGATGCCCTTTCTCAATTATCAACTTCACATATTTATATCGATGATTCAGCGAGTATGACATTACTCGAAATCAAATCTAAGTGTCGTCGTCTCAAAATCGAATCTGGCCTTGATATGGTCATGGTCGATTATCTCCAGCTTATTCAAGGCAATAATCCTATGAATCGTGTTCAGGAAATTTCTGATATCTCTCGTGGTCTCAAATCTCTCGCACGAGAACTGAATATTCCTATTATTGCCCTCTCTCAGCTCTCACGAGCGGTTGAGAGTCGTGCGAGTAAAGAGCCAATTCTCTCAGATCTCCGTGAATCTGGTTCTATCGAACAAGATGCTGATATCGTCCTCATGATCTATCGTGAAGAATATTACAATAATGCTGAGATGCAGGAGAATGATATGAATAAAGGAAAGACCACTATATTTATCAGAAAAAATCGTAATGGTCCTGTAGGTAATTCGGACTTTATATTCGATGGGAAATTTATGAAGTTTCGAGAAATCGACACCACACGAGTAGGGTTTTAAGATGATCTCTCTTTGATAAGCCCTAAGTTTTTCGCACCTGAAATATACTGATCTATGTTGAGACAGGCTTCGTCCCCTTCTTTTCTAAATTCATCACGTGCCATATCAATGAGCTTGATAACTGTGTCTCGTGAATCTGTTTGGATGATGAGATTTGCTTCTTCTACATCGAGAAAACCTCTATAGACGAGTTCTCCATGAAAATAATCCATCATACTATGATATTGTTCTCACCAGAGAATAAGGGGGGCCTTGCAGATGTGGTTTACTTGCATGAGTTGCCATGTGTAGAAAAATTCGAGTAGTGTCCCGACTCCACCTGGTCAGATAATAAAAGCATTTGAAAGGAGCATAAAAGTATCCAATCGTGCTGAAAACGTCGTTTTTGTATCTGAGTATTCGAGATATTTGTTGGGCTCTTGCTCGTAGGGAAGTTCTATATTGATACCAATTGTGCTCGATGTATTGTTCTTATCAGCTAATTTATGTCCTTGAGAAGCTGCTTCCATAGCACCAGGACCACCTCAGGTAACGATATCATATCATTTTTCAGCGAGATGCTGTGCGAGTAAGACAATTTCCTTGTAATCTGCATCTTCTGGCTTGAGTCTAGCGGATCCAAAAATTGCGACTTTGTAATGATCATTGTGTATTAGATCGAGAAGTCCGTCTTTTTCAAGGAGATCTTTTTTATGGAGTTTTTTAGTGTGATTCATGTTGTTTGATTATGCTTTTTATATGATCTAGCTCTTTATTGAGGAAATAATTGAGCACTGTTCTGATAATAACTATTCCTCACAAGACTCATAATTGTTCTATACTTGGCGTAAAGACAGTTTCAAGGATATCAGCTGCTACGAGGAATTCGAGACCGAGAAGGAGATATACTCATAATTGATAGCGTATCGTGTCATGAGAAATGGATCGACTGACTCTCAATTCAAGAGAGATAAAATTGAATAGCCCATGAACGACGCCTGTGAGAATAATACATACTCCTACAAGTCCTACAAAAATAGCAAAACTATCAATCGTGTGAATAATATTTATATCCATGACTTCAGTGTATCATAGAATTATATGTTTTTCAAATGAATCCACTCTTCTGCTTTTTTGAGCTGCTCTAGCGTCCCAATATCGAACCATTTTCCCTGTAATTGATATCCGTAGACTGGTTCTTTCTGGCTTACATATGAGATGAATTCTCCAGCTTTGTCCGCTTTTCCTGACTCGATGACGTCTGTTAGGTATTGAAGTGTTGATTTTTTTAATACATAAATAAGTGTACCTATAAGAGTTGAGCCAGGATTTTTTGGCTTCTCAATAAATTCTGTAATTTGACCATCAGGACTGAGGGTGACATTGCTGAGTTGTTTTACATATTCTAAAAGTCAGACATCATAGAGTCCGAGCGTATTTCCTCTCTTTTTAAAGTTTTTCATGAGTTCAGAGAAATCATCTTCTATGAGATTATCCCCCCCGAGAATGATGGCATCTTCATTGATTGGGTGATTATTTACTGCAAAAAGCATGTCGCCAACAGGTCATAGACGATCTTCATTTGAAGTGGTACCGTCGTTCAGCAGTGTGATATTTTTATAGTTTTTTTGTGCTAGCCATTCTTCAAAATTATGTATAAACTTTGCGTTTGAAACAATGATAATCTCTGAAATCTCTGGTAATTTTTGAAGTTTTTCAATTAAATATTCTATCATTGGTTTGCCTGCTACGGCTACCATCGGCTTGGGTGCATTGAGAGTCAGAGGATATAATCTCGTACCGTAACCACCAGCGAGGATAATTGCTTGCATAGTCAATATTATATCAGAAAATATTGGTATTTTAAGCACTCTTCTGTTTTTGCAAATCAAAAGTTTTTCATATACTGACGAGCGTTATTAATTTTTATTTCTTGTGTGTTTTTTATGGCTCCAAAAAATTCTGAACTTACTCAATCCCAAAAGAAAAAATTGAATGAGACTTCCGCTGCAGGTACACCGGGTCAGTCACGTAAAAAGAAACCAGAAACCAATAAATATTCTTCACTTATTACACTTCTTGCTGTTTCTCTGATTTTTGGAGGAGGTATTTTTTATCTTTTTCAGGGTGTGAATCAGAGTAAAGATGTGGCTATCTCTGATTTTGTACAATCATACAAAAATGGTAAATATAGTGCAGTAGAAATACGCGACCATACTATTATTGGTACACTAGCATGAGCGTCTACGATTCCAATTGATCAGTTTGATTTTGCTGCGCTGTCAGCTGAATCTACGACAAAAGAAGTCTCTATTCTCCCACCTCAGGATTCTCTGAAAGATATTGGTATTGATATAAATGCTCCTCTTCATACTGTCAAAATTCAAGATACCACTTCGATGCATTTCTGGGCCGATCTCGCGCCTACACTTATTGGGACGCTTCTTTTCCTAGTCCTTTTTGTCCTCTTGATGTGACGCATGATGTCTGGTTCAGGAGGTGGACCTATGAGTTTCGTAAAGAATAAATCAAAGCGGTACGAACCGACAAAGGGGAAGATTCTCTTTTCTGATGTAGCTGGTTCAGCTGAGGAAAAACAGGATTTACAGGAATTTGTTGATTTTCTCAAGACTCCAAATAAATACAAAAAACTCTGAGCAAAAATTCCCCGAGGTGTACTCATGGTAGGGCCTCCAGGTACTGGTAAAACCCTTCTTGCTCGAGCAGTAGCAGGGGAGAGCGATGTCCCCTTTTATTCGATTTCTGGTTCTGAATTTGTAGAAATGTTTGTCGGTGTGGGTGCTGCTCGTGTGCGTGATCTCTTTGCAGAAGCAAAAGCGCATGCACCCTCTATTATTTTTATTGATGAAATCGATGCCATTGGTAAGAAACGGTCAACTGGTTTTGGTGGTGGACATGATGAACGTGAACAGACTCTCAATCAGATTCTCACAGAGATGGACTGATTTGATAATGATACCAATATTATCGTCATGGGGGCTACTAATCGTGCAGATGTCCTCGATCGAGCACTCCTGCGTCCTGGCCGATTTGATCGTAAAGTGACGATTCATCTTCCAAATCTCGAAGATCGCGTAGCCATCCTCGAAGTCCATGCGAAAAATAAACCAATGGCAAAAGATATCAATTTCAGAAAAGTAGCAAGTTCGGCTATTGGTTTTTCTGGTGCTGATCTCGAAAATCTCCTCAATGAAGCAGCTATTCTTGCTGGTCGTGATAATGCACAAGAGATAACTCAGCACATGCTCCAAGTGAGTATTGAGAAAATCATCATGGGGAATACCAAGAAATCCCATGTCATGACTGAGTTTGAACAAAAATTGACTGCATATCATGAGGTTTGACACGCACTTGTCGGGAAAATGACTAAACATTCTGATCCAGTCCATAAGATCTCAATTATTTCTCGATGAGCTGCTGGCGGCGTGACATGGTTTCTTCCAGAGAAAGACCGTACATATGTGACAAAAGCAAAAATGCTCGATGAGTTAACTGTCTACTTTGGTGGTCGTGCTGCTGAAGAGATATTTTTTGGTCCAGAATATATCACAACAGGTGCTTCTTCTGATATTGATAGGGCTACTGACATCGCTCGTGATATGGTTACCCGATATGGTTTTGATTCTGATATTGGTATGGAAAATATTGCTGGACGTATGATAGTCGATAATCACCTCGGTGAGGTGGGTGATGCAAATGTCATCTCTGATGTCACGAAGCATCTCGTCGATACCAAGGTACGCAAGCTCCTCTTGGATGCCTATGAAAGAGCAAAAAAGATCATCATAGCTCATAAAGAACTTCATGAAAAAATATCGAAGGTTCTCATGGCAAAACAAGAAATGCTCCAAGAAGAATTTGATGAATTTTTCGTAGACATAAAAGTCCCAGAGAAAATTCTCTTATAGTATTTAGTGTGAGCTAAAGGAGGCAATTTCTTGTCTTTTTATATTTTTGTGTATTATCTCAACGTTTTTAACTTTTTATCGTTATTTTATGGCTAGCATGGATGAACTCAAGGTAGGAAAAAAAATCATTGTCGACGGACAACCGTATGAAGTGACAAAGTCCGAACATCTCAAAGTCGCTATGGGAAAAGGTATGGAAAAATGTACTATTGTGAATCTCCTCAATGGTAAGTCTATGTCAGCTACATTTCATGCAGTTGATAAGGTTGAGGCAGCTGATATTCAGCTCAGAGATGCTGACTATCAGTATACGGATGGTACCGCCTATCACTTTATGGATACTACTAGTTTTGATAGTTATTTTATCAATGCCGATGTCATCGGTGAGAAGAAATATTTTTTGGTTGAAGGGGATAAGACAACTGTCATGTTTTGGGATGGAAATCCTATTAATGTACAGATTGAACCCTCTGTAGTCCTCGAAGTAGTCGACACACCACCAGGGGAAAAAGGTAATTCTGCATCTAACAATCTGAAACCAGCCAAGCTCAACACTGGTCTCGAAATCAAAGTACCTCTCTTTATCGGTCAAGGTGAAAAAGTGCGTGTTGATAGCCGTACGTATGACTATCTTGGTCGAGCATAGTGTATTTACTACGTTTATTCTATAACCCTCTATTTGTAGAGGGTTTATTTTATAAAAAATGTAACAGGTTTGAGAAAAAATGCGATTAGTCCAATGATATTGATGTAGATACTCAGAGTCATAAAGCCTGATAAACATGCTATCCAGAGAGCAATATTATGCTCGAAAAGTTGTTCAACGGGATCTTGCGTTCCTGTTGGAGTCGGTGTCGTGATTTCTTTTTTTATGTTCTCTTCTGCTACTTTTATACCGAACACCCGAGCAACTTCTTTGTAAGAATCTGTAATAGTATTGATTGTTGCTTCTGATTTTTGGCTGATTGTTCTCTGCGTGACCTTACTTTTGAGGTATATTTCTTTGATATCGGTGACAAATATTTGTGTTGGTCCATACACCGTTATGCCAACCCAGAGAGACAAAATGATACCGACAATTCATACAATGAGTTTCATAGAATTTAATTACATGTTATAGTCCAATTTCCATTTGTATCTTTTCATTTTCCTACGATTTCATAGGTGAGCCCTGTTCGTCTATCTATATGCACTTCGTGAGATACATCTTGATATGTGAGGAGTAATACTACATGATCAGGTATGGCTGTAGTATTCGTACTTTTATAGAGTATATCTTCACCCACGAACTCAATTTGTAGATCAATAATATCAGTGAGAGGTCCTGTATCCGGACATGCATGTGTCGATATCTCCATATCTTTGAGAGTCCAGGATCGTATTTTTCTTGTTGATGCATCGTAGGAAGTTTCTTCTGTATCGGCAAGATTTGATTCTGAGGTCATATCTATACGGTCTTTTCATTTTGTGGGGGATATTTCTACGAGACGTTTTCTGACTATTTTTTTATTTTCTGTTTTCCCTAGAAGTGCATGCAGTTTTTCTTCATCGAGAGTTGCTACCATTTTTATGGCTATTTCTTCTACTTTATTTCTTTCTTTTGCACGAAAAAACCCACCAATATTGCTAATTTGCGTCAACATAATTATAATTACAATGACAATCATTATTTCTACAAGTGTGAATCCTCTATTTTTCTGATGTATTTCTTGCCCAAATGATGTTTCTGACATATTCTGAGTGTGTATTTATAAAAACAACTATGTACAGAGTATATATTCTCTTTCTTCTGGCAATAGGATTGCCGATTTTTGCGGTTGATTCTTCGCTGAGTATTCTCCAAGCAAAGAAAATTTCGGATACGTCTCTGACCCTCAGCTGGCATCCTATACAAGATGCTACGAAATATAAAATAATGTATGATGAGAGTGATCTCCTCGACCCTCTCTCACCAAATCTTCTCCTGGATACTGATTTTATGACTCCCACTGAAGGAATACTTACCAAGCTCACCCCATGAACAGAATATACACTTATGGTTCATGGCTACACAGCTGAAGGGAAAAAAATAGGTCAAACTCTCCCACTTCATGTACGTACTGCTCGCACACCTCCCCAGATGAATGTCGTTCGTGATCCTCTTTTTATCAATGCTACGACGATTGAAATTGTCTTTTCTCAGCCAATCAATGAGAGTACAGTGGATGTCACAGTGAGCAATCCAAAAAATAAAAAAATACTGACGTTGGCATCAAAGAAGACTTCCTCAGAAGATATGAGAATACTGACTCTGATTTTAAAAACCCCTATAGAGATGGGTCTTCCCTATGAAATTATCCTCAAAAAAATAGTCTCCCTTGACGGAGTAGAATTACCACCAGAGAATCGTATCCCTATGAAACTCGTCTATCAAGGAGAGCTTCCTGCTGGTATATCTGGTATTGTACCATCACCTCTTCCTGTTATTCCTCCGCAAACTGTAGAACCAGAAAAGATTTTTGCTGAACCGGTTCCTATTGATGCGCTTCCAAAAACTGGTCCTTGACTTATCTGGATCGCACTTATGTTGTCTGGTGCTCTCGTTTTTTCTAGAAGACTTATCAAAAAAGTGTAGTAGCAGAGTGAACTCCTATATTTTCACTAATATAGAAGGCCCCATAGCAGTACAGATATACACTGCTTCTATAAAAGTAACTGTTGTTTTTAGTCCTGTTGGACGCGCTTCTTTGAGATGCTGTATAAATGCTTCTAGATTTTCGGTCAGTTTTTTTGAACCAAATGAGAGTTTTCCAAAGACGCCATGGATATCGCCCTGTTTGTCATTTTTGACTTCAAATTTACCACCCTTGAGTTCTTTTAATATACCTGAGAGATCTTCACCAACTGTCCCTGATTTTGGATTTGGCATGAGACCTTTAGGACCGAGAACTTTTGCGATTTTACCCATCTTACGCATCATCACTGGCGTAGCTATCGCAATATCAAAATTGAGGGGAATAGAACCATTTTCAATACCTGAAATCAAATCATCACCACCAGCTATGAGCGCACCACCTGAAATGAGTGATTTTTCATCACCAGCATCAGTAAAGGCAGCTATTTTTATTGCTTTACCAGTCCCATGGGGGAGAGACATACCCATACGAATCATCTGATCTGCCTTTGTGGGATTGATACCGAGACGGAAATGAATCTCAACTGTTGGGTCAAATTTTACAAAATTTGTCTTTTCGAGAAGCGCAATTGCTTCTTCGACTGTGTAGGTTTTGCCAGCTTCGATAAATTTCGTTGCTGCGTTATACTTTTTGCCTCTTGGCATATAGAGAAAAATAAAAAAATAATTGGTACAAGCCCCAGCACCACTTTTTCGAGACTTAATTGCATCGAATCTCAAAAAAGTGGTGCTGGGTCCCAATACGAGTGGAATAATACAAAAATCTTGCAAAAAGCAAGAAATTTGTATGCTACACAATATTATGATTACCCTCAAGCTCAGAGATACCAGTGGCATTTGGCATACTTTTACCGGTGATTCAAAACTCTCTATTTCAGAACAATGCGAAAAACATGGCATAGATTCACCTTTTGCGTGTCGTGCTGGTGCTTGCACGACCTGTGCGTGTTATGTCCGTGCTGGTGCAGAACATCTCGTGCAAAATAGATTTGGAGAAAAACTCATCGATACTGAAGATAATCAATTTTTAACCTGTATTGGCGGTCTTCATGATGGGCATGTTAGCTCATCAGAAAACTATGAAGTTGTGCTCGACTTTGGAGAGTAATTTTCTTACTGAAAGAAAAATGGAGCAATAGTTTTGAGTATCCATGGGATCATAGCTAGCGCGACAAGTCCGATGAAGATATCCATGATTTTCTTTTTTGCTTCATCTCGGAATTCTTCCCCTTCAGGGAGAATACCAGTTATAGATATCATGATGCCTATAACTATCATCACGAGTACGCCTATTACGAGACTGATGAAAAATACGTATTTATAGATACTTGAGATAAATTTTACAAATCCATCAGTAGCTGAAACAGTGCATTTATATCGATCATCCTGTCTTGTTTTACCACTTCAACTATCGAATGGTGTTTCATTTCCTGACATGGAGCACGGTTCACTCGTGTACGTTGTGATGTTCATTTTTTTTAGAGCTGAAGGATCTACAGCTTCATCTTCTGCGTATTCACCAATTCCTGGTATTTTTTGAGTTATAGTCTCAGCATGAACATAAATCATTGTTATGAGCGCCAGGAATATGAGCATGGTTATTTTCTTCATAAATTTAGATATTAAGACGAATTATTTCTATCAAAAATGTATAGGAGAGAATCAAGAGTATCGTGCCTATAAAAGTATAGAGAATGATCTTTTTACCTCTTTCTGCTCTTTCTTCATCTCCCGCAGCTGTGATATACCAGTATGCTCCTGTGATGATACATATGAGGGCTATAGGGCCTGCCAGGAAGAGACAAAAATTGGCTATGTTTATGAGTACGAGCATGATGCCCATAGCATTGAGTGTTCCACCAAAAAATATTGCTCGGTAGAGAGACTCCATAAATCATACTACGACGAGAGCAATTGCTCCGTATATGACACGCATTTTCGTTTCTTTTGTCAGATTTTCATTATTTCCACGGAGCATCAAACTAAATCCTGCCCATGTAAACATCGCAACTGCTGTGGCTATCATGATGACTTCGAAAAATTTCATAATGGCGATGACACTTCCATTACCCCAGAAATTTTGAGGACAAAAGAAATAGTTACATGTGTTCAGAGATGATTCACTAAATGTTCCCCCGGGATCTCGCGTTGAAACCGTGGTCACTTTTCGATTAAAGTCATCATCGAGATAGCTACTTCCTGTGATTATCATATAGACGAGCTCTGCTACGTTGACCATAAATAACCCCACCATGATGAGTAATATCCTATATCGTCCGTCGGCATTTTTTTCCTCATCTCACATACTCGTCACAAATATCATCCCCACGTAGAGCATAGCAAGTAATGCTACTCCATTCAGTACCACACGTGCTGTTTTGATGATATCTATCAAAATATTTCGTAGAACAGTAAAAAAATCTGATCAGTTTGGTTTTATGATAGAGTTACTCGAGAGTTCACGAGCACTTCCTCCTATCCCTGTCACACCCGCAGCAAAAGACGACCCATGGAGTAATATAGCGCAACAGAGTATAATATGGGGTAAAAATTTGTGAATGTTTGAAAAAAAATATCGCATACTATATATCTTGGTTTGTGAAAAATCCAGCATAATCATCGCGGTGGATGATATTTTTTTGTTCGAGTTCTTGAGCATAGACGTACATAGGTATCATACCTTCTGATCGTCCCATCTGTATAGCATTTCCTATCTGCGATAAATCTCAGGAACGAATGAGATTTTTGATGCCACTATTCACGAGCATGAGCTCAAAAAGAGCTATTCGTTGATTCTCTACATCATGTCTTGGTACGAGGCGCTGCGAGATAACTCCGAGGAGACTATCAGCGAGCCGTGTATAGATCTGTCTCTGTTGTTCTGGGCTAAAAAATTGGACTATACGACTAATAGTCTGAACACTTCCAGCAGTATGTAGTGTTGAGAAGACAAGATGGCCAGTTTCTGCCAGATTCAGTGCTGCTTCGACGGTTTCGGTATCACGCATTTCTCCAACCATGACGACATCTGGATCTTCTCTCATAGCGGCACGAATGGCCGCGACAAATGAATTTGTGTCTCGACCGACTTCTCGCTGAGAAAACACTGATTTCCTATCTTCAAAAAGAAATTCTATAGGGTCCTCTATCGTGATAATATTCTCGCCTCGAGTTTTGTTTATCTCTTCGAGCATTGCTACGAGAGTGGTTGATTTTCATGAACCAGTTGGCCCTGTGACAAGTACGAGTCATTGTTTTGCTGTGAGAAAACGATCTATCGCTTGGGGCAAACCTAAATCCTGTATAGATTTTGCTCCCTGCTCGATACGTCGAAATGAAAAGACGAGACGCTCAAGTGACCATGATCCATTTACTCGAAATGAGACCTTGTCAATGTCGCTCACATAGCCAAAATCCACATCATGAGATTCTTCTAATTTCTTCATGATTTCAGGGTGTTTTTCGAGGATCTTTTTTTTGATTTGGTTCAAGTGGTCTGGCGTGAGACTTGGTTCGTGGTCGACTTTGAGGAGTACTCACTCAATCCGATATGTGATTGGTTTCCCTGCTGAGAGGTGTATATCAGAGGCCTTTATCGTTGTAGCGAATTTGAGGACGCTTTCTGTGTTGAGTTCTTTTTTTGCTTCATCGTCAAAAAATTTCCATGTTTTTGGATCAATGTTTTGACCTTGTGTGGCTTTGGAGGTTTCTTGCTCTTGTTTTTTTTCTCGTACGAAATTTATCACTTGAGGGAAATGTTCTCGAGCGTATGCTTTTGCTTCATCGAGGGAATTGACTATATGTGTCGCTTGTTTTATGCCTGTGAGTTCGAGGATATCTCCGAGCTTACCAGGTATGACAATACTGGATCATCCATTTGTTTGGAGGTATTTTGTTATCTCGATAATACCTGTGATAAATGCGGTTTTGATACCTTCTACTCGAGAGAGATCAAAAACAGCTATTTGTGGCGCTTCTTTTGCGTATTTGAGGATACTACCAAATATTGGAGGTGATGTTTTTTCATCGAGAGTTCCTACACATAAGAGTATGAGTATGCCATCTTCATGTACTGCGCTATTTTGGGTTATTTCCATATAACCAGCATAGCATATCTGTGATTTTTTTGCCAACTTCCTCGTACTAAAAGTAAGTAAGAAGAATATTGACTTGTTTAATATTTATTTTACACGAATAATTTTTATTCCACCCTCTTCTCTTTCTCATGGAGATTGTCTGAGGAGGGGGTGTGCAGGTGTTGTTGCGATATTTGCCTGATTCAAGTCATCGAGATTGATTTCTACTTGTTGTACTTGTGTATTTGCTGTCGCAGAGAGTATTCCGCGGACGACTCGATAGTGAATCTCATCCATCATCTGCAGAAAAAACTCATAGGCACGCTCTTGGTAGACGAGAAGTGGTTGTTTTTGATTATATCCTTCAAACGCGACATCTTCTCGGAGGTTAGCCATCTTTTCGATGTGTTCCATCCAGAGCTGATCGATAGCTGCAAGATAGATTTCCCGCTGAAAGTGGTCAAAATTTCGCTCTCAAAAGAGTTTTTGTACTCCTTCGAGTTTTTTCTTCCATAGGATAAAAATCTCTTCCCGTATTTCATCAAAATCTACACCACTGAGAATGATAGTTTCCCTCAGAATATCGCTCAGACTCGCATTGAGTTTTTCTATATTGATTTTTAGTTCTTCTTCTTGATGTCGTACGACTAACCGTTCAGCTTCATCCCGGAATATTTTCTCAATTTGGAGATCTATGTCTGAGCCAGTATCATCATTTTTTGCAAAATCTTCGAGCATTTTCTGACGTCGTCCATAGATGATGAGACGGTGTTGATTCATGACGTCATCGTATTCTAGGACATGTTTTCGCATGTCAAAATGTCTTCCTTCGACTTGTTTTTGGATAGCGGTGATTCTTTTTGTGAGAGTTTTGCTTTGAATGAGTGGCTCATCTTCAGGGAGACTTGCAAAAAATGGCGAATTAAACATCGAGAAGAGTTTGTCACCACCAAATATACGCATGATGTCATCAGTAGGGGAGACGAGAAATTGGCTCATACCAGGATCACCTTGACGACCAGAACGTCCACGGAGTTGATTGTCGATACGACGAGTTTCATGTTTTTCTGTACCGAGAATTGCGAGTCCACCGAGTTCTACGACTCCTTCACCGAGCTTGATATCTGTACCACGTCCAGCCATATTGGTGGCTATAGTGATAGCATTTTTTTGACCAGCTTTTCCGACTATTTCTGCTTCTCGAGCATCTTGTTTTGCATTGAGGACTTCATGCTTTATTCATTTTTTTGTGAGCATGTCAGAGAGCAGTTCTGATTTTGCCACAGATACTGTACCGACGAGAATTGGTTGCTCTGTTGCATGGATCTTTTCAATAGTTTTTACGATGTACTCAAATTTCCCTTTTTCATTTTTAAACAGGAGATCAGCACGGTCATCACGAATAAGTGGTTTGTTAGTTGGGATTTGTACGACATCGAGTCCATAGATTTTCTGAAATTCTTCTTCTTCAGTTTTTGCTGTACCAGTCATTCCTGATAGCTTCTCATAGAGACGAAAAAAATTCTGGTAGGTGATATTTGCGAGTGTCTTGCTCTCACGTTGGATGGTGACATTTTCTTTTGCTTCAAGTGCTTGATGGAGGCCATTGCTAAATCGTCGTCACTCCATGACACGACCGGTATGTTCATCGATAATCATGATGTCATCACCTCGTACGAGATAGTCTATATCTCGTATGTAGCATGCTTTTGCACGGAGAGCATTTTCTATATGATGGAGATCGTTGTAGTGGTCAGAGACAAAGATATTTTCTACTCCGATAGCTTTTTCTACTCGTTCAATTCCATCTTCGGTGAGTGCCACAGTTTTTGTCTTTTCATCGACAGTGTAGTGCTCTGGGTGAGAGAGTTTCCCAGCCATCTGTGCGAATTTGATATATTTTGACGTTGGTTCATTATCTGGGGCTGAGATGATGAGGGGTGTACGAGCTTCATCGACGAGAATTGAGTCGACTTCATCGACGATGGCAAATGCCCGACGTGACATCACCTGGTCAGCAATGGAAGGAGCCATATTATCACGGAGATAATCAAATCCGAGTTCAGTATTGGTCACATAGACGATATCGCAGTTATAGTTTCTCTTCTTTTCATCACGTGATTGACTATTGAGTACGACTCCTGTCGTGAGACCAAGGGCTCAGTAGATAATGCCCATTTCACTAGCGTCACGTCGAGAGAGATATTCATTCACTGTCACGACATGGACAGGATCGCCCGAAAGTGCATTTAGATATGCCGCCAGTGTCGCTACGAGTGTCTTTCCTTCACCAGTACGCATTTCTGGGATATTTCATTCATTCAGCGTCAGAGCACCAACGAGCTGAACATCAAAAGGTATCATGTTCCATACCTTCGTTGACCCATCAGGAAGCGTGAATTCTTGATCATAGATGAGTTCACTGGCTCTTCGATGCAGGGCAAGTGCTTCAAAACGAAGTGTCTGGACCATTGCTTCACGATCTTCGATATATCTTTTTTTATTTTTCTCATGAGCATCTGCTTTTTCGGTGAGACCAAGAGCAGCATCATTATCGATACGATCTTTTTCTGTGATATATGCGAGCCGAATAGGATCAAATTTTTGTTTGAATGCTTCTGTTTTTGTTTTGACGGCATCCAGAGTATCAATGGTTTTCTTATAGTCCTCTTCGATTTTTTTGATTTTTGTGAGGTCTTTTTGGTAGCCATGGAGGACTGCTACTGTTGGGTCGCCGAAGAGTTGAGAAAAGAGAGACATATAAAGAGAGAAAAAAGCAGAAAGAATAAAGAAAAAAGATAGGATTTTTCTTTTGATTTGTTCTGATTATAGGGATTTTTAGATGAAATCCAGTGTATCTACACTATACACAAAAGCTCTCCAAGATTTCTTTCAGGTAGTAATAAGTCCACTTCACCCGAGGTGAGTTTTTTGAACATATCTCGTTGATACATCGCTTCAGTTTCGATGCATTTCTTTGCTTGTGCTCCATAGGTTGATTCTCCAGAGAGCATGAGATGATTTGGGCCTGTAAGCATAGATGTTTCCATATCTTCTATTTCCGCTGGTATGATCACTCATTCTGGTGTGAGCATACTCTCGAGAAAGCCAGTAGCACAGATCGATTCGATTCAGTATTTCCGACATGAAGCGAAAAAGTGTGATTGTATCTGGTGCATATTAACCACCGCTCGTGGATCCATCTCTACACGGAGATCTCCTCGTCCGAGCATCGCGAGAGTAAGTATTTTATTTGCGAGTATTTCATCAATATAGAAGACTGCATGGGGAGTTTCAAATTTTCACCCGAGATTTCAAGTGTAGCGGTATTCTTCACGTATGATCTTCACAAAATGAAGAACATCTTCAGGCGTTGAAAAATAGGAGACCATGACATTATCCACGTATTCAAAACCGAGGATATCACGTGCAAATTCAATACTTTTTCTGTCATGATCAGTGATACACTCGATTCCGAGAGGACGATTTCTCACACAGATTCACTTGCGTCCACCGAGGATAAATGTGTCACTTCCTGAGAGGATCTCTGTACACTCTATAACAGCTCTCTCATCTGATTTTTCTCGGACTACAGCCGTCATTTTTGCGTCATCGAAAATCACGACATCACCCACTTGCATCACTTCTACGATTTGTGGGAAACAGACACGGAGTTTTCCTGGTGTACAAAATCGTTCCTCTGAGGTTGCTGACGCATAGGTCACTTCGAGCATTTCTCCGAGCTTGACTGTTATGTCTCCCTGTGGTCACATCTCATGTATACGCGGCTTAGGGCCTTGGAGATCTATGAGAATAGGGACATGTTTGTGAATCGTTTTGAGATATGCTGCGAGAGCGTCGAGATCTGTTTCTTTTCCAATATGGGAACAATTTACACGGTAGATGCCTATCAGATTGAGCGTCTCAGGACTGTCTCGGAGGACTTTTGTCAGTGCTGGTCAGTGGGTTGCTACGATATAGTTTTCTGGTATTGCTTTTTTCTCTTCACGGGTAGTAAGGGAAACGTTTTTAAATGCTTCTACCGCTTCAGCATAGAGGAGTGTTTTTTCGTTTTGCATAGAGCGATTGTATACAATACTGGTTGTATTCAAGAATTAATTATTTTTATGCCAGAGGTAGTATCCAGTCCATCCAATAGCACTTGTCACAATAAGCGTCATTCATACAATGAGAAATATCTGATATACGAGTTCTTGTTCTGGTTGAAAAAAGTATATCCAACCCCAAATTATGTCATACCCGATACCAGCGATGATTATATCAGACACTTTATTTGAGAGGGCTTCATCTGATCAGACTCCTACGACCGTTTCTCCTATTTCCCACACAATGGCGATGATAATTGTTACCAAAAATCCAATCAGCATATTGTAACCGAGAAGTGCACAGAGAAAAGCAGGCATTGTCCCAAAAAGTGTATGTGGAATAGTCCACAAATCTATAAAATCTCTGTGCCAGAAACTGTCATCGTACCATTTCTTTTTCATAGAAAGAGTGTAGCTATAAATGATCTTATTTCAACACGGTCATACCGTTGAAAACGGTATCCAGGTGAAAACATTACCGATTCGCACTATGTTTTATTCTACTCGATATGCCTTAGGGCATTTCTCCGGTACTTTTTCTGCAAAAAGTACCCAAAAGCATTCAAGGGGCAAAAACTCGCTATAAGCTGAATTCAACAGTATTCTGTTTTCATCCCGCTCAGACAGTTTGCCCCTTAAAAATCCTTTTCTGTTTTTGTTAGAGGTTATTTGTAATTCCTATTTTTCCAATTCCACCATTTGAGGAGTTCTGGGTCGCGTTTCTCGGGAGGAGTATCGGCGAAGTATACTGCACAACGAAAAGTATAGAGCATACATGGGTCTTGCACACTTCCACGAAAGCGGTTATGGAGGTCATACAGCGCCTCAGGATCTCGTCCTCGTAAATCCTCCACTTCAGCAATACCCATTCCTATCAAATCTTTTGCAATAATTTTTCAGATTCAGGGGATTATTGTTAGAAAGCTCATGTTTTTGTTGAAAAATTTTAATCTAGGATCTCATCTAAATCTGTAATTTTTATTTTAGGGAAAGTGTATGTTCATCTTCCTCAAATAATTGTAATTGAATTAATAACTCAATCAGAAATTGAAGTTTTACCATTGACTCAGGAGATATAGCTATGTTCAGTATGATATACTCAACTTGCAATTCTTTTTCACACACTGTCTTGGATTATCGAAATAGTTCAAAAATCTATTGGCATCCTGCAAGTTATATCGAATCAATTACGTCATGTTGTTATTCCAATAAGTGAATTTATAATTATTTGAAAATTATTCTGAGTTACGTCAATTCTTCTCTGAGAGTATTCCTCATTGAGTTCTATTTCTCATAGCTGAAAAAGTCTTCTGACATCTCTTATCTGAGCATCAATTATATCAGGAGTCAGCACATCAATATACTCTTCGTCAAGACAATGTGTCATAAAATCAGGAGCACTAAATACTTCTTCTAACAATGCAGGAGAACAATTTTTTCTAATTTCCAAAATTATCTGTAAATCTTCATCAAGTCATCTTTGATTAAGTATTCTTCAATGTGAAGCCCTTTTTTCAAAGAGAGTTCTGAGTAGAATTTTGATAACACTAGCCCTTTCTTCTCTTCCATTTTCTAAAATTCCACTCACTGAAAATTCTGAACGAAGAACACTTAATACATCTTCAAAAGTATGTCATCATAATAATATATTTGACCATGGTTTAGCAAGTTCTCGCGGTAATGCAACTCATCAAATTTCTGCAGCATTGATAAGAGGTAGGGTAGCTATTCATTTTAGAACTTCTCTTCTTTTCATTGGATGTTTTAAATCTTCTGCAATCCGATTCGTCCTTTTTCGTTATCTACTTGGATGACTTTTACATGGACTTTATCTCCAGTATTGACGACGTCTTCGACGCGAGCGATACGCTTATCAGAGAGTTTGCTTATATGGATCATACCAGATTTTCCGCCACCGATTTCGACGATAGCTCCGACGCCTTCGAGGATTTTCACGACTTCACCATCGAATTCTTGACCGATTTCGATTTCACGGACGATATTTTCGATAGCTTTTTTCGCGCCTTCTCATGCCTCTTTATTTGGTCCAGTGATGACAACCATTCCATCATCAGCGATAGAGATTTCTACACCGAAGTATTTCTGCATATCCTGGATAGTTTCACCACCTTTACCGATGACCATACCGATTTTCTCAGGATTGATCTTCATAGAGATGAGAGCAGGAGCATGTTTAGAGACTTCTGAGCGAGGCTTGTCGATAGACTTGAGCATACCCTGGAGGATAAATTCTCGAGCGCCTTTTGCTTGCTCAAACACTTCTCGGACGATTGCGAGCGTGAGACCGTCAATCTTTGTATCCATTTGGAGAGCTGTGATACCTTTGCGAGTACCAGCGACTTTGAAATCCATATCTCCGAGGAAATCCTCTTGAGCTTGGATATCTGAGAGGACGACGTATTTACCAGTCGCATCATCGAAGACCATACCCATAGCAACACCAGAGACTGGAGCTGAGATAGGAACACCAGCATCCATGAGGGCGAGTGTCGATCCACAAACTGAGCCCATTGAGCTTGAGCCATTACATGTGTGGACTTCAGAGACGACACGGACTGTGTAGCCGAATTCTTCTATTTTTGGGAGGACAGGTGTGAGTGCTTTTTCTGCGAGATTTCCATGACCGACTTCACGACGACCGACTCCACGCATCATCTTTATCTCACCGACTGAGTAAGGGGGGAAATTGTAGTGGTGCATGTAACGACGCTCGTATTCTGGGTACATACCTTCGACGAGTTCATTATCGAGAGGTCAACCAAGTGTTGCGATGGAAAGAACTGATGTGACACCACGACGGAAATGACCTGAACCGTGTGTGAGAGGGAGGATACCGACTTCTGTCATGATAGGACGCACTTCGTCACCTTTTCGGCCATCGAGACGACGACCTGTTTCGAGGACATTTTTACGCATGACTTTTTTCACGTATTTGTAGACGAGTTCTCCGATTTCATTGCCGTTGAGCTCTTCTGTATCTTCTGTATAACCAAGAGCTGTCTTTGCTTCAGCGATGATTTCTTCGAGCTTGTGATGAAAATCCATCTTACCGATATTGTAGAGCGCTTCGATTTTCTCAGCAGAGAGCACTGCGAAGACTTTTTCTTCGAGACCAGCAATGCCTGTAGTGAGATCGAGATCTATTTTTGTGATAGGGTATTTCGCTTCAACAGTCTTGATAAAATCTTTCTGAGCAGCAGAGAGCTCTGCGAGGACTTTCTGAGCGTATTCAAAACCACGCATGACCATTTCTTCACTGGCTTCTTTTCCGCCCATCTCGACCATCGTGATGATAGAGGCAGTACCTGCAACAGTGAGTTCATAGAGAGCATTATTGATTTCGTCAAAAGTTGGGTCAAATATCATACCACCATCTTCCATGACCGCGAGACGGACACCAGAAACAGCGTCTTCAAACTGGTGTACACCAGCAAGCTGCAAAGCGATGCTCGCGCCTGTGATACCCCAGACACCGAAATCTTGTTTCCCAGTGGCAGAATAGATCGTTGGGATAATCTGGACTTCGTTTGTTGTGCCTTTTGGGAACATCGGACGAATAGGTCGATCGATAAGACGAGAGTTGAGAATCGCAGAAGTCGTCGGACGAGCTTCGCGTTTGTTAAAGCGTCCGCCACCGATATGACCGGTTGAATAAAAACGTTCTTGATAGTCGACAGAGAGAGGGAAGAAGTCCGCTCCTGGTTTGCCTTTTTTGCTGACACCAGCAGTGGTGAGGAGGACGTGACCGAGTTCATCTTTGATGGTCACTGCTCCATCGATGAGGAGGGCAAATGAACCAGTTTCAAAGGTGTATGTCTTACCAGCAATAGTGTAAGCTTTCGAAATCGGAGTAATCTCTCCGACGTTATTGTCGCGAATTCACTGAATCATAATAGGGTGGATAGAAGATAATTATGTAGGTAGAAGTAGAGAAATAGGTAGAGGGCGGATTTATAAAAAATTCCTTCCTCTATCTCTACCCTTACCTCTTACCTGGTAGTCCCACAGAGGAAGAGCCCAGACTTACCTCATAACTGAAGTTTTTCAGCTATCGGGCAAATCTAGAGTTACTTCACTACGAAACTTGGGAAATTATATGGATTTTTTTGAAAAAAGCGAATATTTATTATATCACAATAACATATATTTGACAAATATAATTATATAATTATTATTCTTATACTTATTTATTAAATACAATAATTTATGGCTGAAGAAAATAGTTTGTTCAGAGCTATAGAAACTCATGATGCTCATTTACCAGAATGTAGTGATGATGCTTTGATAATGGATGATGCTATATATTTAGTTAGAGTATGACATACACAGAGACTATGTGATAATATTTTGTCTCTTGCTCAAGGCAATGGTATAACAGCATGAAGAGTTCTAAGATTGATTGCTAGAAATGTAGTTACAACGGATGGCTGAAAATGATTGAAAGATGAATTTCTTGAAACTTATCCTTTCACCCATGCTGCATTGGATTATCTCATTAGGACTTTTGCTGATCCTGAAACTAAAAAATAATTTCTGGAACCGATGATAGGAACGAGTTTTACGCCGAGCGAGTGAGGAGTGAGTAAAATGAAGTGAGTTGAACTGGAAAAATGCCTTGAATGGCATTTTGAGTAGTAATGGTCGCTTGTGATTTATTTGGCTTGCCATTCCGAAGCGCATACAAAAGAACATTTGCCCATCTTTCGCTTGAAGAGCTACGGAGGGCATTCTCCACTTAGGCGAAGAATGGAGCCGATGACAAGATTTGAACTTGCGACCTGAAGTTTACGATACTCCTGCTCTACCAGCTGAGCTACATCGGCATGGTGGCGAGTTTAATACGTTTAATACGTTTTACAAGTTTAATCCGTTGTGATTTTTTCCAGTAGTTTCTTCTCCACCTCCATAAATACTTCTTCGAGTTGTTCTTTTTCTTCTTTCGTAAATTTTGACAGTACCCAATCAGCAGCGTCCATATTTGGATGGCGACCAATACCGATTTTTATACGCTTAATATCTGGTGTTCAGAGTACTTCAATAATCGAACTAATACCATTGTGTCCACCACCACTTCCTGTCTCACGAAATCGTACTTTGCCAAATTCCATATCGAGATCATCTGAGATAATGATGATGTCTTCGGGAGCAATTTTATAAAAAGACGCACATGCTTGGACGCTTTTCCCAGAGAGGTTCATGTAGGTTTCGGGTTTGAGAAAGACGCATTTGATTCACTCAAGAATACAAGAAGTGTAGAGTCCCTGGTATCATTTTTTCCATTCCTCTGCACTCATCTGGCTTGCTACGTCGTCGACAAAAAGAAACCCGACATTGTGCCGAGTTTCTCTATATTCTTTTCAGGGATTTCCGAGTCCGACGATGAGTTTCATGAGAAAATTTTAGAGGTCGCCTGTCCATGCTCCGACACCATTGGGACTATTCGCTCATGTCGTATTTCTCCGAGTACCACCAAAAACTGGAATACTACCTGATGCCCCTCTATCAGATGAGTAGATAGATTGCCCACTTGCTACTTCAAAACAGGATTGGTCAGTTTTGCCAAAGACTCTATCAGAGACACATTTCATAGTCTGAAAGATATTTCCAGGACTAAATTTTTCTCAGATACTTTCAAAACCAATTGATCGAGACACAGCAGGTGTCACGAGGATGATGATAATAATAACTAGTAAACCGATAACAGAGTATCGAATCATATTGATTGCTGGATGGACTTTGTGTTCATCACCACCAGAGATGACTAATAAAAATCCTCACCAGAGTACAAACATGATAGTAAGGAGTACAGCGATGAGGAGGAGGATAGCGATACCGACGGTCATGAGTTCTTCCAGAGTATAAATCTGGGTAGCAGAATCAGCAAAAGTTGATGTCTGAGCGTACACTATAGAGGTGAACATGGTTCGACGAGGTTTAAGAAAAGCCGTTTATCATTTTTTATGCCGATAATTCGGACGAGAGACTGAAGTGCACGGATAGTTTTTCATCCACGACCAATTACACGTTTCATATCATCTGTGTGTACAGTGAGCTGATAGCGTGTTGCGTCTGGATCTTCCTTGACCTCGAGTACAACTGCGTCAGGATTTTCGACAATATTTGTGATACAAAAGCGTATAAATTTTTCTGCCATAAAAGGGGAGAGATGTTACAGCTGTGCCACGAATAAAAAAACTCTCGCGTATACTAGATACTGAGAGAGTTTACTTTGAGAAGTCTTTCGACTGAAGGAGATAATTGAGCACCCTGACTGACACGAGCACGTACCTTATCCATATTGATGTCATATTTTTTTGATTGAGCATCATACCATCCGAGGATGTCTACTTCGCCACATTTGACGGGCTTTGTATGCTCTGTGACAACGATACGATAATGAGGGACATGTTTACGACCTGCACGGGAAAAACGAATCTTTAACATAAGAAAAGTGATATAAATACGTAGGTATTCTAGACAAATGTGTATAAATGCAAGTTTTTTGTTTGTTTTTTCTTATGAAAAGATTCTTCTGGTACTTTTGATGACAAAAGTACCCAAAACCACTGGGAACAAATAAACTCGCTTTCCTCTTCAGCAACTTATTTTCTGTCTTCACGACGCTCAGACAGTATTTGTTCCCAGATCCTCATATCCGTAATACATGTTGTTCTATTTTTTAGAATTGTTCGATTTTGCTCTTTGATTTTTACTATTTATACTATAATTACTCTATGTTTGACTCTCTCAAAAAAAATGCAGCTATCTATGTTTCTCTCGAAGAAACTGATCAACCTATGACCTGGTGTGATGATTGTGGTAACTACTGAATTCAAAAGGCACTCTTTCAGGCGCTCACTCTTGAGGGTATCCAACCAAAAGATGTCATCGTCGCCTATGATGTAGGATGTTCAGGAAATGAATCTGATAAAGTCTGATTGACTACGATTCATGGACTTCATGGACGTGTCTTGCCTCTCGCTACTGGTATCAAAATTGCCCATCCAGAGATGACCGTGGTTGCCCATGCGGGTGATGGCGCGACATTGAGCGAAGGCGTTAATCATCTCATACACACCGTTCGACATGATAGGAACATTCTCTTCCTACATCACGTTAATGCGACATTTGGTCTGACAACTGGTCAGGCGAGTGCTGTGACTATTCCATGAACCAAGATGAATGCTACGCCACTGGGTGTCGATACACCACCAGTTGATTCACTTCGTCTGCTTTCTGGGTGTGATCCGACGTTTGTTGCAAGGACTCTTTCCTATGATATGGACCATATGACAGAGGTTTTTCAAGCTGGACTTCGGCATCCTGGTTTTGCGTATATCGAAATTCTCCAACTCTGTCCAACCTATAATCGAGTGCAAAATCGTGAATGGTATGAAAAAAATATTGTACGTGTCTGAAATGGCTACATGCCTAACCATGAAAGTTTTCTTGGATGTCTCAAACTCTCAAAAATGCCTGTTGGAATACTTCTCAGTGAACCACGGGAGAATCATCTTCAAACACGGAAAAATCTCGTGGAAGAAGTCAGAAAATATGATATCGCGTATCTGCTGTAAAGAGGGTTGCCATTCCGTTCTCGCCACGGAAGTCCAGTAAAATACTATTTCCGCTTTGTACTTTTTATGAAAAAAGTACCAAAATCACCGAAAGCAAATAAACTCGCTAAACTTTTCAGCAAGAAAATTTCTGTATTCTTGACGCTTAGACAGTATTTGCTCTCGGACTCTCTTTTCTGGAATTCACGTTAGGAATACAATAATTAATCTTTTATCTTTTTGAGAATGAGTATACTCAGATAAATTCTTAATCTCATAATATGATACTCTCTGATTCTCAAATTCTGGAAGAAATCCGGAATAAAACGATCGTCATAACTCCTTTTCGAGAAGACTGTTTAGGGGGTAATAGCTATGATGTACATCTCGGTAAGCATCTTGCCATGTATGATGATGTTGAGCTGGATGCCAAAAAACATAACACCATACATCACTTTGATATACCTGAAGAAGGTTTTGTTCTTATGCCAAACACGCTCTATCTCGGAGTGACAGAAGAATATACTGAGTCTCATCTCCATGTCCCTTTTTTGGAATGAAAATCATCTACAGGTCGCCTCGGTATCAATATACATGCTACAGCTGGTAAATGAGATGTTGGTTTCTGTGGGCATTGGACACTTGAAATATCCGCAAGTCAGCCAGTGAGAATCTATGCGTGAATGCCGATAGGGCAACTTCTCTATTTTCCAGTTCTCTGAGAGATTATTACGAGTTATGCTTCGAAGAAAAGTGCAAAGTACGCATCACAACCAGGATATCCTGTAGAAAGTATGATGTGGAAGAATGTATTTTAATCTTGCGCTTTCGTCTCACTTATTCTCACGGGAAAGGCGAGAAATAGTGGGTAAAGGGAGGAGGATGAAAATATCCTTTTCTATGAAACAGCATTCAAAGATTTCCTTGTTTTTTCTATCCACGTCATTCCTATACACTGATATCACCTCAATTGAAGAAGTTTCAGGAGTTTTTCGTATTCATCTAATAATTCTCAAAAAGTTTTCATATCTTGCAATGAGAATTCACCTTTGGCTAATCTCTGCTGCCTTTCCATTTTATCTAATGAATTAGAATAATCACCTAATGTATCGAGTAATGTTGCTATGCAAGCAATACTATTCTTGGCTTTTATTGCATCAAATGCGTTAGATCAACCTTGTGTGCGAAGTTGAACGAAACAAGAATCCAATACTCCTTTATGGTTTCCTTTTAATGTTCCAGGAAGATAATTTGCTACACCTGCAAAGAATACTTGCATTCCTTCTTCTATTGTCCTGATTTTTGATATTTCTGGTAGACCTCAGGAGATAAATTTTGGTATTGATGAAGCATTTAAAGTAGCATCAACCATTCCTGCATACTCGATTGCTACACTGGGTACTGCTTGTGCAGGAACTGGAGTTTCTGTTGGTGCACCTTTGTCTCTTCAAAATAATTTTCCAAGCCCCATAAATTTTATTTTAAATAATAATTTACCATTATAATAACATTATTGAATTTATTTGTCAATAACTTGGCGAGTGTTAATCTAAGATTCTGCATTAAAAGAATTTTATTTCAATTTTAGGAGCTTATGGTCTGACTGTTCGTACGTAATCTTTCTGCATAACAGGTGAATTTGGCTTTAATCTAATTCTTATGCTAGTTGACTCTGGTAATATAGTTTGTCAATCAACTATTATTCAAGGGTTGAGAGACTTAAGGTCTTCAAAAGTCATGCCAGATAAATCTAGGATATCATTTATGCTACAGTCTGCACTTTGGGTAAATCCTGCTATGACACCATTTTCAGTAT
>Ga0247838_1001668_pt1 | contig 30824 bp, 32 predicted proteins | sample LaCruzMarch2015__5_FD_189097 | JGI IMG/M metagenome (GOLD analysis project Ga0247838, IMG submission 189097) | Freshwater microbial communities from meromictic Lake La Cruz, Castile-La Mancha, Spain - LaCruzMarch2015_15m | ecosystem: Environmental > Aquatic > Freshwater > Lake | place: Spain... | reverse complement strand
TTTATAATCATCATATTCCACAACGCGCCATCAACCATCAAACACCTTTCCAAGCCGTCCAAAAATGGCAAGAAGATAAGCCTGAATTGTTTGTTAAAAAGGATTATGATCAGGTGGGACTTGACAATTAACTCAAGGCCTTTTAATCATCGAAAATCGTCAAGGTTGCGAGCCCAAGCCTTCCAAATCGGCGCGAAGTTCTGAGTAGCAACACAAGCCGTATTGGTCTTTGAGCAACTGTGCTTGCACGAAAGCCTTATCACCAAAACTGCCCCAACGGCTGCTGGCTTCGTCTTTGGTTTTCGGCGGGTGCTGGTGCGCTAGTGCTAGCCGATAACCACCGCTGTTTTGGGGGGAAATCGGCTTCATTGTTTTAATAACTCTTGCCGATGGATGCTTCTTGCCAATTTTTGCAATTGCGGGTGGGTTTCGTCTAAGACGGTTTTCAGTTCGGCGAACAGGCTTATTGCGTCTGGTGTGTTGTAGTGGCCTTGGTCTACCCATTCGGTCAGGCGTTCGAGTTTTTCCCTTTCGGCAACAGGCGGCTGCGGATTGACGTGCATGATGCTTTCCAACACATCACTGCTGATTTCGCCATAGGATTCTGCTAAAGGCATAGTGGCGACATCACGACCGTTTTCGTCTTTTCCTAATAACCGGATAGATTCTCGATGGACGGTGGAAAGCACTTGCGGGCTGTGGGTAGTGACGATGAATTGGATTTTAGGAAAGGCTGCCGTTAGCGTATCCAGCACCTCTTGCTGCCAAGCAGGATGCAAGTGCATATCCACTTCGTCAATCAGGATAATCCCGGGGCTTTCTTGGGCGGCCCGGTTGCCTAGCATCGGATTCAATTTAGTGGCCCTAAAAGCAATGTCAGCGACGATGCCGATCATATTTCTGATGCCGTCACTGAGTATGGCAACAGGCAGCTCGCCGTGGTCAGCGTGAACCGCCACTAATTCTTGCCGTGCCGCGCTATAAGTGAGCCCTTTCCAGCCTGATGGTTTCAGGCAAGTATTGACGGCGTTATTGACCGATTCGATGTATTGGTCAAATTCGCCGGGAATATAAGGGATGCCTTTTTTTATTGCTTCGTAGCGTTGCTCGGACGCGGCAATATTCCAGTAGCGAAACCATTCGGCAAAGGTTTTGTAGCTTGAACCTGAATCCAGGCAATTGCTGTAAGCAATCGAGCGCGAAGTGGCTTGCAGTTTGGTTTGGGTCAGTTTTTCCATTTGCCAAAGCCGACCTGTACCGTAATAAGCCAATACAGGTAGCAGTTCGCTGATATTTCCTGCACGGATAGCGTCTTGCATACGTTTGCCGTAATTGATTAACTCTTTAGCTTCTTTAATGGTCGTCTTTGATTTTGTAGGATTAGATAATTTGCGTTGCCAAGTATCGGGTTGATCTAATACATCAAATATAATACTGCCAGGGATAAAGCCTTCGGCTTCTAAGTTCACACCGCCAATGGCGTATTCCATTTCATTGCTAGCTGTTTCACGGATACGGTTTAGGCGTATGTCATTGGTATGAAAATGTTTGCCAGTCGCTTCATCAAATGCACGGACATAAGGGCCTAAAGCGATGGCAACCGCGTCCAAGATTGCCGTTTTGCCGAAACCATTGGGCGCGATCAACACAGTCAATTGTGGGTGGAAGTCGATTTCAATATCAGCAAAACAGCGATAGTTGTTTAGTTTTAAGCGGCTTAGCTTTAGAACTGTCATGTCAGCCTCATAAATTTCCCGCATCACCTGTCCACTCTTTGTCTAACGGGGCTAGGATGTGGCCAACGACGACCGTGCCACTCAAAGCTTCCAAACATTTCAAAGCGGCTTCGTAGGCACTGTTCTCAAGCTCAGACAATGGCTGCTGTTCAGTGACATTCATTGGATTAATATCTTGATAGCTCATAAGTCACAAACCCAAAAGCATTTTAAGGCGCTTTTCAAGCATTACTTGGTCAGTTGTGGCAAGTTGTCCTAATTTCGCCAAAATCAAGCGGTTATCCAGCGTGAACAGTTTTAGGCGAATAATGGACGGAGCAGGCAATCCGGCGACCATTAAATCTTCAATGCGAGTATCCAAAGGCCAATCGGAGTGCTTTGCGCTGGTAATCATGGCCATAACGCTATGGTCGATGCGCGAGTTGAAAGCCTTGTCATCGGATAATACCAAGGCGGGGCGGGTTTTGGTGGATTGCCGGTCAGTAAACGGAAAGGGTACTTTGACAATATCGTAACGGCTATAAGTCACGATACGCCTCGTCATCTTCGGTGCTGTTCCATTCTGATAGTGTGCCGCTAACGGCTGCCAGATAATCTAGGTCTAAAGGTTCTAATCGGCGTACCCAGATACGCCCATCGGTTTCTGTTTCCCAAGCAATGGTGTCACCCGTTGTAAGATGCAGTTTTTTACGCACGTCGGCGGGTATGGTAACTTGACCTTTACTGCTAATTTTTGCGAGTTGTGACATAGCGCCTCCCAATATCGTAAAATGTCCTTACTGTAAGACAAATTTACTATGACTGCAACAGTTGCAGTATCGCCCGAGATAATAATTCTTCCAGGTCATAGTTAATGCTGGCGACACCAAAATCCGGTTCTTGGTTGAATGGGTTGGTCAGGTAATACGGGCCTTGATGATTGTCGCCATCGACTAAAACAATGGCGAGGATGAATTGTTCGCGCTGGTTCAGTTCGTAAATGATTTCGTTGCGGCTGACGGTGAGCGTGGTTTAGCCTTGGGCGCGGCCTTTGACTTCGATATGCCTTGCTGCGGAAACCCGTGCCAAGACCGCACCGGGTGGTGCCACCGCCAAAGCCTTGGATTACAGCCTCCGGCGTTGGCCGGCCTTCAGCCGTTATGCGGAAACCGGACACCTCCCCATCGACAACAACCCCACCGAAAATTGCATTCGCCCGATTGCCATCGGCAAGAAAAACTGGCTGTTCGTGGGTTCGGAACGGGCCGGTGTCCGTGCCGCCGCCATCCAAACTTTACTGGGCACAGCCAAACTCAACGGCCTGAACCCCAGCACATGGCTGAAAGACACCTTGGAAAAACTGCCTACCTGGCCCAACAGCCGCATTGACGAACTGTTGCCTTTGGATACGGCATTCCTTAAAACCGTTAAACATAACAAGCTTTAACCATCAACGTCGCTGGGTTGTACGCTTACCGTCGTTGATGGTAAATTTGTTGGTGGTGAAAATCCTCGCAAAGCCCTGTCCGTGGAGTGTACCGACAACATAATCCATCATTCCGATAACTTGTGCGTCAGTGTCCGCGTCGCCGGGCAATAATTTGGCTTTGGGATAACTGCGGGCTAGCCAATAAGCAATGGCCTAGAATTCGGTCAATGCGGTGCCATTATTGATCACCAAGGTCGGGATCGTGGCTTTGGGGTTGATGGCAAGATATTCAGGCATAGTGTGGTCACCAGCCATTAGGTTGACCAGATGCGCTTCAAAGACCAATTCAAGCTCTTCCAACAATATATGGATGCCCAATATATGGATGCCAGTCGAGCAGGAATCCGGAGTCATATACAATTTCATGCGGATTTCCTATGGTGATGATGTTACCGGCATTCCAGAACATAAGAATTCACATTAATAGCAAAATTTTGCCACAGCTCGGCGATACCATGCCTCACCTCATTGATATATGCTTTGTCAGGTTTGTGCTCGGTAGGAAAATTGGATAATGCACACGATGTACGGTGCTTATCAACAACAAACAATAAAAATTCGTCTATAAAATCATCAAAAGCCATCAATAATTCTGTAGTCAAATCCGATAAGCCCCGACTGACGTTACTCATCGTGCTATCAAGCGTCAGGGTCTTCAAATACGCCAGTGCGTCATCATAAGCTTGTTCCAAAACAACCAGGACATTGCGCTGGAAACAGCCGTCCCATTGTTGCCGCGAAAGGTCTTGGGCTAGCAATTGTTCGTAGTGGATTTTCAATTGCGGTTTTTTTCCTGCGATATAGTCATGGAATTGAGCGATACTTCCGGCATTTAACTGTTTGTTTATCATTATAAAATCCAAGTTTAACCAAAAACGGCATGGACATTTGCTTAATTATCGGTTGATAAGCATAACGTCAGCGAATTACGTGCCATTTTCTTTTACATTCAATATTAAGGCCAATTGCTATCATATTTTTCAAACCCATTAAGAATGGCTACTTATCAGGACTTCAACAGTCCTGAGAAGCCATAAAACACTTAACGAATGTTACAAACCCGACAAAATGATAAGAAAGCTTAACCTTTTTGGATTGATGCTGTCATTTGGCCTGAACTGACTGACCTCGTCAGATGCATAAGTGCTAGCCCGGGTCATTCGTTTGGAAGCCATAACAATAATGGATTGGAAGAGATAAAAAAATAGCCGTTAGAGGAAATGATGAGAAGACGCATAAAGTGGATCAGGCGAGTATAAAGACAATATTATCGTAATCAAGGTAGGTTACAGGTATAATTATGGGCTTAGCTAATATCCCCAACCAAGGGCAACGAGGCATTCCTTGCTGGCTATCAATCGCCTTGCCTAAAAAGAATTTTCCTACCCTTTCATTTTGCGCCCTTAGCTCAGCTGGATAGAGCGTACCCCTCCGGAGGGTAAGGCCAGAGGTTCGAATCCTCTAGGGCGCGCCAAATGACCCCTACCCAATTACCATTTACCCTATACCCTAGTTTGCATAAACCAAAATGGGGCAAGCTTAGGTTAATCACAAAGAATAAGCATTGACCGACGAGGATAAACTTTTATGATTTTGTGTCAATTTGCCGTTTAATCGGGAAGAATTGTTTGAGCATTAATTGTCGTATTATCTGGCATAGAATCGGGCAAACGCAACGGCAAGATTTGCGTCAGGGGCTTTTGATAACCGTTGACTTCATCCTCGAATTCTTTGCGGAAAAGATGACCGCTATACTTTAAAGATCGGGGTTTAAGGCTAGGGATTTTTATATATCTGATGCCGCAAGGAACAAGGCAAAAGCCCTTATAGATCACTATACTCATCATGAATCTATATTAAGCATTTAATTAACTGATTTATAAAATAAATATTTTTGTACTTAGTTCTTCTGGTACACGCCTTGGTACACAAAAAATGCGAGTGCTGTTGATATGGTATGACACAACAACGGGCAATAAAAGCGCGTTAGTCGTTATTTTGGGGGTAGGACTTGCGGCTTTAAGCAGTCACGGAAGTTCTCCGGTGAATGGTCGGGGTAAAATTGCCATTGGTTTTATTTTCGCAATGGTCGGGCATTGACATTGGTCAATAGCCATTTAGGGGTAATGAGGAAAAGATACGCACCAATGGGGGGGTAATAGAAAGCCGTTACAGGCAGGGGTTATTGACCCGTATCCGCACGGAAAAGGATTTTAAAAGGTGCGGTGTCTACTTGGGCAGGACACATGGTCGATACCGCAAAGTCTGCAAGCTACCCTAAAAGGTATCTCGCCAAATCCCACAATATCCCACTAATTATCGGTATTTCAGCCTAATGGTCGCCGTATTTTACGGGCAAAGTGCCGGGAAGGGTAAGCGTATACGCCGGATATAGGAAAGCGGGGTCGCTGGGTTGGTAGGCTAATCCTAACATAACTACACAGTGTCTTTTATTTCCTGTGCTGGTGGTGTCGGCGGGTCGGCTCAAGCGTGGGGTTGCCGTTATGGGCGGCAACCGATTGGGCGGACTTTTGACGGCTCGCGGGAAGGGTTAAAGGGGAACGCCTTGGGCCACCATATCTTGTTTTATTTTAGCCAGCGTCTCCTGTGCGTCAATGTTTACGATATGAGTCCATAACGCATTGATGGGGAGTAAGCCGGAACTACCGCGTTGCCCGATTTCCGAAACTAGTTTATCAAGTGCCACTAGTTCCGCTTTTTTAAGCTCGATTTTAGCCAGTAAAGCGCGGTATTCGTGCAATGCTTGTTCAATCTTGCCCATGACAAAAAAATCCAGCAGGACGGGGGTGAGTGAGCTTAAGCGGTTGAACTCGGTTTGAACGGGTTCCCGTCTACGTTCTAGCCCCAAGAGGGTTTGTTTGGCTTGGTCAGTCAGCCAAGCGTCCAAGGCCGATTTTTGGAGTTGTTCTTTTTGTAGGGTTTCGATTTCCCCGTTCAGTTTATCGAGGTCTTTGGCGTTGCCGTTGCCTATGGCAATATCGGCCAGCAATTCTTGACGCTGCCGGATTAGCGGTGTTATCACATCTTCATGGTTTCCGGTTTCTGAAAGGATGCGGTGTTGTTCGACTATGAGCCGTGCAAAGTTGTCTAGCTCGCTTTGCACCGATTGGATAAGGCTTTGATGCTCGGTCAGGTGGTCAAGGCTTACGGTGATGTCCAGACCTGCCAGTTGGCTTTGTAAGTCTTCCGTCGTGGTGGTGTGGTCGTTAATTTCCTTCTCCAGTCGCTCCAATGTGGTTTTTTCTTGCTCCACATTTAGGCGGCGCATGCTTAGCTCCCTATCATGCATACCTGAGTTGCTTTTTTTCTGATATTCCTCCAGCCCCGCTATGGCACTTCGGTTGTCAGAAATGGTTTTTCGGGCATTGGAGGCTTGGAGCTTTAAATTATCAACCCTGCCCAACTTGGCAAGCTGATCTTCTAGTTGGTGTTTAAGGTCAATTTTAGCAACAACCCCTTGGTAATCGGTTTTTTTCATGGTGTTTTCCTATTGGGTGGGTGGTGGTGGGTCGGGTTAATAATGATTAGGTTGCCATTAGGGCGGCCTGTAGGTCTTTCAGCCACGGTTGCCGCTCCCTGGGTTCAATCCGGCGTAAGGCTTTGCCTATCCCGTCTTCGGTCATGGTGTATTTCAAGGCCAGTTGGGCGTAGGTCATGCGCTTTCGCCTGTCTTGTAAGATGGCAATGTCACGCGCCAGCGTCAGCAGTTTAGTACAGCGCGGAACGCTTAGCGTGCCGCCCCCGTACAAGCGCGTTAGTTTTTTCATTTCATCCACACCGATTAAGGCCGATAGGCCATGCTCAGGCGTAACGGTGCGCGGTATCGTTAGGCGCGTGCCGCCTTGGGTCTTAATCAGGACTAGCAGGGAATTTAAGCTAATCACGGTCGCCAAAGGGTGCAGGCTTTCGGGCAAATAATCGTGTATGACTTCAAGTGTTGACGGCATTTAATCCCCTATTGGCTGAAAACGGTGCGAGGAAATACCAGTTTAGCTTGATTTTAAGGCCGGAAATAATCAACAAGCCAATTGTTATCAATGGGTTATTTCACTTAATGTCATACCGTGTTAAGTTTGCGTTTAGGTGCGACAAAGGCTGCGCATTCTTCACACCTTTAGGGGATGTATTAAGACGGCGGCAAGGCAAGCCTTAAGGCCATTATTGGCAATGTTTTTATTAACAGCGGGTTACCCACATGAAACTAGATCAAGCCATCCATGAAGAATTGGAAAGGGCAGTAAAAGAACTGCCAGCGGATAAGTGGCTGGATAGGCTAGTTGAAAAATTCCCGTTGGCGGATGTGGATTTCTTACTGGAAATGATTATGGTCGAAGAGGGCGGGGACTGTATCGCCCACGGTGAAACACCCATTGACCGCCATTATGGGCAGGCTTGAAGTGGGCTTGAAGGACAGGGGTCAGGCTATGGGCTTAGTCATTTAGCCATAGTGTAAATACCGTATTTTGGGGGCTTTGTTTTTTGGTAGCTGGAAGGCGGTAGCGTCCAAGTATTTACCAATAATGGCGCGTAAATACGGGACGCTTGCAAATACTTGGACGCTGTTGGGGGGGTGATCGGGCTTAGTGGCGTTTGGCGGTGAGGTAGTCGTAGGGGTTCAGGTCGCACACGTCAAACAAACTGGCTTGCAGGCGATTGGTTTGGTAATCCGGCAAATGTTTTAACAGCTTGCGTTTGTGCCGTTTGGTGACGGTTTGCCATAGTACCGCCACGGGTTTGCCGTGCGATTCGATATGGATATGGGTTTTGTCGTAGCGGGTCAGCTCCACGCCAGCGCGTTGGGCTTGGATGATGAAATAACGCGGGTTGAATTTCATGATAGCCTCCTTTTGGGCAATCAGTGGTGGCTGTAAAATCGGGTTTTTTCGGGCAATCTATCGGGCAATATAGTTTTGTTTTTCCGCAAAAAGGGTACGAACTAAACGAACTAATTCGGGAAGCCGCGCCGTTCGTGGCTTCCGGCTTTTTGGAAATTACGAACTAAATAACGAACTAAATCATAAAAAAACGCTACAGGTCACGGATAACAAGGCTTTCATGCGTTTTTCATTGATTGGCAAAAATTACGAACTAAATACGAACTAAATCGCGGAAAACGCTAAGAATGGGATTTAGTTCGTAATTAGTTCGTAAAATGGTTACGAACTAATTAAAAACCCCGAAAGCCTTGTTATCCGTGGCTCTCAGGGTTTTTTCTGGCGTTTTTCCGTATTTTGTTCGTGCTTACACGATTCTAGTTAAGCGTTCTTTTTCAATGGGTTGGATTTTGTTCGTTTTGTTCGTAGCTGTTTTTAACAAATAAACCTTTTTAGGCCGCCCTCTTGCCCCGTTTTCGGTGTCGATTTGCTCAATGGGCTGCGGGTTTTCTGTCAGCAAATACATCAAGGCTTTTTGTATCTTGTCGCTGTTCAGGTTTCTTTTGAAACAATCAACGCTAATTTCCCGAAGCCCCGCGCCGTTAGGATGTTTACCAAGAAACGCCAGTATTTTATCGGCATGGGTGCGGGTTTCCCGTGCCTGTGTGGATACGGACTGATCGGGAAACACATATTTAACACTGGCAATGCTGTATTTCACCCATGCAAAACCCGCTTCTAGGTGGCGTGGCTCTATCACGCGGGTTTTGTCGGTTATGGCAAACAACATGGCCAGCCTTAACACTTGCTGGGAACTGCGGCCTGTTAGCTCGTGGATAAAATCGCTTTCGTGTGCGCTTTCTAAAGTCACATAGATGGACTCATAGAGCATTCTGGCTGTTTCGCTTAGGTGCATTTCCAGTCCGTTTAATGAGGCCGGATAGCCCCCTTTGGCAAACTGGATAATCTCCACAGACTGATCGGCAAGGCCGTTAATAATGACTTCCGGTGTCTGTTTGGGGGAGGCCACCAGCGGGTATTTCCGTTCAGCAAAGATAATCAGGATACGATTTAAAAAACCGTTGCTAACGTCATTGTGGCGAAACAATAATCTAAACTCAGCGGGGGTGATGTTCGCGTGTAAGCCAAAATGGGGCTTGGTACAGCGCACTTTTTGGTTCTTGGTGGCGGGGTTGATGTCGTTTCCGTCAAAAAGCTCCCGCATGCCCGTTGATAAGGTGTTACCTTCACGCCGCGCCTGTTGTAGGACGTTGGCGAATTCGGTTTCTATCACCCATATCCGTTTATCGTCAGTGCCTTTGCTGTCGGTGTTACCATCTGGAGCTAGGGAGGCCAAGCCTTCCCTAGATGATAAGCCGCCCGTGTGTAGCCCTCCTAATAGCCCGGTGTGCGTGGCATGGATGCGCTCCATAACCCGCTTTGTCAATTGTATGGATGCCCCTTTACGCCCCTGTTTTGTGCGTCCGACATGCAAGGTAAACAATCGGGCATGGTGGGCTGTGTTACCCTCCATAAAAAACGTATCGCGCCCCACGTTTGCACCCAAAAATGACAGGCAAGCCAATGCCGCCCCCACGGGGTTAATCTCCGTACCCGTTGCTGCAATCCTCGCCAATTCTCCAACAAAGCCGTAAAACATTGCTTCGGTGGGCTTGGGCGGTGCAATGACTGTATCTTCGATAAAGTCATCATCCACGGGGGCGGTGTTGGCCTTGGGTTTCTTTTTGCGGTTTTCTTCTGCGGCCTTTAAACTGAGCAGACGGGTTTCTCGTTCAAAGTCGGCCAGTAGCTCGGCGGGTGTCTTTTGGGGTTGTGCGTCCATCACTCGCCCCCTACTGGTCGGGTGCGCCTTTTAATGTCAACATCCACGGATTGCAGGTGGTTGATGGTTTCATCCATCAGCTTGGCCAGATTGACAATTGTCAATCCAACGCCATATAAACCATCCTTGGTTAATGCGTGGGGGTCGGCTGCTTGGATTAGCTCACCTATACCGGACAAGCTAAATACACACTCTTGATTGAGAGTGTTTAGCCCGTCTTTTAGCTGTTCTAGGCCATTATTATCAAGTGACCGCGTATTATTGGGTTCTACAAAGTAGCCAAGGCGGTAAACACCGAAAAAGGCTTTATTTATAAGTTCATGGCTTGGAAGTGGCACAGTTCCGGCTGCTTGTTCGGGTTTTTGGGGCGTTGCTTGGGCGTTGTTGTCCATTACACACCTCCCACAATCGCCATGATCCGCTGTTCAAGCTGGTATAAGTCATCATCATTCCAGCCTGAAATATGACGGATATGCAGGATTTCATGGAACAGGCGGAACGCTTCGGCATCCAGTTTGTGCAGTTCGCCTAAGCTGTGCGGAAACGGTACGTTGGTTCGGTAGGCACTGATAAAGGCATCGGCTAAAAACTGGCCTGAATGTCCGCCTCTGGCAATGCGCGTTAGCAATATCTCAGGCTCAAGGCGTAACGGCTCTAAGCCGCGTTGCTGTGCTTGTTCTTGCATAATCTCAGCAAGGGAACGGCGGGGCATGGGGTTGATTTGAAAGCCTTGGGTTTCAGGGCTTGGGCTTGCGGCCTTGGAATGGTGGGCGGTTTGTTGGGGTGCGGGTTGGCCTTGGATAGCTGGATTTTGGGCGTTATTTTTCATAGCGGTTTCCTTTGAAAAGGGGATAAGCCGCCGCCCATTGTTGAGAGATATTGGGTGGCGGACTGCATCGGGTTCTCAACACCGGCAAAGGAACCGGCCAGCCTTTTAAGGGGCTGCCCTATGCAATCCACCATAATGAAAAACGCACGGCATAACGCCGCCCGTGTTTTGGATGGGCATAAAAAAACCACGTTTGATCGTGGCCTGTTGTGGCCTTTGTTCGGGGTTGAGGGCCCGGCCTCCGTTTTTTGCGAAGGCGGGGAAAGCATAAGTCTATGGTGCGGTTCTGTCAATACGGCTATACTGCTTATGTCCATTCGGTGGACTCCTTTGGTGGGTTTGAATAGTGGCGGATTGGGGCGTGGTGGCTTCAATCCGCTTTTTTTGTCGGAAAACAGCCCGTTAAATCGTTGCGGATTTAACGGGCTTTTTTGTGCCTGATGGTTTGGCGGGTTCGCTGGGTTGCCAGCCTTCGGGCAAGGCGTAACGGGCTAGGCCGTTGCCCTTGTCCTGATCGGTGCGGATAGGCCAGCCGCTATCTCGCAAGCGTTTGATGATGGCGGAAAGCCGCGTGATGTAGTGCCGATTGAAGGCGGTCACGGAATCAACGGGGTGGCGGTTAAGCAAGTCGGCCTTGATTTTTTCGCGTTGGCTGTTGTGGTTCATTCGGTGGCCTTGGGTGTGGTGGGGTCGGCTAAGGGTGCGGGTAGTTTTGTGGGTCGCCTGTAGTCATCCCTAGCGCGTATGACAAGGGCTTGTTCCAGTTGGGCAATGCGCTTTTTACAGACTCCTATCACTTGACCAAGGTCGCCCAATTCTTGATAAATTACTTCGGTGCTTTGGTCGTCCGTGCCAGACAATATCCGCCGCTGTAGTTCTGCGGACAATCCAGCTGCGTTTTTTACTTGGCTTGTGTGAAAACTGAGGGTGTACGGCTTAATTGCCGCGCCTTGGCTTTCCAGCCATGCGGACAATTCGGCGGGGGAATATTTACCGGACAGGATGCGCCTGTTCAGTTCTTCCACGATTTCATGGCTTAAGGCGTTAATTTGTGGTTGGTTGCTTTTCATTGGGGTTTCCTCCAGTGGCGTAAGCATTGGTTGTATGCGGCTTGGTTTTGTCTTAGCCGCGCCTTGTCTTGGTTGGGGGTTTTGATGGCTTGGGTTTTATGGGCGATTCTGTAGGCTTGCTTGGACATTTAAGCGGCCTCCTTGCTTTCCAGCCATGCCAGAACGGTATCAGCCTTCCAGACGGTGACTTTATCGGACAGCTTGATGGGTTTAGGGAATTTGCCTTCCCTGACAAGTCGCCAGATGGTGCTTTTTGACATGCCTAGACGCGGGGCCAGTGTGGACACGCGCAAGTTCGCGCCTGCTTTTAGGGGGTCTTGGTTGGTGGGGGATTGTGTGGTTTTGGCTTTTGACATGTTTCACCTGTGGTTTAGCGTTAATTGCTTTCGAGTGAAATTAAACGACACTTTGAAACGCTAGAACAGGTGTAACAGTTGGGCAGGTTTGTAGGAAAGGGGGTGGCTAGGTTCTCTCTAAGCCTCGCCGTTTCTGGTTTCTAGTGGTGGTTAGGTTTTTTTAATCCAAAGAAGGTGCGCCGCCATTTCCGTCTGGATTAAGCATCTTTGCAATACGTTCTTTGGCTTCTTTTGGTAGTTGTTTGTGGTGCTTTTCAAGCCATTCAATTATCAATTTCTTGCGGCTTCCCGTTTTTTGTTTTGGTGGGTTGCTTAATAGCACTTGTTCCCATGCCTCAATAGCAATGCTCAATTCACAGCTAAACATTGGGTGATTCCCATCAAGATAGACGGGTTTTGTATCCAATAAAGCGGTGGCTATTTGGTCGGTGGTCTCTGCCTCCGTTGCTAGATTATTGCTTAACAGATCGAAAAAAAGACATTCAGGATAGCCTTTAAGGATGGCAAATTCAGCCACTTCCTTAAGTGTCAGCCACCAAAATAAACTAGGGAAGTCCAGTAAAACGATGTCACCTGGCTTTCTGATTTGCCATTTCACTTGCCAGTTATCATCGCCGTCTATGGTAGTTGTGGCTATGCCAGTTTTGGGTAATGGCTGATGTGCGCTGTATTTCAAACCTGTATCGGGATTCCTTGGGTCTACTTCCCAACTTAAAAAAGCATTGGCAAAAATATCGGCTGAATGCGCCAGAAAACCATCATCATGGCTGTTTTTGCTGATACGGTTGCCGATTATTAACCATGCCTCAAAAAGCGTGACAAAAGCCATTTTATTTAAGCAATCTGGATCAATTGGATTTTCTCTGTGTTTTTCAACGCAATAAACCAATGAGTCAGAAAAATATCCCCTCACTACATTAACCATAAAAGGGTCTATTTTTCTGGCATTCCAATAGCAAGCGAACCTTCTAGTTTTATCCTCTAAGTTTTTTAAATTTTCATTGTCCTGCTTTGTGGGTGTGTAGCTTCCACACGCGGAACGTGACAAATCATCCATAACCATCCTTTCAATGATTGGCCTTTCAGATAGGAAAACCGCACCGGTGGGTGAAAGGTTGCCCACGTTCGCCCCGTCGGGCTAGGTGCGGTTTATTCGGTGGATAACGCTGACCTAAGGAAGGAAGCCGTCATCAGTTAATTGCGCCCATGTCCACGGGCATTGTGGGGGGAAGGTTTGCTTGTCTAGCCCCGTCTCCTTTGAGGCGTTCACTTTAGCTAGGCGATAGGCATCTTCCAATAGTTCGGGCAGTTGCGGTTTAAGTCCGGGATTGTCTTTGATAACGCGGGATAGTTTGATGCGTTGCCCTTCAATGGTCAGCGTCCAGCTTCTTCCCCGACTATTGGGTTGGTGTTGCCATTTAAGCAAATGCACCAGCAATAACGTCAAGCGGCTCTCCAGTGCGCGTTTTTCGCTTCTCCCCATAGTTTCTATCTCCTCTATCAAGTTGCTGATGTCCAGCTCGTCAAGCCGCCCCGTTTTTAATAGGGCGGCCTGTTCCTGTGTCCAGCCGTAAAAATCTTGGTTATAGTCAGTCATGGCGGTTTTCTCTGTTGGTTTTAGTCGCTGCCTTTGCCTGTATCGGGCAGGTGTGCTTAAGCTTGTTTCCTGATCGGGGTGACATTCCAGTTTTGGCCTGTTTCGCAACTCTCTAGCAGGTTTGCCCAAAGCTTTAAGGCTTCACGCCGTTCGTTTAGGTAATCATGGTGGTTATAAACGCCCTCCACGCCCTTAATTTTGTGGTTAAGACAGCGTTCGGCAATGTGCGAGGGGATACCCAAAGCCGCTATATGGGTTCGGGCTGTGCGCCTAAAATCATGGACACAAAACGCTTCAACGGTGGGCATGTTTGGCCTCACTTTAGCCAAGGCGACGTTTAGGGTGTTTTCGTGGATATGGGGAAGCATACGGTCTTGGACTTGTCGGGCGGGTAACAGCCAGTCGCTAGTTTCCGATAAGCGGTATAGGGTTTCCAAAGCTTCAACGGCTTGACGGGGCAACGGTATGGTGATGGCTGTAGTGGTTTTGTTACGTTCGGCGGGTAAATGCCAAAGTCCGGCCTCAAGGTCAAATTCACTTTTACGCGCGCCTATCAGTTCATTTTTTCTGACTGCCAGCATTAACAGCAATTTGACGGTGAGGATATTTAACTGATTAAAGCCTTTAGTGTTACGCATGGCCTCAAATAACATGATTAATTCGGCTTGTGACAACACCCTGTTTCGTGCAGTTTCTTTGCCTCCAGCGTCCGACAAGTCAAACGCTGACGCGGGGTTATATTGCAGGCCATGCCGCTTAATAGCGTAATCAAACAGCCTTCTTGTCCAGCGTAGCACGTCATTGGCAACGGTCGGCGCACCGCGTTTGACAATAGCCTTTAGCATCAAATCAATATGACTAGGCTTTACTTCCTCAATTGCCATTGTTCCAATATGCGGTTTGATGTCGTTTTCAATCCTAGACCTGATAATGTGGGGGTGCTTCCATTGGGTGAGGATTCGACTGGCAAAGAATTCGTCCGCCAATTTGCCAACGGTCAAAGCGTTATTTTTTGCATCCATCTTAGCTACCGCCTCGGCCTTACGCTCTTGTTTTTCTGAAGCCACATCATGCCCAAGCGAAACCCTCGCTTTTAGCTCTTTGGCTATCTTACGCGCGTCTGCCAGTGACACTTGTCCGTAAGTGCCGATATTCATTACTCGCTGCTTACCCGCGAACCGATAACGAAACCGCCAAAGCGGAACGGCAAAGTCTTTCCGGTAACTCAAGAGAAGCCCGTCACCATCGCCTTTACCTTCAAAGCGTTCACCTTTGCTTATCCAGCTTTTAATCTGTATATCGCTTAACTTTGCCATGTCCGCCCCTGTGTACCAGTAAAATTGTACCAAGTTCGGTGTTGGTACACGTCTTGGTACACGGATATTTTGCAGTTAAGTGACACCGTATGCAATAGAGTGGCATTAAAAATAATTTAATTTCAATTGGTTAATATCAATTTAACACTATATGAAACGGCATGATTCACCAATCTATATACTCATCATAAACTGGCATTTCAAAATACTCCGCGCTGCTGACCAGCCAAGCCACCAAGTGCTGCACAGTCGCTTCCCTATGCTTTTTTTTCAAACCGCACTCCCAAACAATTGCCGCCCGCCAACCCAAAACTTTGAGCTGATATAACACTTTCTGATCGCGTAAAACATTGCGGGAGAATTTATGTTGCCAAAATTCTTGACGGGTATGGGGCAAATGGGATGCTTTACATCCTGGATGCTGATGCCAAAAACAACCGTTGATAAAAATAACGGCATGGTATTTCCGCAATACCAAATCCGGAGAACCGGGCAGTTTTTTATTGTGCAACCGGAAGCGGAAACCTTGGCGGTGCAAAGCTGAACGCACCCATTTCTCCGGCTGTGTGTCTTTGCTGCGGATAGCTGCCATAGTCCGTGAACGGGCGGCAGGGTCAATACGGTCAGCCATACCAAATTTGTTTTGTAAACCAATCCGTTACGTTACATAAGAAAAACAATCCGAGTTCATTTGTCATCGTCCGCCATAAGAAACGTTTGACCAGTTATAATGGCTGATTTGGTATGATAGCTGATTTGAAGCCAGACCTTTTCCTACCCAAAAGTCACAATCGCCTTCAACGTTTCCATCGCCACTTGACGGTCATAATCTTCCTCAAATAAGCGTAAACAATCAAACAAAGGTGCAATTTTTCTTAATCATCGCGCACGTCACAAATTCGCCAACCCTCTGGTAAACGCTGTGCCGCCCAAATGTCATGGGCATTTTCGGCGAGTTGCTCGGTAAACGCCAATATTTCGGGGCTTAAGTGCTATCACACAAAAGCTTTCCTCAAACGAATTTGACGCAGTAAGTCTTGCTGATGTCGGCCAAAATATCAAACAGGTTGTTCTTGAACAATTACAATCTCTAGCCGCTGATAAATGCAAAATAAAACTAAAGTTTAAACAACCCAAAAATCACTAGCCGTTAGTGCTAGTATTCCGGTTAAGGTTACAAACTGGATAGCCGCACTTGCGCCATTACCGTCGGCATCGTAAGACAGCGCACCGGTGTCGGTGTTGTAGATTAAATTATCATTAGCATCGGCAGCGGCTGCATTTGCACCGGATACGATCCTACCTTTAGAAATTGGTCCCATCACTTTAAATCGGGTAAAAATGGCATTATCTAACTGAATCGTGTCATCTGTTGGGTTGAAATCTTTCATCGTATCGACATTGGCATTGCCAAGAGCAGAGTCGAAGACGAATTGGTCATTCCCAAAGCCGCCCACTAGAGTATCCCTACCTTCCCCTCCTGTTAAAGCATCATTTCCATCGCCACCATTCAGGGTATCTGAACCTACCTTACCAAATAAACGATCATTCCCGTTGAGGCCTGACAAGATATTACGGTGACTATTGCCTTCTATGATATTGTCCAGGGAATTGCCCGTGCCATTGGGGTAAGAAGCTCGATCAGTGCTGATAAAGTTTAGCAACGTGAGGTTTTCAATATTCTCACCTAGCGTGACAGTAACGGTAGATTGGATCAAATCAATACCATTATTGACTGCCTCGGAAGCTTTATCACCCACATTATCAAACCTATAGATGTCGTCACCTTCATGTCCGGCCATGTCATCGGCACCATTCCCTCCAATTAGCGAATCATTACCACCCAAACCCCAAAGCTTATTATCGCCATCAGAACCCGTAATGACATCGTTACCCGATGAACCATAAGCGTTTTCGAATGAAACCAACGTTTCCAGAACACCATCTATTTTTGCCGATTGGTTAGCCAAATTGATAGTCCCACCCAGTGTACCAAACCGATAGTCGATGGTGTCGTTGCCATCCCCTCCGTCCATCACATCTTTGCCCAATCCACCTGATATTTGGTCATCGCCACCACCACCATTTATAGTGTCATTGCCACTTTCGCCCCAGAGGAGATTTGCCGCTGATGAACCAGTAATATTATCAGTGCCTTGTGAACCGTAAGCGTTCTCAAAAGAAACTAGGGCTTCTTGGATTCCGTCTATCAGTGCAAGTTGATTAATCAAATTGATGCTTCCGCCAACGGCACTAAAACGATAGTCAACGGTGTCGATACCATCACCGCCATTCATGGCATCGGCCCCCAACCCACCTGTAATCAAATCATCTCCAGCACCGCCGTTCAGCGTGTCATCACCACTTTCGCCTGACAGGATGTTGGCGGCATTGTTGCCAGTCATGACATTATTCAAGGCATTGCCCATGCCATTGATATTGGCAAGCCCCAGTAAAGTTAGATTTTCAAGATTTGCGCCTAGTGTTAAGGTGATACTGGAGCGAATTAAATCCACACCCGCGTTAGCTTCTTCAACCACTGTATCGCCAACGTCTTCTACAACATAACTATCGTTGCCCAATCCTCCAGCCATTTGATCGGCAGCTAAGCCCCCATCAAGGGTATCATTTCCGTTTTCACCCCACAGTCGATTCGCCACGACAGAACCCGTTATGACATCATTGCCTTGTGACCCGTAAGCGTTTTCGAAGTCAGTAATGGATTCAAGAACCCCATCTATCTGCGCTTGTTGGCTATTCAAATTAACGCTTCCGCCAACGCCACTAAAACGATAGTCAACGGTATCAATACCGCCTTCCCCGCTCAAAGCATCCGTTCCCAAGCCACCGATGATCAGATCATTCCCGCCCCCACCCTTTAGCGTGTCATTACCATTTCCACCAGACAAAGTATTGGCGGCACCGTTACCTATGATCTGGTTGTTCAAGGTATTGCCAGTACCGTTGATATTGGCAAAGCCCAGTAACGTTAAATTTTCAACATTTGCGCTTAGCGTTAATGTGATGGCTGATTGGATTACATCCACACCCGCACCGACACTTTCAGTAACGGTGTCCCCGGCATCATCCACCCAGTACGTATCGTCACCCGTGCCACCTACCAGTTGATCTGCACCCAAACCGCCATCGAGAATATCATGGCCATTTTCGCCCCACAGGCGATTCGCTATATCTGAACCGGTAATAGTATCGTTACCTTGCGATCCATAGGCATTCTCGAATGAGTAAAAAAACTCTTCAACACCATCTATTAACGCTTTTTGTAACAGCAGGTTGATGCTACCGCCTAGGACAGCAAACCGATAATCAACGGTATCGTTACCGTTGCCTCCGTCCATAAAGTCTTTGCCTAAACCACCTGAGATCAGGTCATCGCCATTATCGCCATTTAGAAGATCCAAGCCTTCACCACCATCCATTGTGTCATTACCTTCGCCACCATATAAACCGCCGCCTAAACCAGAATAATCATCGCCATTACCGCCAACTATCAAGTCATTGCCATTGCCACCACTAACAAAATCTATACCGTTTTCGCCATAAAGCATATCATTGCCGTCGCCGCCATCTATCGAATCACTGTCTTCACCGCCAAAGGCTGTATCATTTCCGCCACCTGCAAACATCGCATCTCGCCCTGCGCCACCTTCCATATAGGTAACACCAAGGCCATCAGCGATCATGGTATCTGCCCCATTACCACCAAACAGCTTGTCATTTCCGCTTGCGCTTAAAAGGCGATCGTCCCCGTCAAATCCATACAATTCGTCATCAACAATAATGCCGTTGTTTAGACCATCACGAATCTCATCATTACCATTAGTGCCGTTATAAATAGCCACCAAGCCCTCCAAAATAAAAAAATGCCGTCGCCTATAATGTGATCAAGCTAAGGAATGCGCATGGAATAAGTTCGTCAGTTAAGACCTTTCAGGTTTTTAAAACCTGAAAGGTCTAGCGTGCCATTGCCTACATTATTTCATGCTTATTCCTAAGGATGATAGTGAACAGTTAATAAACCACTTGATATTAACGTTTTCGAAAATGATTAATTTGTTAGACGTTGAATTCGATAGGGGCATTAGGGTATTTTCTATATCAATCAAATAATTCGTTTGTACGGCAGAAAAACCTTTGTGCCACACAATCTTAGGGCAAGGCATTGGCACGCCTAGGATTCATGCTACATTCTATAATGCCGAACAGATAAACTCTGATCGGCTATGTTCTGATTTTTTTATATAGGACACGCAACGTGCACCTATATAAAATTATGTTAAGTATCAATACAAAATGTACGCAATGCGGATTCTACGAAAGCTCGTAAAAAACCATAATTATATTGAGAAGACTAAATGAAGGGAACGTTTTAAAAGACTAGGTTCTTTAAGCTGGCAAAGCATCGCTATCGATGTAAATATCCAAAGTATTTTCAGGTTCGATGGTCGCAATAGGCAAGTTTTCGCCCGCCCGCCAAGCTTTTACAATCTCCCGCTTGTTCACGCCCGTTATCAGGAATAGCAATTCACGGGTGTTGCTTAAGACTTTTGCACTGACTGAAACCCTTCTCGGTGGTGGTTTTGGTGAATCGTAAACGGCATGCACCAACTCATCTAGGTTATGGACATGCCCTGGAAACAAACTGGCGGTATGCCCATCTTCGCCCATACCCAACAACACCATATCAAACGGCATGGCGGTGGCCACTATCGGGCGATAATGCAAAGCAGCCTGTTCGCCACCCAGTTCGGCTTGCATGGTGAAAATTTGTGCTTCTGGAATCGGCACATGATCCAACAAGGTGGTTTTGGCGATCATGCTGTTGCGTTCGGGATCATCGGCGGGCAAACAACGTTCGTCACCATAATAAATTATCCAATTAGCCCAATCAGCGTCGGTTTTAGCCAAAAGCCGGTAGATTTTTTCTGGGGTCGTGCCACCAGCCAAAACCAGCTTGAATTGACCGCGATCGGCAATCGCCTCGGCTGCGGATTTAACGATATGTTGACAGGCCACTGTTGCGACCTGATCGGCAGTTGTTAAGATATGCCAACGGCTATTTGCTTGCATTTATTTACACTCCGGTGTTAAGGAACTACGCCAGGATTGGCTTTCCTTATCAAATAATCGGCTGTCTTCCGGCCCCCAAGAACCGGCAGGATAAGTGGCGACATAATCACGCTCTATCGCCCAGGTTTGCAAAATCGGATCAACGATACGCCACGCGTATTCAACTTCGTCAAAGCGTAGGAACAAAGAACGGTCACCTTTCAGCACATCCAACAACAAGTCTTCATAAGCATCAATGGCTTTTTCGTCGTCATTACGGAAACTGGCATCTAGGCTGCTGGTGCGGGTGCTCATTTCCAAGCCCGGTTCTTTCACAGTCATTTCTATGCGGATACATTCTTCCGGTTGTATTCCTAACAGCACCCAATTCGGATTCATGCATTGCACGTCCGTACCCCGAAAAAACTGCAAAGGTGGATGGCGGAAACAAATGGAAATGGTCGATTGGGCTTTCGCCATGCGCTTGCCGGTACGCATATAAAATGGCACACCACGCCAACGCCAATTGTCGATGTACAACTTCATCGAGGCATAAGTTTCGGTCGTGCTGTTCGCTGGGATATTGGCCTCATCCAGATAACCGTTGACTTTTTCCCCTTTGATCACACCCTTGGCATATTGCCCGCGGAATGCTTGGGCATGGACGGCTTCTTTTGGGATAGGACGGATGGATTTGAGAACTTTAACTTTTTCATCGCGCAAAGCTTCGGCTTCCATAGACACGGGCGGTTCCATCGTCACCAGGGTCAGCAATTGCAACAAATGGCTTTGCAACATATCCCTCAATGCCCCCGCGCTATTGTAGTAATCGCCACGGGTATCTATGCCTATGCTTTCCGAGTGGGTGATTTGGATATGGTCGATGTAATTGCGGTTCCACAAAGGCTCAAGCATGACATTGGCAAAACGGAACACCAATACGTTTTGTACCATGCCTTTTCCCAAATAATGGTCAATGCGGTAGATTTGCTCTTCGGTCAGATAGTGGCTGATGCGTTTTTGCAAAGCTTCCGCGCTATCGAGATCATAACCAAACGGTTTTTCAATAATCACCCGCCGCCAACCGCTTTCTTCATCAAACAAATGGTTCACACTTAACATGCTCATCACCGGCCCAAAATCGGCAGGACTAATCGACAAGTAAAAGGCGATATTTCTGGAAAATTCTTTGCGTTCCAGTGTCGCCGCCAAAGTCGTATAGCACTCTGCTTCGCTAATATCACCTTGATGGTAATACAGCCTATCACTAAAACGTTGGAAGACAGTTTCGTCAAAGTCTTCCTTGGCTTTTGCCGTAACCATATCCTTGACTTCTGAAAGCCATTTTTGCTGATCCCATGGACGGCGGCCTATCGCTAAAATTCTAGTACCCTCCGGTAAACGGCTTGCCACATCGAGGTGATATAACGCAGGCATCAATTTAATGCGCGATAGGTTACCAGTCGCTCCGAAAATAACGTAAGTACAGGGTTCAGCTTTCATAAAATTTATGTAGATTGGGTAAAAATTAAACCGTATAAGTTGTCGAAGCCACTTTACCGCCCTGCCCCGTCCAATCGGTATGGAAAAACTCATCGCGCGGTTTATCGGTACGTTCGTAAGTATGTGCGCCAAAATAATCGCGCTGGGCTTGCAACAAATTAGCTGGCAAACGTTCAGTGCGGTAACCATCGTAATAAGCCAGGGCGGAAGAAAATGCAGGAGTCGGGATACCCGTTTCAATACCCAATATCACCGCTTTACGCCATCCGGCATCGGCATTTTTGATGGCATCGACAAAGAAATCCGCCAACAGCAAGTTTTCCAAATCGGGGTTGATGTCGTAAGCTTGTTTGATATTGTTCAAAAATTGGCTGCGTATAATACAACCCCCACGCCACATCAAAGCTATTTCGCCATAATTAAGCGACAAGCCATATTCTTTTGAAGCTTCCCGCATTAGCCGGAAACCTTGGGCGTAAGAAATGATTTTAGCAGCGTACAAAGCATCATGTATGGCATCAATCATCACCTGTTGGTCACTTGAAAAAGTCGTTTTTGGGCGTTTTGGCAAAATTTTTGCCGCCTTCACCCGCTCATCTTTTTGTGCCGACAAGCAACGGGCAAACACGGATTCACCAATCAACGTCAGCGGAATGCCCAAATCCAAGGCGTTGATGCCCGTCCATTTACCCGTGCCTTTTTGTCCGGCGGTATCAAGGATTTTATTGACTAATGGCAAACCATCTTCATCTTTGAAGGCAAAAATCGCGGCGGTAATTTCGATCAAGTACGAACTTAATTCACCTTGATTCCATTCTGTGAAAATATCATGCAATTCATCTGCCGATAATCCTAAACCCTCAGAAAGCAGTTGATACGCTTCGCAAATCAATTGCATATCACCATATTCAATGCCGTTATGCACCATTTTGACATAATGGCCTGCACCGTTGTCGCCAACCCATTCACAACAGGGTTGTCCGTCAACTTCAGCACTAATCGCCTGGAAAATACCTTTTACGGTAGGCCAAGCGGCTTTGTTGCCGCCGGGCATGATGGACGGCCCATTGCGTGCACCTTCTTCGCCGCCGGAAACGCCAGTACCGATATAAAGGATTTGCTTTTCACGCAAATACTGGGTGCGGCGGTTGGTGTCAGTAAATAAGGAATTCCCCCCATCGACAATAATGTCGCCAGCCGACAGCAAGGGGATCAATTTTTCGATGTACTGATCAACAACTTCACCTGCTTTCACCATCAGCATCACCACCCGTGGCGATTCCAATTGGTCGATAAATTCTTCCAAGGAATGCGCCCCCACCACTTGGGTGTCTTGCGCCGGGCCTGCCAAAAATTCATCCACCGTGCTAGTGGTGCGGTTAAACACCGCCACTTTAAAACCGTGGTCATCCATATTAAGGACTAAATTTTGCCCCATAACTGCTAGGCCGATTAAACCGATATTTGCTTTCATATTTATCTTTAATGAGGATTTTGCTTAGGAAATGCGTTTGCTTGCCGGATGAAGTTATTTCATCAACAACTCGACAAGTTTTACAAACGCCGGATTAAATAAGGTCAGGCCAAAGATCGCCAACCCAATTAGAATTTTTAATAACAGGCCTTGTTGCTTCATTTCAGCATATAACCTGCTCATTTCTTGGTGGATTTCATCTCGCAGACCATTTATTTCGGCACGGACAAACTCCTTGGTCGCCAATTCATAACGTAACTCGTTATACAACTCCGATTTGAGCGCGTCTTTTATATCAGCGATATGTTCATTGGCCTTGTCTTGTATGGCACTAATGGATGTTTCTATCGCATTGGCGAAAATTTCCGCCTTGGCACGGTCATGATTGAACGCTTCCTCCAGCAATAAAAACGCATCTCGTGGTAGTAGATAAGCCATAAACTTGCTCCATTGAAACGTCAGCGGATTATATCCTGTTGCGTAGCTTATAAATAATGTATGTTAAACACAACTACTATCAGCCAAAACCATCACAACCTTTGTTGCACGGCATTCCAAACCGTTTGCAACAGGCTTTGGCATTGTTGTTCAAACACCTCGCCCAATAGCAAAGCCAAATCGGCCTGACCAAAAAGTCGCCGCAATTCTGGTTCGTAGGCTTGGGTAAGACTTCTCTCCAATTGTTCCCTGGCAACATCCAACGGCGATTTTTTCGAACGACCGTTATGGTTTAACTTATACGCTTGGTCGATATAAGCCAAGGCCGTTTCAACAAAAAACGCATCCGGTTGTTGTTGCCCCAAACGGTAAACATCCAACAAACCCACCAAAACCTCAGTTTGACAATCTTCAGGCAGGAAACACAATGACCCGTCGCTACTCAGCAAATACGTCGTTTGCGGCTGTAATTGGTTCATCAATAAATGGTGCAGCCAAACACAGACAAAATCTTTGCCTTTCAATCCTGCATAACGATAAAACAAGCTGCCATGTTCGAACAAATTGCCTAGTTTGCCGATCACGCGATAGCCGCCAACAGTCATATCTATGGGTTTGTCATCTAAAGCCGAACCGGTATTTATACTCTGGATAGCGGCGACAAATTTATCTACCAAGGGTTGTTGTCGGCTGAATTCCAATTCTCCCTGCACCCCTGACAACCAACGGCCTTGTGCCTGAAGTTTCTGCACCGACAAATTCCCGCCTTGCAAACGCGCAGCAATCCATTCCTGATGAATGGTGTATACCTCTGACCTGTCCAAGGCAAACGGCTCACGCTCTTCGGCGTCAGCTTCAATTCCAGTCAAGCGGACATTTAATTGCTGTTGCAAAAAATACCGTTGCGGATGGCGGAAGAAACGGAACAATTCGCTAATATCTATAACCATTTCCTCCGCAACAGGAACTGTCCCTTGCCACCAAGCTGGCAAAGCGTCTGTTCGCAGATCCCTTCCGATGAGTTTTTGCGACGTAGCACAATCTGCAACAGAAAAGCTGAACAAATCAGACTCACCGTCAAAATACCGGGCACTGAACGGCTGCAAGGGATGTTTGATAATCACATTGGTCAGTTGGTAATTCTCTTGCAACACATCCAACAATTCATTAATGACCACCGAAGGCGGAATGCTGTTATTGGTGGTGATCGACTGTCCGATGTAGGTGATCAGCAATTGCTGGCGTGCCGACAAGAGGATTTCCAAAAATTGGTAACGGTCATCAGCGCGGCGCGAACGGTCGCCTTTGCGGTAATGATGGCCCAGCAAATCAAAAGTGGGTGGACGGTCTATTTTTGGGAATTCGCCTTCATTCATGCCCAATAGCGCGATAACTTTGAACGGAATGGAGCGCATCGGCAACATCGAACAGAACGTCAATTGCCCACGTAAAAAACCGTGCGTGGATTTGCGCTCCACCACCGCGCCTTCCAACCAACTGATGATGACCTGCAATTCCACCGTGTCGGTATGCACCATATCCAAATCAGCCGAAAATTCTTCCAGCAATTCATTGAGTTGCTGACGTTCGATGGCATCGGCGGCTGGCAGCAACTGATCGGCGTAGGCATATAGGCGTTTGCTCCAATTTTCCAAAGTTTTGGGCTGCTTCAATTCTTGGCTAGCACGGAACAGCAAGTTCATAAACTCGCACAAACCACCCAAGGCTTGCGCCGAAGAACCTTCAATATCGCGGTAAGGCAACACGCCATCAACAAAATCCGTATCATCACCCATCGCATACCCTATCAATAAACGCTCTAAGGCGGTTTGCCAAGTGTATTCACTCGCTTCGGGCAAGCCCAGTTCTTGCTTGTGTTGCGCGGATTTGCCCCAACGGATATGCGTATCCAACACCCAATGCTTGATCAGTTCCAAATCCGTTTCGGACAATCCAAAGCCAGGATACACAACGGGCTGATCCAGCAAATCCAATACCGATTGCCAACCAAAACGGCTTTGGCTCAGACTTAAAAAATTGATGAACGCATCCAGCGCATCATTGCTTAGCCGCAAACTCCGGTCGGCAATCGCATGTTGGATATCGGCAAACACCGCCGCGATGAATGGCTCGTATTTTTGAATATCAGGTGCCATCACCACTATATCGCGCAATTCCAAATTGGTATCATCAGCCAAAGCCTGCAACAATTCGTTTTTCAGTATCTCCACTTCCCGCAAACGCGAATGGCAGGCGTGGATGCGCAGCGAATGGTCGGCTGACATTGGCAGGGTGTCCACACTGTTCATCAGAATATCGTTTTGCAGACGCTGTAACAACGTGGGATTTACCACCGCTTCAAAACTATCCAGCTCCAGCTCGAAAGGGATGGCTTGCTCCAACACCATCTGCTGAAACTCCCGCCCTTGCTGCCCTAAAGTTGCCAATAACGGATGTCCATTGACATTTTCATGCAAGATTTGCTCCCGACGGCTTTCCAAATCCGCCCAAAAATCTTGGCTAGGGTTCAATAAAAAAAGATGCACATCGCAATGGCGCGACAGTCCGTGCAAATATTGCAAAAACAACGGCGGCATGGTGTTGAGGCCAAAGACATTGATCCGCTCTGGCATCACATCGCTAAACTGCTTTTCCGGCGCGACCAGCAATCTCTTGATCGCCGCCTGCCATAACAAGCCGCGATGGCGCGTCCCCGTTTGTTCCAAGACCTGCAACCACAGTGATTTTTGCCAGCGTTCGGCATCGCTAGCGTATAACAGTTGCCCGCGCTGCCAAAGCTCCAGCATATCCGGGCGCATCATTTGATATTGATCAAACAACTGCGACAACTGTTGCGCCAATTGATAACGCTTCAAACCGTGGTTAGCCCCCAACATATATTGCTGGATACCGGCAAATTCCGCGCCCTGCACCCGCCGCAACAAACCTTCCAACCGCCATATCATCAAATGCCGATCAAACGCCGCATCACTCAAACGGCTATCAATCTTCTGCGCCATCGCGCTGAAAAATTTGCCCGGAAACAAAAACTGATAATTACCCCAAACACGAAATTTCGCCGCCAATTGCTGTGATAACCACCGTTCCATCCCCTGGCTTTGGATCAAAAACACTTCTTTGGCAAACGGCGAGCTTAACGGCATGTTGGCGATCACATGTGCCAAATGCGCCAGGAGATTTTCAGTTTTGTTGGAGCTGTGGAGGATGAGCATGTTTTGGGGAAGGCTCTTGAGAGAGTAAGGGTTTATTCGGATTAGGGCCAGTAAGCCGGAGGGCGTTTTTTTGAAACCACTGTCCTTTAGCTGACGGTTCGCTCATTTTATTCAAAGTTCAATAGATTCAGTTGGTTATAATGGGGGGGGTCGTGTTGTTTTTTAGCAAAATAGCCAAAATTAACCATTAATAATCAGTTTGTTATAAAAATGACCGAACCGAGGGCTTTAGGTTTCAAAATCGCTATAGGTACTAAAAACCTTATGTAACTGGCTGCTTTAGGAGCTTTACTGTTGAAAAAAACCCGTTCCAGCTTGCAGGGGATACTTAGGATTTGGCCATTAATAAATTCCCGATATTTAGACCTGACAGGTTTTTGAAACCTGTCAGGTCTAGGGTTTCAAGAATGGTTCAGGGAAGTTATTTTTAGCCAAATCCTTAGGAATGTGCGGGAAATAACTTCGCCACCTAAAGACCTTTCAGGTTTTAAAAACCTGAAAGGTCTAGCAATGACGTTGCATACGTTGTTTCCCGTGCATTCCTTAACCGTCCTCCCTGAGCTTATCGAAGGGTGGGCGGTTAAGCCTCACTATAGGTTGATAGCTTAAAACTGGAGTCCAAAATTAGTTTTTTGGACTCCATCATTCAGTTTTATTCGGCAATTCTTTCTTTTCTTCGCCCACCAACAAAATCCTCTCCTGATTTTCCACTGCCATCGTTTCCGTCTTAACAAACGCGCCAGAGCGATATTCCCAAAGAAATAACACCAAATTGGCAAGGACCATAATAAAAAATAGGATTTTCACCCCCCCTCCTCCAACACTATCGCCAAACCACGCAACACCAAATCACTGTCAATCACTGCCGGAATATTCAGATGTTCGGCGATGATGTTGGCATCGCCGCCGGTAAGTAGCAATTGGCTAGACGCGGCGCGGGTCGCCAAAACGTGTTCGATCAGCCCTCTTGCCGCCAATAAGGTGCCGCTGTGGATGGCAGCTTCGGTGGATAAAGCGGGTTGGTCGGAATAATGCCCAGAAATGAATGGCAAAGCGTTGGTGCCTTGGGCCAAGGCTTGTTTCATCAAAACCAGGCCAGGGCTGATGTAACCACCTTGATGTTCACCGTTGGCTTCGAGCAAATCGACGGTAATTGCCGTGCCACAATCGACGACGCACACCGCCGCCGGATAATACCTATGTGCGGCGATTAACGCCAACCAACGGTCTACGCCAAGTTTTTCGGGTTGTTCATAAGCGTTAATCACGCCGAATGCGTGGGCTTGGGATCTGCAGTGGACGATGCGGGCATCAGGCCAGAGTTCGGTGACGGTAGTTTGTACCAGTTCCAGTAAGGGATTGGCACTAACACAGGCGATACCAATGTTCTGTGGCATAGGCAATGTCTGCCAAAGTTGCCGCAGGGTTTCACGCCCAAGTTGTCGGTTATCCAACGTCAGGCCATTTTCCAGTTGTCCATTGGCCGCCACTGCCCATTTTAGACGGCTATTGCCCATGTCAATCAACAAGTTCATGACGGTGTCCGGCTGAAACTGACTTCGCCGGAAGCAAAGGCTTGAATTTTGCCGTCGGGATGTTGCAAGAGCAGCAAGCCGTTATTGTCTATGCCTAACACGATGCCAGGATAGGATTGTTCGGCAATCATTAAAGTGGCGGCTTGCCCTTGCAGGCAATCATATTGCCGCCATTCATCCAGATAATGCATCATGCCGACCGTTTCGAAATCCGCCAGTACCGCCAGCAAATGGTTTAGCAAACTGGCGGCGAGCTGGTTGCGGCTAACAGCAAAGTTTGGTTGGATTTTGCAGACATCCGTCCACGCTTGGGTTATGCCTTGCGCGGCAATATCGGATAAATACAAGTTAAGTCCCAAGCCAATAACCACCGAACAAGGGCCTTCACTTTCGCCGGACACTTCAATCAAAATTCCACCCAGTTTTTTGCCTGCGCTGATAATGTCATTAGGCCATTTTAAACCAACCGGTTGGATTTGAAGTTCTTGCAAAGCGCGGATCACGGAGATTCCTATTGCCAAACTTAATCCGGAGGTGCTGGCATAACCTTGCTGGAATCGCCACAGTATCGACAGATACAAATTGCTGCCGAATGGCGATGCCCACTGCCGCCCCCGACGGCCTTTGCCGGCGGTTTGGTGTTCGGCGAAACACACCGTACCGGATGGGAAACCCTCTTGGGCTTGTTGCACGAGGTAAGCATTAGTGGAATCAATCTGATCATGGATTACCAGCTTTTGCAAAAAAGGCTGCACTACGGGGTTTAGGCCGCTGATAATCGCGGTTTCAGAAAGCAGTTCCAAAGCCTTCTCGAGACGGTAACCCTTGCCTTTGACTGCCAAATATGGCAATCCCAAATCCGTCAAACCAGCCAGTTGTTTCCAAACGGCAGAACGGCTTACCTTCAAACGGTCTGCCAACTCGGTGCCAGAATGGAACTCCCCATCGGCCAATACTTTAAGGATGCTTTTTTGTTTATCAGAAATCGCCACAAACCGCTACCCGCGCATCACCAACGCAAAGGCAAACGGTTTTTTATTTCGATCCGGTGATTGTCGATAACGATATAGCCGCCACGTTTTAGATCGTTGAGTATTCTCGTGACCATTTCGCGCGAACAACCGACCATCGTCGATAATTCCTGGTGGGTCAAGGTTACCGTAATTAACCTGTTCTCTTCATCAGGTTTTGCCATGTTAGTCAGAGTCTTGGCTATCCTGCCATAAATGTCTAGCAAGGCCAGACTGCTGACTTGTTCAGTCGTGTTACGCATGCGTTTTATGACTGTCCTGAGCAATTCAATCGCAATATTGGGATTATTTTGCAGGCAAGTGAACAAATAAGCACGGGGCAACAAAGCGATTTTACAGTCTTCAACGGTCATAACGGTGGCGGATCGAGGTTCATCATCAAACAAAGACAACTCGCCAAAGGTGTCACCCTCCTGAAGATAATCCAATAAAACTTCCCGACCCTCTTCATTGCCCATGAACACTTTAAGCTTCCCTGACAGCACGATATAAAGCAGATTATTTGACACTTCGCCTTGACCAACCAGAATGGAGCCGCGAGTGAAAAATTGCGTATGTATTCCTAATTCCAATTCTTCACGGTCTTTAGATGACAGTGATTCGAATAATGGTACATTTTTAAGCATAGCAATAAGTTTCCTATAACTGAGAAATTAAAGTAAATGGTTTGCATGAATCACAAAGTATGAGGTTTGTACAACTCATTTTTTCATCCCACTTTGCCATTAAAAAATCCCAAGCTAAATAGGAGCTAAACAGCTTAAATAAAAAAGTAACAATCCATGACGGCTACCATTTTCAACATCGCTTTCCTTTTAAACAGATTGATAACTTTTATGTACATCAAGCCAAGGACGAAGATTGCTTAAATTATATAAGCTATATCAATGGGATAAAAAAATGCGAAAGTAATACTTTCAAAATGACGGGGTACACTAACTATAGCAATCAGTCAGTGATATTTTGCCGAACCACATTTTATTCCATGACAGGATTTTAAACTCCTGATCTTTTTTCACCCGTCAAAACTACGTTGCCTGATGATTAGAACTCTGTTGTACTTTAAAGCCAAAAACTGGGACACGCAGATTAAATAAATTGCCATAGGCCATCTCATGGCTAGCAATTATAACAACGGAAATGGCCATGTCATGTAAATGAGAAATTTCTTCAGAACCTAGCATCGATTGCGCCAGTTATTGCAAACCCAGTCCATCAAATAATTCCAAAATATCTGATTTTGCAAATGATACACCAAAAACCCAGTTAGAACGGGATCAGAAAACGGAAATTTTTTGTTTTATCGTAACTACTCAGTCCCCCACTAAATTCAAAGGGCGGCCTTGAAGGCATAAGGCTAAAGCGTCGAATACGTTATAGCCTTGTTTTTTGGCGGAAGACACATAGCCCCTGATTCGGAAAAACAGGCT
>Ga0247838_1001663_pt1 | contig 30891 bp, 32 predicted proteins | sample LaCruzMarch2015__5_FD_189097 | JGI IMG/M metagenome (GOLD analysis project Ga0247838, IMG submission 189097) | Freshwater microbial communities from meromictic Lake La Cruz, Castile-La Mancha, Spain - LaCruzMarch2015_15m | ecosystem: Environmental > Aquatic > Freshwater > Lake | place: Spain... | reverse complement strand
ACTGGGGCAATGGTAAATTCCCTGCATTTACTGAACCTTCGGATAGTTATCATGGATTGATATTTTGGGATGTGTTTGGAACTAATGGACCTTTCGGCAATATTGCGTTCAATATACGTGCTCGTGTAGAAGGACTTCGCGACTGGGGTAATGCAATTAGTCCTTTCAATTCGTTTATGCTGTTACAAGGCTTAGAAACATTGTCATTGCGCGTTGAGCGTCATGTACAAAACGCTTTGGAATTAGCAATTTGGCTTGAAAATCATCCTGCGGTGGAATATGTAAATTATCCAGGATTGAAAAGCAGTCCGTACCATGATTTGGCTAACAAATACTTAAAACGTGGTTATGGTGGTGTACTTTCGTTCAAACTTAAAGGCGATGCTGAAAAAGCGGACAAACTGATTGATAGTTTGAAACTTATCAGCCACTTAGCCAATGTGGGCGATGCTAAATCATTGATAATTCACCCTGCAGCTACAACTCACGAACAATTGTCGCCTGAGGATAAAATTTCGGCTGGTGTTTTCCCAGGATTATTGCGAATTTCGGTTGGTATTGAGCATATTTCCGATATTAAAGCCGACTTGGAACAGGGTTTTGAATCGATTAAATGATTTTTGAACACTAGTATATTAAAAGAAAAAATGAACGCAAAATACGCAAATAACCGCAAATTCAGTATATTCACAAACTATTCAAGTATAGATTATGATATAAATATTATTTGTGAAAATTTGCGTAATTTGCGCCAGTCTGCCACTGGCAGGTTCAAAAACTCTTTTAATACAAACTCTTTATTAGAATAAATTTGGCTTTCTACTTTTAGCTTCATCAAGACTTAGCAAATTCACTTTCTTGGTTTGTTTATCCCTAAGTAATTGATATTCTGCATTAACTTCGGCCATATAAGTTGGCAAAGTTTTGGTATTCATTAATTGTGATACAATAAATGTATTAATTGATGCGTCTTTTACATAAACTACTGGCCCTGAATAGTTAGGCGATATTTTTACAGCTGTATGTATTTTCGAAGTAGTTGCACCACCTATCAATAGTGGAATTTTTAGTCCTGCTTTTTCCATTTCCGAAGCTACATAGGTCATTTCTTCTAACGATGGAGTTATCAATCCACTCAAACCTACAATATCCACTTTTTCATCAATGGCTGTTTGAATAATTTTTTCAGTTGGAGTCATTACGCCCAAATCAATTACTTCAAAATTATTACATGCCAACACCACCGAAACTATATTTTTACCAATATCATGAACATCGCCTTTTACTGTAGCAATCAGGAATTTACCTGCCGACGAACTTTGTCCAGGAACTTTGGTACGTTCAATTTCGGGTTGTAAAATGGCCACTGCTTTTTTCATGGTACGAGCTGTTTTCACAACCTGTGGCAAAAACATTTTACCTTGTCCAAACAAATCGCCCACGATGTTCATACCACTCATAAGCGGTTGTTCAATAATTTCGATAGCAGAACTATAAACCTTTAGCGCTTCAGCCAAATCCTCTTCCAGAAAATCACTTATCCCTTTTATCAAAGCATATTCTAACCGACCTTGCAACTCATGGGAACGCCATTCGTCTACTTTCTCCACTTTTTCGCCAGAAGCTTGATTCTTAACCTTTTCGGCTAATTCAATCATACGCTCTGTTGCTTCAGGTCTACGATTAAGCACCACATCTTCAACATGTTCAAACAATTCGGGTTCAATATCTTCGTAAATTTGGAGCATGCCAGCATTTACAATGCCCATATCCATGCCTTCTTTGATAGCATAATACAAAAACACGCTGTGAATAGCCTCACGTACCACATTATTACCTCTAAATGAGAAAGATAAATTACTAACACCTCCACTTACTTTGGCATAAGGCAAGTTTTGTTTTATCCAACGTGTAGCATTTATAAAATCTACGCCATAATTATTATGCTCCTCTATACCAGTGGCTATTGCCAACACATTGGGGTCAAAAATTATGTCCTGTGGTGGAAAACCAACTTTATCGACCAACAAACGATAAGCACGTTCGCAAATCTGCGTTTTACGTTCAAAGCTATCAGCTTGTCCTTTTTCATCGAAAGCCATCACAACTACAGCAGCACCATACGCACGAATTTTACGCGCTTTATCCAAAAAGTCAGCTTCACCTTCTTTTAAACTGATAGAGTTTACAATGCATTTACCTTGTACACATTTAAGTCCAGCTTCAATTACTTCCCATTTCGAAGAATCAATCATAATGGGTACACGCGAAATTTCGGGTTCTGAAACTAAGTAATTCAGAAAAGTAACCATTTCCTCCTTAGCCTCAAGCATGGCATCGTCCATGTTTATATCAATGACTTGTGCGCCGTCTTCCACTTGTTTGCGGGCAATTGTCAAAGCTTCTTCGTATTTCTTTTCGTTTATTAAACGTAAAAACATACGCGAACCAGCTACATTACATCTTTCGCCGATGTTGGTAAAGAGAGAATCGTTATTAATCAACAATGCTTCAAGGCCCGAAAGTTCTAAATCAGTCGAAGCTTTTTGTTTTTCTCTCACCGTTTTACTTTCAATTAGCTTTTGATAAGTTGCAATATGATCAGGTGAAGTTCCACAGCATCCACCAATGATATTTACAAGTTTTTCGTCGAAATACTCCACCACCTGCTCCGCCATGCGTTCTGGTGTTTCATCGTACTCGCCAAACTGATTGGGTAAACCTGCATTAGGATATGCACTTACATAACACGAAGCTAAACCACTTATTTCGTGCAGATAAGGTTTTAAATCTTTGGCACCAAATGAGCAATTTAGTCCAATCGACAATACATTGGCATGCGAAACCGAAGCCAAAAATGCACGAATAGTTTGTCCGGAGAGTGTACGACCGCTAGTGTCGGCTACAGTAGCCGAGAGCATAATTTCCACACGCTTTGATGTTGCAGCTATTGCTTCTTCTGCCGCAAAAATAGCTGCTTTGGCATTGAGTGTATCAAATATAGTTTCAATAAGTAAGGCATCTACCCCACCCTCAATCAATGCAATAATCTGTTCTTTGTAAGCCGCTACTAAATCGTCGTAACTTACGGCACGATATGCAGGGTTGTTTACATCGGGCGACATGGAAGCTGTTTTGTTTGTTGGGCCAACAGCACCTGCCACAAAGCGTTGTTTTGCAGGGTTCTGAGCTGTAAATTCATCAGCCGCTTTGCGAGCTAATTTGGCTGCTTCCAGATTTAATTCGCGCACCAAGCTACTCATTCCGTAATCGTCCATCGAAATGGATTGCGCGTTAAATGTATTAGTTTCAATAATATCGGCACCCGCAGCAAGGTATTTACAATGAATGTCGTAAATAATTTCAGGCTGCGAAAGTACTAATAAATCGTTATTGCCTTTTTGTAAAATTTCGGTATTTGCAAAGCGCGAACCACGATAATCAGCCTCCTGTAATTTGTGGCGCTGTATCATGGTTCCCATTGCACCATCCAATATAAGGATGCGGTTTTCGAGTTGGGATTGTAAAGTCATTTTCAATTAGTTGATTTTCGAACTGCAAAGATACTGTAAATGTGGCAATTTGCCAATGTGAGATAGGTGGTTATTTTTTTATTTCAAAATCAGTCGAATTTGACTAAGAGGAATAAAAATCAATAACAAAAAGAGGTATTATGATTTGTTTTTTGCTAAAACCAAAATTGAATATCCACCCAACGTTTTAGTACAAAATTTTTTATTAATTATAAAAATAAATCTACGGATTAAATTAATAAACTTTTGTTTGGTAGACATTTGATTGGAAATTGGCTCTGTATACATTACATCTATGATTTCGAATCCGTGCTCAGTTAAAATATTCAGAATAAAATCTTCAGTGAAATTATGAATATGACCAACTCTATCTTTAGATTCAATTAACATATTCTCTCTAAAAAGTGACCATACACACATATCAAGAGGAATATGGAAAATTGTGTAGTTACTTTTTGAAACTATTCCTGTCAAAAAATTAAAGTAATTGTCAATATGCTCAATAACATCAATCACTAATTGGAGGTCATAAAAACAAACTTCATTCTTGTCTGATAAATTTTTAATTTCAAACTTTATTCTGTTCGTTTCTTTTTTCTTTGCAATTTCTATTGCATCTTTCGATATATCAAATCCATAAAATTGTGTTACTTCTGGAAAAAACGATTCCAACTGAACTAAGATTTCACCACTTCCACAACCAATCTCTGATACAGTTTTAAAAGAAATAGAATTCCTATTCAATAGTTTAACAATCTTATTTACTTTGAAGGAGGCATCTTCTTCGTGCCAAGTTGGATTTTGGATTAAATATGTATTATCGTTATAAATATCTTTCATAAAATATTATTTAATTATCTCCTTGTAATATTTGTTCATTACAATTACATAATGGATAATACAAAAATACGAAATTCTTTTCACTAAATGAAATAGATAAGAAATAATATGTTGCTAAATCTTTTATTGAATTTTTAGGGTTTTGATTTCCAAATTTTGTCAGCAATAGGTAAATATTCGGGAAGTGCAGCCGAACCATACCATGTAAAAATGTCATAATCCAATATCCCATTTTTTATTGCAAGATCGGTTTGCATTAACTGTTTTGCCTCTTCTATGGTTTTTATATTGTTCAATATAAAAATCCCCCTGTAATTGTTTTCATTTTTGGCCATAGGTCCAGCTATAATTAGTTTTCCTTTTTCAACCAATTGGTGTATGTTGTCCATGTGTCCCTTGAAACTTTCACTAATAATTTTTTTGTCAGAGGTAGTATTAGAGCCAGTTTTTAGAATGACAAAAAAATAAGCTTTCATTCCAAATTTATCACCACCAAGTTTTTCAGCTAATTCCTTGTTATAATTTGGATTAGCTGATATGGTATCTTTAGCTGAATTTATTTGCCCAAAAATCAAATTGGATAAAGCAAGAAAAGTCAAAATCAAAATAGATTTCATTGTTCAAGAGTATTTTAATGATTAATTATATCATTTGCAAGCATATACGTATATCTTATTTATTACAACGATTTGCTGTGAAAATTGTTTATTTTAGTTTGTATGCTATAATTTTGTTCTGAAAAAAAAAATTGTCTGTTTGTACTAATTTTGTTACATTTGCAAAAAAATGGACTGAAACGCATGTTTAGAAAGCAATTGATTCTTGTTTCTATACTTTTCATACTTATTTTTCAAGTTTTTTCGCTTGATACTTATATCCGCATCAATCAATTAGGATACACGCCTGGAAGCATTAAAAGAGCTATTTTACTAAGTGAATCGCAACTCAACATTAAATCTTTTTCTATTTACGATGCCCTTACCGACGAAAAATTAGCTGATTTCACGTCTGTTAAACTTTTTGGTAGTTTTGAGCAATTTGCGTCGGTTTACACACTCGATTTTAGCAATTTCAGAAACGAAGGCGCATTTTTCATAAAGACTGATAATTGTTATTCGCCTACTATCTTTATCGATAAAAATGTCTACAGAGGAAGTGCCGACTTTTTACTTCAATACCTTCGGCAGCAGCGTTGTGGCTACAATCCAAGTTTAAATGCCTATTGTCATCAGGAGGATGGAATGGAAGTACCTGAGCTGAAAGTGATAAGCCATCCTATAAACAAAAAAACCAAAACCACGCTGCAGCCCCTCGCCCCTTGCACAATTGATGTAACAGGCGGTTGGCACGATGCTTCAGATAATTTGAAATACGGAAGTACAGCAGCTACAGCAGTTTTTCAGTTGCTTTATGCCTACCGTATGAATCCAGCAGCTTTTTCAGATAATTTTGATGCCAATGGCTTGGCTTTTCCAAATAAAATACCGGATGTGCTCGACGAGGCTAAATGGGGATTAGATTGGCTACTGAAAATGAATCCGAAGGACGATGTTGTGTATTATCAAGTTGGTGACGACCGTGACCTTACTGAGCTCCGATTACCTACAGCCGATAAAGTTGATTATGGCTGGGGCGAAGGTGCCGAACGCCCAGTATACAAAGCTACTGGCAAACCCGAAGGTTTAAAAAATTTCAAAAACAGAACAACAGGAATTGCGTCCATTGCCGGAAAGTATTCGGCTGCATTTGCGCTGGGTTCCGAAATGCTTCGAAAATTTTACCCCAACTTTGCAGATACTCTTCAGCGTAAAGCATTTACAGTGTACGAATATGGCAAAAACTACCCAGGAGTCTGCCAATCAGCGCCTTACAATGCTCCCAATTTTCACGAAGAAGACAATTGGGCCGACGACATGCAACTAGCTGCTACACAGTTATATCAATTGAGTTTCGACTCGAAATACCAATCCGAAGCTGCTGCTTATGGTCGTAAAGAACCCATAATTCCATGGCTTTTTGCCGATACAGTGAATCATTATCAATGGTATCCGTTTACTAATTATGGTCATTATGTACTGGCAAATTCCGAAAAGCCGGAGTTTAAAAACGAGTTTCTGCAAAATATTCGATTTGGACTTCAAAGAGCACAATTACGTAAAAACGATAATCCTTTTGGAATAGGTGTACCTATGGTTATGTATTCGAATAACTATGTTACTGCACTTGCCACGCAATGCAACTTGTACCGTCGATATGCTGGCGATTCAACCTATATTGAAATGGAAACTGCACTTACTGATTGGCTTTTTGGGTGCAATCCTTGGGGCACAAGCATGGTTGTAGGGCTTCCGGCAATGGGTAGAACGCCAAAATACACACATTCAGCATTATGGGCCGAAAAAGGAATTGCTCAAAAAGGAGGATTGGTTGTTGGTCCTGTTCGTCGCTCTATTTCGAAAAGTGTAAATGGCGTAAAATTATCAAAAAAAGATAGAGATAGCAGGTTTCAAACAAAATGGGCTGTTTACCACGACGATTTTTCGGATTACCAAACGAATAAACCGACATTGGATGGCACAGCATCGCTTGTATATTTACTTGGTGCAAAGCAATTTGAAGAAAACAAACAAGCTGATAAAAATCTAATTCGCGATGGCGGAATAATACGTAGTAATACCGACAAAAAGCAAATCAGCCTTGTATTTACAGGTCATGAATTTGCCGATGGTGCAAAAAAAATAAGAAAAGCATTGACTAAAAACAATATCAAAGCTTCATTCTTTTTTACTGGCGATTTTTTGCGAAAATCAAAATTTAAATCGATAGTCAAAAATCTAAAAAAGGAAGGTCACTATATAGGTGCGCATTCCGATCAACATTTGCAATATTGTCAGCAGGATAATCCCAAATCGCTTTTAGTAGATAAATTCTTATTTTTGAGCGATTTAAAAGAGAATTATAATGAACTGGCAGAGTTTGATATTAAAAAATCGGATGCACGTTTTTTTATTCCACCTTATGAATTATACAACGATAGTATCAGCTTGTGGTGCAAAGAAGCTGGCATTACCTTGGTTAATTTCACACCAGGAACACGTTCAAACGACGATTATTCCATTCCCGAAATGCGTGAACAATATTATTCAAGCGATGAAATTTACAAGCAAATACTAAAAGTGGAAGCCAGCGAAGGATTAAACGGACACATTATGCTGTTACATATTGGTACCGATCCTCGACGAACCGATAAATTTTACAACAATCTAAATACTTTGATAGTGGAACTAAAAAACAAAGGATATAAATTTGTGGATTTAAGTGAGGCTACCGGAATAAACAAACCCAACACACTAAGTGTTGAAAATAAAAAAAGGAAACATTAAAAATGCTTCCTTTTTGAAACTGGGGTGGAAAACGGGGCTCGAACCCGCGACCTTCGGAACCACAATCCGACGCTCTAACCGACTGAGCTATAACCACCATGTTTTGCGGTGCAAAGATAATACAGCTAATGGTTCTATGCAATAGATAAGACAAAATTCTTTTTCATTTCTTTAATTACCAACATATCAGACTCTAACAAGCATATTTAAATGAAATATTATATTACAAACGAAAAATTGGATGCTCAAATCGTTGAAATTCGCAAAAAAATAAGACTTTTGATGAATGGAATCGTGGCTGACTCTATGACTCGAAAGGGAATTATTTACGTTAAAAACTATGGAGTAGCTTTACCTGACTTAAAGGAATTGGCAAAAAAATATCAACCTTCGAACGATTTAGCTGATATACTTTGGCTAATTGGCTGGCGCGAAACTGTGATTCTTTCCATTCTATTACAACCTATCGAAACATTCAGCATTGATAAAGCTATTGCTAGAGTGAATTCGATTAAAAACAACGAAACTGCCGAAATAATTTGCATGTATTTATTGAGTAAAACTGACTTTGCTCCTACCCTATGCTTTGATTTAATTGATTCGGAAAATACACAAAACCAAACTACTGGCTTTATGCTGGTGGCACGCATTTACTCAAGACTGACCGATGAACAAGCCAAAAAATTAATTAAACGTTGTGCTCAACTTTCAATTACAGAGAATTATAATCTGTATAAATCAATAGGCTTGTGTTTAAGTAGGCTTGTTCGAATTAACAGCAATACAGCCAATACAATTAAACTACTTGTTGAAAACTTTCAGAAGCTCGAAACTCCATCACAATGGCACATAGCGAATGAAGTGAAGCAAGAGATGGAATTTTTAATAAAAATGTAAGGAAAATAGCCCGAAAAGTTGTATTTTTGCATTCGGTTGGCCAAAATAAGGATTTAAGTGAAAGATGAAATAACCTATGAAGCTATCAAAGAAGTTTTTACAGCCTATTTACACAAAAAAAAGCTCCGTAAAACTCCCGAAAGATATGCCATATTAGAAAAAATATATTTGAGTGAAGCCCATTTCGATGCTGAAACGCTCTGTATCGACATGCTAACCGAATACAGGGTAAGCCTTGCAACGGTTTACAATACAATTGAAATAATGCTCGATTGTAGTTTAATTGTTAAACACCCATTTGTAGGACTCACTTCGAAATACGAAAAAACTTTTGGTAAAACAACGCATCACCATTTGATATGTTCAAAGTGTGGCAATGTGAGAGAGTTTACGGATAAAAAAATTCAAACAATGCTAAAGTCAAAAACTTTCGCAACGTTTGAAATAACACATTATTCGCTCTATTTGTATGGTTTGTGTAATAAATGCAAGCCACAAAGAAAAAAGAAGAGTTTGAAAAATTAAACACACAGAAATTGTGTATTCTATGCAGTTAGATGTATTAATTCATTTAAACGCCAAACAAAAAAACAAGTAAAAAATAATTATAAACACATGAAAGCAGATGTTTTATTAGGCCTCCAATGGGGCGATGAAGGGAAAGGAAAAGTAGTTGATGTATTAACTCCTGGTTACGATTTAGTTACGCGCTTTCAGGGTGGACCCAATGCTGGTCACACTTTGGAATTCGAAGGTAAAAAATTCGTTTTGCGCTCAATTCCATCTGGTATATTTCAGGGCGACAAAATTAATGTTATTGGAAACGGAGTTGTGCTTGACCCCGCTTTGTTTAAAGCCGAAGTTGATGCATTAGCCACATCAGGTCATCCATTAACCAAACGATTAAAAATTTCAAAGAAAGCGCATCTTATACTTCCAACTCACCGTTTACTCGATGCTTGCTACGAAGCAGCTAAAGGAACCGATAAAATTGGTACTACAGGCAAAGGAATTGGCCCAACTTATACCGACAAAGTAAGTCGTAACGGACTTCGTGTAGGTGATATACTTACTAATTTCGACGAAAAATACAAAATTGCAACTGATCGTCACAAAAAAATTCTGGAACAACATAATTTCAGTTACGATTTAACAGAACTTGAAAATACTTGGTTCGAAGGTATTGAATGCATTAAACAATTTGAACTCATTGATAGCGAACATTTTGTAAACAATGCATTAAAAAACGGAAAGAAAGTATTGGCCGAAGGTGCTCAAGGAACAATGCTCGACATTGATTTTGGTTCGTATCCTTTTGTAACATCTTCGAATACAATATGTGCTGGCGCATGTACTGGACTAGGTGTTGCACCTCGAAATATTGGTGAAGTGTATGGCATTTTCAAAGCCTATTGTACCCGCGTTGGTAGTGGCCCCTTCCCTACTGAATTGTTCGACGAAACTGGCGACACCATGCGCAAAATTGGCTTTGAATTTGGTTCGGTAACTGGTCGCCCTCGTCGTTGTGGCTGGATTGATTTAGTAGCCTTGAAATATGCTGTTATGATTAATGGCGTATCGCAATTGATAATGATGAAAAGCGATGTAATGGATGCCTTTGAAACAATTAAAGCATGTGTTGCCTACAAAATTGATGGTGTAGAAACAGAGCAATTTCCGTTTGATTTGAACGATGGTGCTGAACCTATTTATGTAGAAATGGCAGGTTGGAATACCGACATGACAAAAATGCAAAGCGAAGATGAATTTCCCGAAGAGTTTAATGCCTATTTAAGTTTCTTGGAAGAAGAATTGGAAGTACCCATAAAAATCGTATCGGTTGGTCCTGACCGTGCTCAAACTATTATTCGATAAGCTCATTATAGTCAATTTTTGTAGTTACATTCTATTATTGAACTTTTTTGAAAGCTGTCTTGTTTCATTTACAAGTCAGCTTTTTTTGCCAATTGTCAAATATCAATATCTGACAAAAAGACTTTTGGCAAGGAATTTGACAAATCAAAGTCATTAATAAAAAAAACAATTAAAATTATGTTAGGAAGTTATATTATTTTTGGAGTATTTGCCTTATTAAGTTGGGCAATATCAGCTCGTTTACAATCAAAATTTAAAAAGTATTCTCGTATTCCCATTCCCAAAGGGATGACTGGAAAACAAGTAGCTGAAAAAATGTTACGCGATAATGGAATTTACGATGTTAAAGTAATTTCAACAGCTGGTCAATTAACAGACCACTACAATCCGCTAACAAAAACAGTAAACCTGAGTGAAGGCGTTTACGATGCCTGCTCGGTATCAGCAGCGGCCGTAGCGGCACACGAATGCGGACATGCGGTTCAACATGCCACAGCATACGCGCCACTTACTATGCGCTCTAAATTAGTACCTGTAGTGAATTTTGCTTCGAACTGGATGCAATGGGTATTACTTGCTGGTATTTTACTAGTAAATTCGTTTCCACAGTTATTATTAGCTGGAATAGTGTTGTTTGCAGTCACAACCTTATTTAGTTTCATTACATTACCTGTTGAAATTAATGCAAGCAGCAGAGCATTGGAATGGTTAAGTACTGCTGGAATTACCAACTACGAAACGCATGAACCCGCCAAAGATGCTTTAAAATCAGCTGCTTACACTTATGTAGTAGCAGCATTAGGCTCATTAGCTACGTTGGTATATTATATTTTAGTATATTTAGGTCGCAGAGATTAATATCGATTTTTTTTCGTACTTTTGCAATCCTAAAAATGGCTCCGTAGCTCAGCTGTATAGAGCGTCAGATTCCGGTTCTGAAGGTCAAGGGTTAGAATCCCTTCGGGGTCACAAAAAATCAATCCCAATCACTGTAAAATCAGTTGATTGGGATTTTTGCTTATATCTCCTTCTTTCGCCAATTTCCTTTCAGCAAATACCAATATCCTAATCCACCAATCATAATCCAATACACAAATTCGGACATCCATACTACTGCTACTGAACTGTGTAGAATAATGGCGGTGTAATAAACGTAGCCAATATAGAAAAACAAGGTTACAACTTCCATCATAAAGGCTGTACGTGTATTTCCTGTGCCCGAAACGCCATTAAAAATAATAAAGAAAACGGCAAAAAGCAGGTTAGCTATTGAAACAATGCGTATAACGGAAATACTTGCTTGAATTAAACTTTTATCGTCGGTATAAATACTTGCAAAAAGCTCTGGGAAAAAGAATGTGGAAATCATTAATGGTAAAACCAAAATGAAAGAAATAAAAGCAACTTTATTTATCAATGGAATAACTTCTTCTTTGCGCCCTGCTCCTATTAAATTACTAACCAGTGTGTTAACTGTAGTTGCTAAAGCTGATGCAGGAATCATTAATAATATATACAAACTGCGACCAATGTTAGAAACTGCCAATGGGCGTTCGCCAATATGCTCGATAAAAATAAAAAACATAAACCAAGTCGAGATTGAAATAAAATATTGGAACATAATAAAAACTGATAATTCCAATATTTGCAAGATGATTTTTAACTCTACTTTTTTGAACTGAAATAATCCATATAGTTTCGTATCTGCTTTAAAAAGGGTATACATCACAACATAAATAAGCGTAACTATTTCGGCAACTACCGACGAAATTCCAGCACCTTCAATACCCATTGGCGCAAAACCAAAATGACCAAAAATTAGAATATAATCCAAAACGATATTGGTAATTGCCATTAAAATAGCCGAAGTTGTTAAGATTTTTGTTTGAGTAATACCAACATAAAAAGCTCTGAAAATAGCATTTAAAAAAGCAAAGAAATAACCATAAATGCGCCAATCGAGGTATGAAATGGTTGACTTATAAACTGGCTCCGAACTCACAACCAATTTCATTAAAGCTGGCACTCCCCACAGCGAAACAAGAAAAATAACTATACTGAGCAAAAAGTTAAAAAGCAATGCATTATTAAAAATCAGACCAATCTGACTATAATTCTTCTCACCATTACGTCTGCCAATAAGGATTTGAGCACCTTGGCTAAAACCAAACCCAATCATAAAAATGGCAAAGTAAAACACACCACCAATGGCTGATGCGCCTAACTCCACCTCTCCTACTCGACCCAAAAATGCGGTATTGGTAACATTGATAATATTCTGAGAAATTAATGTCAAAAAAATGGGATAAGTAATATTGAAAATATTTTTGTTCGAAGTCATACGTTTGATGTAATAATATGCTTTGCAAATTCTGCCCCAAACCCCTAAAGAGGCTTAAAGAAAGTCTATTCGGTACTAATTCACATCCCCTTTAGGGGCTAGGGGCAGTTATAAATTTCTTAATTTGTACCTCGTCAAATACCTTTACTAAAAATGAGACCTTTGATAGAGTATTTCTTTATCAAGTCTTCAACAACCGAGAGTTGTTTTTGTTCAATGGCCAATCGGAAAGGTTGTACCAACAATGCTAGCTCACTTTGTGGATAAACCTTTGACAAATAATTATATGCTGCAACAAAATAGGAAGATAACACCATATTTTCCTCATCATCAAACAGATTAGTATTGTCAATGCCTGTAAATAAATAAGTTTGATAGGCTTTTTTATACGTTTTACAATTTTTAATCAGCAGAAAATCAGGATTTTCAGCAATAAATTGCTCGTACCAAATTATGCGGTCAACATGTTGCTTGGGCTGAATTACTATGCCAGCATCATCAATAAAACCTTCGCGGTTTTCTTTTTCTATTTGCTGTAAATATGCTTTCATTGGTTCCGAAAACAAAGGCATTAGGTTTTTAATTAAATATCTCCTATCTTGTTCAATATATACCTGACCTTCCGATACAGCATACCTAAACCCATATTTCAACAACTCAGCTTTTGCCAATTTCAACTTCTTCGATATAGTTGTGCTTGTAAATAATGGCAAATAATCCGTTGTGTCGTTTATCAATTTGTCGTTTAACTTTAATTCAAGCGTATCAATCAATTCTTGATAAATGCAATATGCTGAATCACATAAACTGGTTGATTTATTCTGAAAAATACGTTTAAACTCATTCATTGATAATTCCATCGACTTAGCATCAGCACTGTCGAGTTGTTGAATATAGGCTTTAAAAGCAACTAAATCGGGATTTTCAGTAGCCTGAAGCGAGCTATCATTCAAAAAAAGTGTACTATCATTGGCGATAGATGACTGATTATTAGCGGGCTTATTACACGAAGCGAATAAAACCAACAACAAAAAAGCGAGTTGATACAATTTGATTTGCATAAAAATTACGACATAAAAAAGCTGCCATTAAAAAAATAATGGCAGCTTTTTGGTTTATATACTAGTATTTTATAAACTAAGCGTTTTTAGCTTTCAATACAATTGCTTTAAAAGCTTCTGGGTGATTCATTGCTAAATCGGCTAATACTTTGCGGTTCATTTCGATACCAGCTTTGTGTAAAGCGCCCATTAATTTTGAATACGATAAACCTTCCAAACGAGCTGCTGCATTAATACGTTGTATCCACAAAGCACGGAAGTTACGTTTTTTGGTTTTACGGTCGCGGTAAGCATATTGCAACCCTTTTTCCCACGTGTTTTTAGCTACGGTCCACACATTGCGGCGACCTCCAAAATAACCTCTGGTGAGGCTTAAAATTCTTTTTCTTCTTTTACGTGAAGCAACGTGATTTACTGATCTTGGCATAATTAAAAATGATTTGTGAATGTTAGCGTCGTGTTTTGCTCACGATCTTTTGTGCTAAAAGCATTCTGTTTTTTTTAAATAAGAAAATGTTTTTAAAAGTTTAGTATTCTGACTATTTCAAACAAAGCATTTCTTTAACGTTTGTCAAGTCGGTCTTGCATACAAGAGCTCCATGAGTTAAGTTACGTTTTTGCTTGGTTGTTTTTTTAGTCAAAATGTGACGTTTAAAAGCATGTTTTCTTTTAATCTTTCCTGTTCCGGTAAGGGTAAACCTTTTTTTGGCACCGGAGTTAGTTTTCATTTTTGGCATTGTTTATATATTTAATTGATAAAAAAAATCACTTTGGTTTTTTTGGCGAAAACATGATAATCATGCGTTTACCTTCGAGCTGTGGTAATTGATCCACTTTAGCAAAATCCTCTAAATCAGTTGCAAAACGAGCTAAAAGCATTTCGCCTTGTTCTTTAAAAAGAATTGAACGACCTTTGAAAAACACATAAGCTTTTACTTTGCAGCCTTCTTTCAGAAATTCCTGAGCGTGTTTCAACTTAAAGTTATAATCATGATCATCTGTCTGGGGACCAAATCTGATTTCTTTTAAAATTACTTTAGCTGTTTTGGCTTTTTGTTCCTTTTCGCGTTTTTTAAGTTGATACAAGAATTTTTGATAATCAACCACTTTACAAACCGGCGGAACTGCTGTTGGCGATATTTCAACCAAGTCTAATTCCAAATCATCGGCTATTTTCAGGGCTTGCTCGAACGGATATATGCCTTGTTCGACATTATCGCCTACCAAACGTACTTCTTTTAGACCTTTAATTTTCTCGTTAATTCTATTGGGTTGTTCCTTTTCTCTACCCTTATTAGGCCTGATAAATAATTGTTTAGCTATTGCTTGTTTCCTCCTTAATTTAGTTAATACAACGAATTGATGTTGCTCTCAATTTGAGCGCGCAAATATAATACTTTTTTTTCAATTAAACAACTTTTTTTCAAAATGGTGATCATCGTAGTTTCGAGTAAAATTTCGGCCCCACATAAAACCTTTTTCGGCAAACAAAATTACAATTGGATTTGTAGGAGTAAATGTACCTGGTGCACTTACATTATATATTGCGCCTAGGGGTTTATTTTCGCGATACGAAAAAGCCGATTTCCAACGATTAGGGTTTTGGCGGGGATTTATGTCCACTGCTAACCCATAAGCATGCTTTGAATAACTTGAATTGCGGTAACAAAAGCTATACGTATTATTATCATTCATCGAAGCTTCGTCGCTCCAATTGTATTTTACAATAGGAATTACCTTCGCAACAGGAAACTTATGTTGAAGAATTTCTTTGAAAACCACACGCAAATCAGCCATAATCGCCTTATTTGCAATCAATTGACCTTGATGCATTTTACCATCCATCGAATAATAATGAACCGTAATAAGTACCAACTGATCAATTAAATACTTTGGAGCCTTAGTGCCTTCAATGGCTTGTTCAAAAGTATAATTACAATCTATAATAATAGCATTGGTTTTTATTTTCGGCTCTACATCTACATTTTGATTCTTAACATTACCAGAACAAGACAAAAACAGTAACACAAATAGAATTAGCGTACAGTTTAAAAAAGAATGCTTAAAAATAGACGTCTTCAACCTTCTGAACTTTATAAACCTTATGAACTTTATAAACCTTATGAACTTTATAAACTCTCTATAAAACCCCCTTCGTACTCGGCAATTCATATTGATATATATCACGCTTTACAGCCATTTTAATGGACTTTGCCAACGCTTTGAATATTCCTTCTACTTTGTGATGTTCATTATCACCTTCGGCCTTAATATTGAGATTCATACGGGCAGCATCGCTTAATGACTTGAAGAAATGTAAAATCATTTCGGTTGGCAAATCACCAATATATTCGCGCTTAAAATCAGCATCGAAAACCAACCATGGTCGGCCACCAAAATCGAGCGAAACTGAACACAAACAATCGTCCATAGGCAAATAAAAACCATAACGTTCAATACCCCGTTTATTGCTAAGCGCTTTTAACAATGCCTCGCCAAGCGCTATAGCCGTATCTTCAATAGTGTGGTGCTCATCGACTTCCAAATCACCTTTTACAACTATTGTTAAGTTGCTACCGGAGTGCTTCCCAATTTGCTCTAGCATGTGGTCGAAAAACTTCAAACCCGTATCAATATGACATTTACCACTTCCATCCAAATTTAAATCAACCAAAATATCAGTTTCTTTCGTAGTGCGCTTCACCACAGCAGTTCGTTCGCCAGCAAACAAAAATTCGGCTATTCGGTTCCAATCCGTTGATTGCAAAGCACAATAATCACTCAACTCACTATCATCCAATGCATTTACATCTTCACTTATAAAAATAGCTTTACAGCCCAAATTCTTAGCCAATTGAACATCGGTTATACGGTCGCCAATAACAAATGAACTAGCCAAGTCATATTTATCGCTAAAATATTCGGTAAGCATAGCTGTTCCAGGCTTACGTGTTGGCAAGTTGACTTCGGGAAAAGATGTGTCGATAAATATTTTATCAAATTCAACGCCCTCGTTTTTAAGAATTTGCAAAAACTTATGTTGTACAGCATCGAAACTCTCCTGCGGATACACCTCTGTCCCTAATCCATCTTGATTGGTTACCAAGGCCCATTCAAAATCTAGCTTTGTACGTATAAAATATAAGTTACGAATTACTGCAGGCAAAAATTCAATTTGCTTCACATTATCAACCTGAAACGTAACGGGTGGCTCAACGATAATCGTACCGTCACGATCTATAAATAACACCTTTTTTTTATTGTCAGCCATTTCTTATGAATTACGAATTGTGAATTTCTTATTAGTTTGTGTCTGCAAAAATACGTCATTTTTAGCTGAAATAAAAATGAAAAATTTAATAGTAGAAATAAATGAATGCATTTGGAATAATTTAGCAGTTTTAACATGCATATATAAATTAAATATAGTACTTTTGCAGTCGGAAAACAAAGGTGTAGTTTTCGAAGTTAAGGTACTTATATTCAATTAATTAAAATTTTATGGAATGGTTTATTGATTTGATAACAAAAGAAAGCATTGCCCATATTATTTTACTTTACTCATTTGTAATAGCCATTGGGGTTATGTCGGGTAAAATAAAATTTTTCGGTATATCTCTTGGTGTTACATTTGTTTTGTTTGTTGGTATTTTAGTCGGACACTTTGGATTTTCGGTGCCCCTTGAAGTATTGCACTTTATTCGCGAATTTGGTCTTATCTTGTTTATTTTTTCGATAGGTTTGCAGGTAGGTCCAGGCTTCTTTGCTTCGTTTAAACAAGGAGGAATGAAGCAAAACATGTTAGCAGCATCGGTGGTTTTGCTTGGTGTAGCTACTACTATTGCCTTGTTTTATATTTTCGGCGGTGCTATCCCTATGCCTATGTTTGTAGGAATTTTATCGGGGGCGGTAACCAACACACCTGGTCTAGGTGCAGCTCAAGAAGCTTTACGTCAGCTACACGATGCAGGACAAATTACCGAAATTCCACAAATCGCCCTTGGTTATGCGGTGGCTTATCCACTTGGCGTTACGGGAATTATACTATCGTTAATCTTGGTTCGTGTGTTTTTTAAAATCAATTTTGAGAAGGAAGTTCAAAATTTAAACGAATTATCAAGCGGATCAGTTGAAAACACAAAAATTATAACAATTGAAGTTAATTCGAAAGCAATTGCAGGTAAAAATTTATCGCAAATTCGCAAATTAATAGGCCGTCAGTTTGTTGTATCACGCTTATTGAGCGAAAACAATTTTTCTATTCCCAATGGTAAGACTGTTTTAAAAAACAACGATAAAATTTTAGTTGTAACAACCGAATCGGACTCCGAAGCAATTATTGCTTTTATGGGCGAAGTGATTGATTACGACTGGAAAGAATCGGAAAACAAAATGGTTTCGCGTCGCATTGTAATTACGCGTGGAGTTATAAATGGTAAAACACTAGGTTCGCTTAAACTTCGTTCAGTTAATGTCAATTGCACACGCGTTATTCGTTCGGGTTTCGACCTGTTAGCTAATCCCAATCTGGTTCTTCAAGTGGGCGACCGTGTAGTAATTGTAGGCACTCCCGAAGCTATTAAACGTGTGGAAGACATGCTAGGCAATACATTGAAACGCTTAGACGAGCCACATATTATCACCTTATTTATAGGTATTTTCATTGGAATTATTTTTGGTAGTATACCGTTGTTTATTCCTGGAATGCCAATGCCTGTAAAACTTGGTTTAGCTGGTGGCCCACTGGTAGTTGCTATACTGTTAGGTCGATTTGGTTTTAGACTAAAACTGATAACCTACACCACGCAAAGTGCAAACCTAATGCTTCGCGAAATAGGCATCACGCTGTTTTTGGCCAGTGTTGGACTTGCTTCGGGTGGTAAATTTGTAGAAACAGTAATAACAGGCAATGGCTTACTTTGGATAGCATGTGGATTTGTTATCACCACATTACCATTAATAATTGTTGGAATATTTGGTCGTAAGGTAATGAAATTAAACTACTTTACATTAATGGGTTTACTTTCAGGCAGTATGACCGACCCTCCTGCCCTAGCCTACTCCAATGCTTATTCAGGTAACGATGCGCCGGCTATTGCTTACTCAACAGTTTATCCACTTACCATGTTTTTAAGAGTAATATTGGCACAAATATTAATTCTATCTTTTGCTTAATTAAACTATTTACTCGGAGGATTTATTGGCTTTATAAATAAATCTTCCGAGATTAGTTGCAATTTTCACCTATCTTTTGTGTTCTTTTGTTTCCTTTTGTGGTTTAGATATAATTTCATTTGAAACAAGGTGGTTTGCTCGTAGTAACGCTTCATTAATATTGCTACAAATATTATCTATTCCTATCATTTTTTCTACACCAGTTTTAGCTAGCACTCTGTGAACCTGATTATTAACACCCGAAAGTACAATTTGTGTTTTATCTTTCGACGACATTTTTATAAAACTTTCGAGGTTATGACAGCCAGTGGAATCAATAAACGGCACTTTACGCATTCTGATAATTCTGACTTTTGGCTTATCACCTATCTGCTTCATAGTTTCTTCAAATTTGCTTGCTACTCCAAAGAAAAACGGACCTTCAATTTCGTAAATCTCCACATCCTTGGGTATCAATAGTTTTTCAGTTTCAACACCCTGCTCTTTAAATTCAGCGCTATTAATTTCATCATTAAAAACCGACACAGAAGAAGTTTCGGAAATACGACGAATAAACAATACTACAGCCAACAGTAAACCTATTTCGATAGCTATCGTTAAATCAAAAATAACAGTAAGCAGAAATGTAGTTAGTAATACTGCTACATCTGCTTTCGGGGTTCGTAGCAAGTTTTTAAATGTGCGCCATTCGCTCATATTATATGCAACCACCACTAAAACACCAGCCAAGCAAGCCATAGGAATATGTTTGGTTAAATTGCCCAAAAACAAAAGTATAAGCAATAAAACTAATGCATGTACCAATCCGGCAACAGGTGTGCGTCCTCCATTATTAATATTAGTCATCGTTCGAGCTATAGCTCCTGTAGCTGGTATACCTCCAAAAAGTGGAGTGACTACATTGGCAATTCCCTGTGCTATAAGCTCTGTATTGGAATCGTGCTTATCTCCTGTGACTCCATCGGCAACTGTGGCCGACAAAAGCGATTCGATAGCACCCAGCATAGCGATGGTAAAAGCAGTTGGAAGTAACATTTGAATTACAGCAAAATTAATTTCGGGTGCTACAGCCTTTGGGAGCGATGGGTCAATAGTAAAACGGTCGCCAATAGTTTCGATACCATTAATTCCCATTTTATGACGTAGTATATAAACGACAACGGTAGTAAGTACAATAGCAATTAATGAACCTGGAATTTTTCGTGTAAATGTTGGAGTTATAAATATAATAAATATTGACACTAACCCTACTCCTACCGACCATAGATTAATGGTATCAATAAAATTGTAATACACCATCCACTTATGTAAAAAATCGCCGGGCAATACTCCCGTTTGCATTCCAAACAAGTCTTTAATTTGCGTAGTAAAAATGGTGAGCGCTATACCGCTTGTAAAACCTACAACTAAAGGATACGGAATAAACTTAATAATACTCCCCAACTTGAGTAAACCCATTGAGATAAGCATAATACCCGAAATAAGGGTAGCTACAATTAGACCAGTAATACCAAATTCCTGTACTACGCCGTAAACAATAACAATAAATGCACCGGTAGGTCCGCCAATTTGCACTTTACTACCTCCAAAAAACGATATTATAAACCCGGCAATAATTGCAGTAAAAATTCCTTTCTCGGGCGTTACTCCTGATGCTATACCAAAGGCAATAGCTAGTGGTAATGCTACTATACCTACAATAAGACCAGCCATTAGGTCGGCATAAAACTGTTCTTTAGTATAGTTTTTAAGAGTGCTGAGTAATTTGGGTTGAAAAATCATATTTTTATATTTAAAATAAATTTTAGCTGTTTATTTTGTTATTCGAAAAATGCCTACACCATATCGATATGCCACAATCATTGCACTTTGGCTTACGAGCAACACATACATACCTACCATGTAATATTAACCAATGATGCGCAATAGGTATTAAATCCTGAGGGATATTCTTGACCAATTCAAGTTCCGTTTGCAATGGATTTTTGGAGTTTGTGGTAAACCCGATACGCTCCGACACCCTAAACACATGAGTATCAACAGCCATTGTAGGTTTATTAAAAATTACCGAAGCTATTACATTGGCCGTTTTGCGCCCAACACCCGGAAGTGTTTGAAGTTTCTCCACATCGTCGGGCACTACAGCCCCAAAATTATCACATAACTTACGGGCCATTCCCACCAAGTGCTTTGCTTTATTATTGGGGAACGAAATGGATTTAATTGATTCAAAAACCACTTCGGACGAACTAGCTGCAAGCACTTGGGGCGTAGGGTATTGGGCAAATAAGGCAGGAGTTATTAAATTAACTCGCTTATCAGTACACTGAGCTGATAAAATGACAGCCACAAGTAATTCGTATGGATTTGTATGATGTAACTCAGTTTCGGCAATTGGCATATTGGTTTTGAACCAATTTACAATATTCGAATAACGTTGTTTAGAAGTCATTAATACGGGCTTTAATAATCTGAAAAAAGCATTTTCAGGAATAATTAGAAACGGACTGCAAAGTTAAAACAAATTTTCAGTACATTTGTCCAATATTTGAATTATTAATTTTAAAAACAAATACATTATGTTACATAAAACCTTCGAAACAAAAGTAACAATATATTCATACAACGAACTTTCCGATTCGCATAAAACGCTCATTGAAAAAGCGAAAGAACAGGTTTTTAAAGCTTATGCCCCTTATTCGGGCTTTAGTGTAGGTGCAGCCATTCAGCTCGAAAACAACGAAATATTTGCAGGCAACAACCAAGAAAACGCAGCATACCCTTCGGGCTTATGTGCCGAAAGGGTAGCCATGTTTTATGCCAATGCTCAATTTCCTCAAATACCAGTTAAAACCTTAGCTATAGCTGCTTACACACATGATGAATTTTTAAAAAACCCTGTATCTCCTTGTGGTGCTTGCCGACAAGTACTCCTTGAGAGCGAAACCCGCTTCGACAATTCGATTGAGGTATTGCTCTACGGAAGCGACGAAATTTATTATTTACAAAACGTAAAGCAATTACTACCTTTGTGTTTCGAAAAAACGAGTTTAAACAAATAGTTAATTGTTGAAAAAAAATTTCATAGTCTATTGATTTTTATGTAAATTGCGAACCAATTCAACTTACATATTGAATTTTACAATTAAATGAAAAAAGAAATTCTTCATATCGAATATCCATTAAACAATGCCTCCATACCAATTTTATGGAAAAGCATAGGCACACCACTTGGACTATCAGAATGGTTTGCCGATGGAGTAACAGTTGAAGGTGACGAATACACTTTTATCTGGGATGATTCAGAACAAACAGCCAAGCTACTTCAATCAAAAGCAAACAATTTTATTCGGTTTCAATGGACCGAGAATGCAGGAACAGAAGATTATTTTGAAATAAAAATAGCCAAAGAATCCATTACAAACGAACTCACACTTGTAGTAACCGATACTGTTTATAAAAACGAAAAAGAAGACACTATTTTGTTGTGGAATAAACAAATAGATGAATTAAAACGAAAAACAGGCATTTAATTTCTTTGTTAAACTTTAAATATACTTACTCAAAACCATAAAAGAGTTTTTTCCTTTATCGGAGAAAACTCTTTTTTAATTAGGCATGTTTTTCACAAATTGCTCGATCCACAAATAGTACCTATATAGTCTTTTGAACCATCGCGTAACCAACCATCCAGTTGACCAACTTCTTTTGATTGTTGGCCACGGTTTCGTTCAACATTAATATATCCACAGTTTAACTCAGGTATAGCAGTCATGTCGCCCCAGAGTTTTTCGAATTATTAATTACTTACTACTAATCCTTTCCCCCACCATATACCATACAAACCTCAAATTACCCACCAAATACCGCCGCCACATGCGGCGTGGTTCTTTTATAAGCCTGTACAACCACTCTAAACTATGCTCTTGCCACCACAGAGGAGCACGCTTAACCGTGCCGGCATAAAAATCGAACACAGCTCCTATACAGCAAACATGCATATTTAGTTTGCAGTTTGCAGTATTCAGTCTACTCCCTTCTTTATTTTTTTTACTGTCCACTGTTAACTGTCCACTGTTTACTAATTTCCATGCCCATTTCTCCTGCTTTGGAGCTGTCATTCCTACAAAGAGTACATCCGGCTGTACAGCCTCAATGACTTTGAACATATCCTGGTTATCTTCATCGCTAAACTCCGGTTTGTATGGTGGCGAGTAGGTGTGCACTTCTACATTCGGATACTCAACAGCTGCACGCGCCTTTATTTTGGCCAACACCGCCTCGGTACTTCCCAGAAACAGAACAGACTTGGCATGCTGCGTCTTTACATCCGTCGTCTGTTGTCTGTCGTTTGTCGTCTGAAGTCTTTTCATCTCCCAAACAAACAAATCCCAACCTGCAATTCGTTCAATTTTTTCAGCTCTAAGCCACCGCACAGCTTTCACTATACTTGCACCATCGGGCAGTAATACATTACTTTTAAGCAACGCCTCGGCAAACAAAGCATCTTTACGTGCAATATTGTAGCTGTAAGCATTAATGGTATTAATTAGCAATAATCCTTCGGGCAACAACTCTAATGCCTTTAAACCCGAAGGAAATCTGATATTTTGTATACGTAATTTATTCATTTACCATTTTTTCATTTACCATTTACCATTTTTAAATTGCTCCAACCGAAGTGCCACTTCGTAATAACTGTTTCGAAAGTACAAATTCTTTTTTCGCATGTATCAGAAACTTATAACAATTGACTATTCGGATTGAAAAACTAAATGTTTTAGCTTTCAGTATATTCTCTCTCATATTAACCCATTTATCATTAATCATTAACCGTTAATCACTATTTCTCTTTCTTCTTCTCCGTATTCCCCGTTACCACATACCAAAAACCCTTTATACCACAATAATACCTATAAGGATACCACAACCACCAAAATTTTGATATGACGATGTGATGATGTGATGATGTGTCTTTCCTATCGTCTTGGTTCTTTGTTCTTGGCTCCTTGTTCTCAATATACTTAGAAATCATAAACTCCTTCCCTGGAAAAACAACTCCCTTCACATAACGCATAAAATCAACCGGATTTCTCAACTGCTTTAAGTGGCGCAAATGTGCTTCTGTAGCACTTTTTGGAGCACCACGCCCGATAAATTCATTGCCAGTCCCAGCCAGAAAATTCTCAAAACGGTTTTTTACCTCTTCGTTTAGCAACGAACTGTATTTATCTACAAGATATTGTGGCAACGGAGCTTTATAATAATGCGCAACCACAATTAGATAAGTAAACACCGTATCTGCAAAATTGTATTGTATACATTTTGCGTCAAAACGCTCCCAGAAATCCTCAATCTCTTCTATCTTTAATCTAGACTCTTTACTCTTTACTCTTTTTCCGTCGTCTGTCGTCTGTTGTCCGTTGTCTATACCGCGTAGCAGATTGACGATATCATTAAAACTCGTAAACTGTACGCCCTCTGTTACAAAATGCTTATCTAGATGCAAACAGGCATGTATCAACATATCCGATAATTCTAAGCGTAAGGTTTCCACGGCATTTAATGTTATCGATACGGCATCTCGCCACACCTCTTTAAGATTTTGTTGGTAAATCTCGCGGGTGTTTTGCAGGCGGATATGTATTTCTACCATTACATCGTTACGGAAGAGGGGATTAAAATGATTCTGCGACTTGGCGTCTACAAAAGCATCTACCATAAACTCCTGCTGACTTACATAACCCGCGGCATGAAGCGAATCCAAGCATCGTACACCATCTTCTTCATGTATCAATAAATCAATATCACTCATTTGCCGCAAGCCTATATCACCATACAACCATTCGGCCATGCAAATGCCTTTAAGTGTGAGAAATGGAATACTATGCAATTGAAGTACTTCCTTTAAATATACAAATTCAGTATAAATACGTGTATTATGAATGAATGTAGTTTGATAGGCTTTTTTGAGTAGCTTTTGTGTTTCTATAGGTATCAGGTTATTATTCTTCAGCAGTGGCAACTTTCGATACAATAATCCTGCAGCACAATTTTTGACCATCATATCCAGCAGAAAATTCCAATCAGTTACCTCATATAATAAGTGATCTATTCTATCAATATCAGCACTTGAGGCATGTATAGGTGCCGATGCAGTAATTAATTCTATTTCCGGTCTCATTGCCTTATTTTTGCTTTTTTAAATGATTTGTATTCGTAATAATATAAAATATACCCTTTATTCCACAATACCAACGATAAGGATACAATAACCACCAATATTTTGATGTGATGATGTGATGATGTGTCTCCTCTCCGTTGTCAGTTGTCTGTCGTCTGTTGTCCATTGTATGATGTCCGTCGTCTGTAGTCTGTAGTCCATATTTAGAAATCATAAACGCCTTCCCCGGAAACAAAACCTCTTTCAAATAACGTAATAAAACCGGCACTGATTGTATAGATTTTAAACTTTGTAGATGACCACCAACAGCTGTTTTAGATACTATCTTATATGTTTCGCCTTTTAAATAGCTTAAAAATTGGTTTTCAACCGTATCAATGGGCAAATTGGCATATCTTTCAATAATATGTGGTGGAAGATAAGCATTGTAATATTTATTTACGACTATTAAATGTGTAAAAACAGCTTTTTCGCAATTAAACTGTTTGCAACGAGCTATAAACTCCTCCCAATTAAAGTCAGTTTTAAATCTTTCCAACAAATTTACCAAATCATTGAAGCAGGTAAACTGTATTTGACCGTGTCTGAAATGTAAATCAGTATGAATCGCAATATGTATTAATAAATCATAGGGGTGAAGTACACTGATTTGTTGCGAATTAATGGTAGTTACCACCGATTTATGAAACAACTCTGGCACGTCTAATCTGTATCTGTCATTATGTTTATCCGGACTTAATTTAAGATGAATCTCAATTGAAATATTATTCTTGGTAAATGCCTCAAAATGTGTAAAATCAAGTCCTTCTTTGGTCGAAACAGCATCTACAAAATTACTTAACCCATGTACCGCATCGTGTTGAAAATACCCGGCTTCTGTTAGCAATTGCATTGCTTTTGTTGCATCTTCTTCCTTTACTAATAAATCAATATCACTAAACTGCCGTAATCCAATGTCCTGATAGAGCCATTCGCAAAGATAAATACCTTTTAATGCTATAAAGTTTATATTGTTTTGCTGAAATAATTCTACTACTCTACTAAACTCAGCATACATTAAACTACTTCTACTAACAGTAGTATAATATGCTTTTCGTAATAAGGCCAACGATTCTTTGGGGATAATGGCAACATTCGGCAGGCTTTGTATTTTTTTATAAACCAGGGGAGCACAGGTGTTACCAATAAGCAGATGAGTAAGGGCTTGCCAATCCTCTACCTCAGGCAATAGCTTATTTATTGATTCAAGTTCGTTAGCGCTTGAATGCAACAATGTGGATGAAAGAATAAGTTGTAATTCAGTTTGCATACGTTTAAATTTTTACTTTCCAATATCCACCTTTATCGGGGCCTATTCGCTCAATAATTCCGTTAGCTTTGAGTTTCGATAATTTTTTTTTCAACACCACGCCTTGTTAAATTAGTAGCTTTACTAAGTTCTTTCTGAGTAATTTGAGGATTCTGAATAAGTAAAGAGATAATTTTCTCCACACTTTTCTCCACATTTTCGTTTTTAACGGATACATCATTCAATACATCCAAAAGTGGTACCCGTGTTACAAATACATCTTCTTCCGAAAAGAACAATTTATCACTACCAGAGTAGGCCTTAGAATTTTTATAAACATTTCGAATTCCTGTTCCCGGTTCCTCCGAACGCCCCATTTGTGTAAAAATCTGAGCAATGGTTGGATTTTTTGGAAAAAATGTCAAATCTAAAAATACGAAGGAAATACGCTAATTTTTAGATAATGATATATAGGTCAGTAAATCTTTAGGATCCTGACGATTATCCCAAAATGCCATAAAAATTACAGCGTTAAGTTTGTATTTGTAAAAAATACTAAAATGTCCTAGTGAAGATACTCTTACATCATTAAAATCAGATAATTTAAATGCTTCTGGGTACTGAGCAATTACTTTAGTTCTTTCTGTTATTAAGCGAATTAATTTTTCAGCATATATTGTAGATCCGTTTTTCAATGTCCAATACTTTAATACTGAGCGACGTTGATCTCTGGCTGTATGCGTCCAAACTACATTTCTTTGAGCCATTTCATGTCGTTTTTATTCATGTCAATTTCTGAAATAACTCTATTATTTAATAAATCATCTTCGCTTAATTGAAGCATAATTTTTTGCTCGGTACTAAGGTGTACTTTTTCAGCTATTAACGAACTATTATCTACAATTTTATAGATAGCTTTCAAATAATCTCGATTTGATATTGTTATTAATTTATCAATTATGCTGTTCCTAATACTATCTGTTTGATTCATAATTTCTATTCTTTTGTTTAGTTATTTTTCTTGAATACAAAGATAATATATTCTTTTTCAAAATACAAACGAGTTCATAAGGCTTTGCCTGACGGCGTTTTTTTTGCTCATCGAGCGTTATTTATTAAGGGCGAAGCCTACTAACGTGCGAATGATATCGAAGCGGACATCCCGCCTTAGCGGGAGCACAAATAACGGCGTAGCCTCATAACACTAAAGGCTAATTTACTGTCGATACGCATTATAAATTTTTATTTCAAATGTTTATCGTATTTCTTTAATGCTAAAAGATTAAATGAATAGCCTGAAATACTGAAAGCTTCTTTGTGTTGGGAATAAAAGTCTAAACTTTGATTCATAAAATTTAAAAAATTAGGAGACGTAATCAAATCATCTTCTAAAACTATTACTTTTTCAAATTCATTAATAATCTGACTTACACCATCGATTAAAGTGAAACATTTACTGAACCATTTACTGTGCCATTTACTGTGCCATCCAATAATGGTACTTTTGTTACAAATACATCTTTTTCCGAAAAGAACAATTTATCACAACCAGAGTAGGCCTTAGAATATTTATAAAAATTTCGAATTCCTGTTCCTAGTTCCTCCGAACGCCCCATTTGTATATAAATCTGAGCAATGGTTGGATTTTTTGGAAAAAATGTAAAATCTAAAAATACGAATTAAATACTCTAATTTTTCGAAAGTGTAATATGGTTCAATAAATCTTTAGTATCCTGACGATTATCCCAAAATGCCATAATAATTATAGCGTTAAGATTGTATTTGTAATAAACACTAAAATGACCAAGTGAAGACACAATTACATCATCAAAATCAGATAACTTAAATGCTTCAGGGTACTGGGCAATTACTATAAATTGAGACAACTCACCATCTTTGAGAAGTAATAACTGTGATAACGTTAAACCGCTAACTTTCACTCGCTTTTCGTAATAATCAACCGTATTACGACTAACGCCCACTTCACGGGATATAAATCGCTTTGAACGACTTTCTTCTAATAACTGAAGGATTCTTCGGATTTGTAACAAGCTTTTTACTTTGTTTGCCATAATATCTTTTTTATCAAAGATACTATGGGTTACAAATCCACCGAAATAACTTGTTTTTAACGGTTGGCGCATTTTGCCCAAATGGCGCAAAATACGTCGATTAACAAATGGCGCAATTTACCGAAACGGCCTAAATAATCCAACCTTAAAAAATGGCTCACTTTATGCCGGAATGGCAGTCATGCAACTCTAAAATTTATCGGTAAAAAACATTAAATAGCAACTTTAACATCTGGCTCACATTGCCAAAATAAGTGGCTCAGTTTGGAGCGAAATATTCAAAAAACAACTCCCTTTACAATTCTTGCTCCCCCTTCGGGGGTTGGGGGGTCTCAACCGGGTTCTTCAACTGCTTTAAATGTAAGATACGCGTAGCTGTACCGCTTTGGGGAGCTCCACGACCAATAAATTCATTGCCAGTACCATCCAGAAAACTTTCAAAGCGAATATAATTTTCACGCATTAATTATTTTAGAGTATGGAATTCGAAGGTATTATACGATGTATATATACGGTTCCTTTAAAAACTGAGAAAATAATTGTAATTTGTTTATAAACTGTACGGCGCGAAAATAAACCATACTTATTCAACAGAGTCGAATTGTTAAATGGATATGCTTCAGGGTATATGGCTAATAGTTTAATTGTGTCTTTTAAACCTTGTATGTATCTTACAGCAGTGAGTGGAGCTTTGTATTGCACTACAATAATAAATTCAAGTTGTTCAATATCTGCTAATGCATCATTGGATAACTTTATTGCATGACGCTTCATTTTAGTTTGTATTTTGTACCATAATGAGCGTTCACACTTTCCATTAAGTTGTCAAATGCCTGATCTACAGTTACAGTATTCGTAAACTCATTGTATTCAGTCGGATTTGGGTAATCGATAGTTACGATTTTTTTTTGTTTTTCAATTTCGTGAATCAATTTCATTCCTTTTGGAGTGTCTGTATTAATTCGAACATTTATTGCATTCATTTATTTGAAATTTTGTAGGTTTTACAATGCAAATATACATATAATTTTAGTTCTATAACAAACTGATTTTTTATTTTGTTCGAAGGTCTTATGCCTACTAACGTGTGAAGCACAAATAACTTACTAACGTGCGTAGCACAAATAACGCGAAGCACCACCAACGCGAAGCTATTAACGCCGCAGGCCTACCACCGCCCGCAGGGCAACCCACCACCTATAAGGATACAACAACCACCAGAATTTAATTAATAATTTAGAATTAATAATTAATAATTTCTTTTTCCCGTCTTTGATCTTTGCTCTTTGTTCTTTGCTCTGAAGCCCATATTTTTCTATCATAAACTCCTTCCCCGGAAATACAACTCCCTTCACATAGCGCAGAAAATCAACCGGGTTTTTCAACTGTTTTAAATGTATGATATGTGTAGCTGTAGCGCTTTTGGGTGCACCACGCCCAATAAACGTATTACCTGTACCAGCCAGAAAATTCTCAAAGCGAATATAATCTTCCGTTTTTATTCTTTCTCTGTCGTCTGTCGTCTGTCGTCATTGTTTCCGTCGTCTGTTGTCAGTTGTCTGTCGTCTTTCATCTTTGTTCTTCCTCCGTCGTCTGTCGTCCGTTGTCTGTCGTCATATTTTGTATAAAGATAATCGGGTAGGGGAGCACCAAAATAATACCGCACCATAACCAAATACCGAAACACCGTATCGGTAAAATTGTATTGTATGCATTTCGCCTCAAAACGCTCCCAAAATTGACCCCTAACCCCTAAAGGGGAATCTATTCCGCTCTTATTCTTGCTCCCCTTTAGGGGCTGGGGGTCATCTTGCACCCCTTTAGGGGCTGGGGGCAGTCCATCATCTGTTGTCAGTTGTCCGTTGTCTATACCGCGTAGCAAATTCACAATATCATTAAAACTCGTAAATTGCACATGTGTGGTTACAAAATGCTTATCCAGATGCAAACAGGCATGTATCAACATATCCGATAATTCCAGTCGTAAGGCGCCTTGTACAGACGAGGCATGCCACGTCTCTACAGGAACGGCCTCCCGCCAGACCTCTTGTAAGTTTTGTTGGTAAATCTCGCGGGTGTTTTGCAGGCGGATATGTATTTCTACCATTACATCGTTACGGAAGAGGGGATTAAAATGATTCTGCGACTTGGCATCTACAAAAGCATCTACCATAAACTCCTGCTGACTCACATAACCTGCCGTATGCAGGGCAACCAAACACCGTACGCCATCTTTTTCCTG
>Ga0247838_1001637_pt1 | contig 31199 bp, 26 predicted proteins | sample LaCruzMarch2015__5_FD_189097 | JGI IMG/M metagenome (GOLD analysis project Ga0247838, IMG submission 189097) | Freshwater microbial communities from meromictic Lake La Cruz, Castile-La Mancha, Spain - LaCruzMarch2015_15m | ecosystem: Environmental > Aquatic > Freshwater > Lake | place: Spain... | reverse complement strand
ACTTCCTGCGGATGGAGAAATGGATCTTCGACAGCCCCGACCAGGCGGGCGAGACCTTCCGGCAATTTGCCAAGGACTTCTTTCAGAAGAACGGCTTCATCAACGGCGGCGTGGTCCTGGGCGACCGTGAGGTGAATCTCAAGGATTTGACCTGCCCGATCCTCAACATCTATGCCCTGCAAGACCATCTGGTCCCGCCGGACGCTTCGCGCGCCCTCAAGACGCTGACTTCGAGCAGTGATTATTCCGAGCTCGCCTTCCCCGGCGGGCACATCGGCATCTATGTCAGCGGCAAGGCTCAGAAGGAGGTGACCCCCTCCATCGGCAAGTGGCTCAACGAGCGCTCAGCGGTCTGATCGGTCAATGACTGACCAGCCCGCGCGGTCTCTGGGGCCGCGCGGGCTTTTTTACGCGTGAGCCCGGCATATAGCCGCCGCTGGACAGCGCGGCCACATCGTCGCTCGCTCAAGGGGATCGGACGGCGGCCATCCAGCCGCCTGTTCCTTGCCTTTTGCCCAGCTTTCGCTTAAAAATACGAACTCAAGTGTTTTCACATATTCTAAAACAGCGGAACTCCGGAGGATACCCATGGCCCATGATCAAGAACTCGACGCCAGCGGCCTGAACTGCCCCCTGCCCATCCTGCGCGCGAAGAAAACTCTGAACGCGATGACCCCGGGTCAGGTGTTGCACGTCATCGCCACCGACCCCGGCTCGGTCAAGGACTTCGACGCCTTTGCCAAGCAGACCGGCAACGACTTGATCGAATCCAAAGAAGAAGGCGGGAAATTCCACTTCCTGATCAAGAAGTGCTGAGCCTCGCCACTCAGCCCGCGCTGACCATCGGCGGGCCGCGGTCTTGTCAGAGGTCCTGATCAAGCCGTGAGGCTATGCCGAGCGTCTCCAGTCGGCGACCACGTTCCGGTCAGCGACCGAACATACAACAATTTTTCCGGAGGAACCGATGGCTCAAAAGAAGCTCGCCATCATCGCTACCAAGGGCTCACTCGATTGGGCCTATCCCCCTTTCATCCTGGCCTCGACTGCCGCCGCGCTGGACTACGAGGTACAGATCTTTTTCACCTTCTACGGACTGCAACTGCTCAAGAAAAAGCTGGACCTGCAGGTCACGCCCTTGGGTAATCCCGGGATGCCCATGCCCGGCGGCATGGAGAAATTCATGCCGGTCATCGTCACGGCCCTGCCGTTCATGCAGGGCGTCATGACGAGCATGATGAAAGCCAAGATGAAGAAGAAAGGGGTCGCCAGCATCGAACAACTGCGCGATCTCTGCCAGGAGGCCGAGGTCAAGCTGATCGCCTGCCAGATGACCGTCGACCTGTTCGACATGGACTCCACTCAGTTCATCGACGGGATCGAGTACGCCGGGGCCGCGGCCTTTTTTGAATTTGCCGGCCAGAGCGACATCTGTCTCTACATCTGACCACATCTGACCGGGCGCCCCGCAGGCCGAAAATCGCCTGCGGGGCCGGACAAGCGGCTCATCCTGGTACAAGCTTTTCCGGCAATCGCCTTAGAAGGTCTTGACCAGCGCGATCCCGACGATGTTGGCATCCATCTCGTACTCGCCGTCGAGCGCCGAGGTCCCGATAACTTCACCTCCCGTGTAAGGGGTGGCCGCCGTGAACGTCCGATTCTCCCCCAGGACATAGGCGTAGCTCGCCTCGACCGAGAACCCGTTGCCAAGCCCCTGCGCGATGCCGATACTAAAGAGCTGGCGGTCGCTGTCCGGGACCCTGGCGCTGAAATGATCGTCACTCTGACCGGTCTCGTCATAGGCATAGCCGACGCGCAACTGGGTCTGCGGCTGCACCTGCCAGGTCAGACCCAGGCGGTAGGCGTTGGAGTTACTCCAGGCGTTGGTGTCGGCAGAGATCAGTCTGTTGGTGCGGTTACCGGTGATCTCCAGGCGGTCGAATTCCTCCCAACCGGTGTAGCTCCAATCGAACTCGGCCGCGATCGTCTCGGTGAACGCATAACGCGCCCCCAGTTGCAGACGCCAGGGCAGGTTAACGTCCACACTGGCACGCTGCCCCTGCTGCAGCCGCCCCGCCGCGACCAGCACCATGTAGTTCGGCGTGTAGTTACCCTCAATGTCCAGGGTGGCGGCAGAACGATAGGTCAGGCCCAGTGACAACGCGTTGATGCGGTACATAACACCCAGGTTGAAACCGAGGCCATAGCCGCTGCCTTCCATCTCGCCCAGATTGGAGTCCAGTTGCGCGGTTTGGGCCGAGTAGATATCCAGGCCAAGGGCTAGACTCAGCGTGTCGTTGACCCGATAGGCCGCGGTCGGCACCAAGTCCAAAACCTCCAACTTGCTGGCGGTGGGGTGATTGCCGGTCGGGACGGTGCCGAGCCCGGGGACAGTGCGCGATTGGCTCAGCGCCGGAAAGGTCCCATAAGCCCAGCGCGTCTCCAGACCGTAGGGCACGTTCAGCCCGACCCCCACCCGCCACTGATCGTTAATCTTGATGGCCGCCTGCAACAGGGGTGCGCCAACCCACTCGGCCCCGTTGCTGTCATGGGTGCCGGTGGCGTTGGTCACCGAGAAGGACGGCCCAATCAGCAGGGCCCCCAGCGCGAGACTGGATTTATCCTGGAACCCCATGGCCGCCGCGTTGTAAGGGATTGCGCCGACCTCCGTGGGGTTGGCAACCATCGCGTTGGCGGTACCGATACCCGCGGTCGACGCCTCGGGTAACAGAAAGCCGGACGCCTGCGCACCGCCATGAGCACCAAGGGTGCCGATGACTACGGCGACCAAGGCTGTCGCGACTGAACCTGCGTTCTTTTCGTACATGAAAGATCCCCCAGAAACAAGGTTGCCTGTTGCAAATTCGGTTCGATCGCCCGTCCAGTGCCCCACTTCGACCTCTGCCGGTCACCGCGCGTTGTGCGGTTGCGACCAGGCGAGCAGCCCTGGGAGAAGTCTGCAAAGCCCTTGCGTGCAAGAAGAAATACCATGTAAATCCGTCTATTCGTGACGATTGACGACCGCCTGGAACTGTAGGCCAAGCGGCGGCGTAATTCCACCACTTGTTGCGACAACATTGCAGTTGCGCGAAAGCAACGCCAGCCCGATCCGTAACCAACGCTTCGGAACTGCGACAATGCCGTTGAAATTAGGGTGAAACTCACCAAACATCAGGTTTGTGTGATATAAGCGCTTTTTATTGATGCATTCACCGAGATCGACCCGGATGGCGGACCGCAGACTCCAGGTATTCCACACCGTCGCGCGACTCCTGAGCTTTACCAAGGCCGCGGAGAGCCTACACATGACCCAGCCGGCGGTCACCTTTCAGGTCCGCCAGTTGGAGGAACACTTCAATACCCGGTTGTTCGACCGCACCCACAACCGGATAAACCTGACGGACGCCGGCCGTCAAGTCTTTTCCTACGCGGATCGGATCTTCGAGCTCTATGCTGAAATGGAGAACGCGGTGCGCGCGATCACCGGCGAGATCAGCGGAGCGCTCACCATCGGAGCCAGCACCACCATCGCCGAGTACATGCTCCCCACCCTGCTCGGCGATTTCAAGGAGCGTTATCCGGACGTCACCATTCACCTGAAGGTCTCCAACAGCGAGGGCATTGTCTCCATGGTCGAGAACAACACCATCGATCTGGGAGTGGTGGAGGCGCCGGTCAGCAACAAGAACCTGGTGGTGGAAAACTGCAAACGCGATCAACTGGTTGCCATCCTGCCCCCGGGGCATGCCCTGGCCGGAGCGGAACAACTCACCTTCGCCCGCCTGCTGGAGTACCCCTTCATCTGCCGCGAGGAGGGCTCGGGCACACGCGAGGTGATCAGCGACTACCTGGGGCAGTTGCCGGCGTGCCATGCCGTCCTGAAAATCGCGATGGAACTTGGCAGTCCGGAGGCGGTGAAGGGTGCGGTAGAGGCCGGGATGGGGGTGTCGGTCGTATCGCGGGCGACCATCCAGAAAGAATTGCGGCTCGGCACCCTGGTGGCGGTGAATCTGGACCCACCGCTGGATCGCCCCTTTTCGTTCGTTCACCAAAAGCAAAAGTTTCGCTTGCGGGTGATGGAGGAACTCCTGGAATTTGCCCGCGCGTACTGCCGCTCCCGCGCTGAGCCTTGAGCAGCCGGGGCGATACCCTGACGTGACCGCCATGACTGACCATCGAACCCTGCGGCATGGCTCCGACGAGCCCCGTCTGACGCGACTGTTCCGCTCCCTGGGCGAGGACGATCGGCGCACCCTGCTGGCCTTTGCCGAGTTCCTCGCCGCGGGTCGGCAACCGGCCGCCGCGCCCGCCCCGCCCGTGGCACCCACGCCGCTGCCGCGACCGGAACAGGAGACCGTCATCGCCGCCATCCGCCGTCTCTCCCGCACCTACACCATGCTCGATCGCGGCCCCATGCTTAACGAAACCTCGGCACTGATGTCCGCTCATGTGCTCCAGGGCCGTGACGCGGCGGTCGTCATCGATGACCTGGAAGCGCTGTTTTTACGTCATTTTACGGACTACCGCACCCGTCTGGCGGCGGCCTCCGGGGAGGCCCGAGACGGTCGCACCGACGACGACACGCCAGCCGCGGGACCGGCCTGACCGCCGGCCTCAGGCGGCTGCGCCGCCCGGTCCGCGCTGGAGCGTCTACACTAAGGTTGGCGAGAGCATCCGGGGCGTTACGGTCACGCGGTCGTTGTCGTTGTCGTTGTCGTTGTCGTTGTCGTAATCGTTATTTCGCGTATGGGTAACCTGACCAAACTCAGCGACACCGACCGCATCGATGCGGCCTTCAACCGCGTCCTTGCGGCGGAGGCGCAGGCCCGCGCGCAGGTCGAGGTCTGTCGGCACCAGGCCGCCACGCGCATCGCTGCCGCCGAAGCGCAGGCCAGGTCAATCGTTGAGCGCACCGATCGACGGATGCGCCTGGCCCATACCATTGCCGACGCGCGGGTGGCCCATGCGCTGCGCACCTTGTTGCCCGAGGGCGCGCCGGCCGCCCAGGATGCCGACCAGGAGACCGCCCCCGGTCTTGACGCGGCCATCGAACTCCTGATCGATGAGGCCCTCGGCCGGCCGACGCAAGCCCCGCGATGAACCTGAACCGGGACTTCAGCTACTGTCAGGCGCGCCTCCAGGCGCGCTACGCCAACCTGCCCGACACGGCGGAGTGGCAACGCCTGGCCGGTGTGCGCACCTTCGCCGCGTTCATTGAAGAGGCCCGGCTCGGCCCCATGCGATCCTGGGTCAAGCGTCTGTCCGCCACCAGTGACGCGTTGGTTGTGGAGCGGGGTCTGCGCGCACTGGCCGCCGAACTGGCGGACGAGGCAGCGCGCTGGGTCCCCCGGCCCTGGCGGGCGGCCGTCGCCTGGACCGCCTGGCTGCCCTATCTACCCATGTTCGAACACCTGGCCGACACGGCGCCGCCCAAGCGCCCGCCGCATTGGGCACGCGGGGATCCACGCCTGCGCGCTCTGGTCACCGAGGCGGGGGAGCCGGACCCGGACGCACTGGAACGGGCCGGACTGCGGATACTGCTCGACGCGCCGCGGCCCGACCAGATTCCGGCCCGGTGGGCGGAGGCGTGGCGGGACCGCTGGCCGCCCGGTCGGCGCTGCTGGACGCGCGACCTGGAGGCGTTCACCGCCGGCCTGACCGCCCACCTCAGCGCCTTTCGCCAGGCGGCCCCCGCCGAGGCCTGGAACCTGCGCGAGGCACTGCGCGAGCGCCTGCGGCTCCAGTTTCATCAGCACCTGCTGGCCCCGGTCACCGTTTACATCTATCTGGCCCTGATCCTGCTCGACCTGGAACGGCTGCGCGCCGAGTTGTTGCGTCGCGCCCTGTTTCCTCCCTCATCTCAAGAAGGGCGGGCCTCCTGATGCTGCGTTCCGCCTCCACCCGCTGGTTCGAGGTCCTGTGCCCGCGGGCCGAGAGTGTCGCCGCGGTCGCCGCCCTGGCCGCGACCGGTGCGGTAGAACTCGAAATACGGGCCTATGAGGCCTTCCCGATCCAGCATCTCGCCGCCCCTCTGGGCGCCTATCAAAGCCTCCTGATCCGCTATGGGCGCTACTGGTCACGCGGGCGTCTGCACCGGCAGGCGCTGACGGAATCGCCCGCGCTGGTCCTGCAGCGGGCGCTGCTGCGCATCGACGCCTGGCGGCGGGAGGCGGACCCGCTGATCGATACCCTGCAATCCTGCGAAGAAGAACTGACCCGACTCCAGCGGTTGGCCCAGGTGCTCGAGCGCATCGCCTCATCACGGCTGGATCTCGACGCCGTGACCCACGGCGGACCGGTGCTCGGGACCTATTGCTGTATCCTGCCGCCGGAGGCCGATCCCCGCTTCCCCGACTGGGTGATCCCGCGCGGCATCCCCTGGGAGGGCGGTCGGTGTTTCTTGCTCCTGGGCCCCGCCGACCGGCTCGATGACATCAAGCACCTGGTCCATGCGGTCAGAGGCCGCATCATCGAGCGCCCGCCCTGGCTCCAGGGAGACACCCGCCACTGTCTGGACTTGATCGGGCAGCGACGCCGCGCCCTGTCAACCCAAGTGGTGCTCCTCTACGCCGAACTGGACACCCTGTTCGAGGATTATGACCTCGACCACGTGCTTGGCGAGGTCAGCGGACTCGCCTGGTTCGCCACCCATGTCGGCGGACTGGAACTGGCGGGAGAGCACCTGGTCTGGGTCACCGGGTGGACCGACGATCTGCGCGGTCACCGGCTCGCCGACGCGCTCGACCACGCCCGCACCCACGCCCTGCTGCGCTTCCGTCCGCCGCCCGCGGGCATGCGCCCGCCCCAGGTCCTGGACAATCCGCCCTGGATGCGCCCATTCGAGTTGTTCGCCCGTGCCTTCGGCGTGCCGGGGAGCGACGAGGCGGACCCCACCCCCGTGGTTGCCGTCATCGTGCCCCTACTGTTCGGCTATATGTTCGGCGACCTCGGACAAGGCGCGGTCTTACTCGGGCTGGGCTGGTGGTTCGCGCGGCGCGGCCTGGAACTGGCCCGCATGCTGATCCTGTGCGGCGCCGCGGCGATGGGTTTCGGCCTCCTGTTCGGCAGCCTGTTCGGCGTGGAGGACCTCATTCCGGCGTTGTGGCTGCATCCCCTGCAGGAGCCCATCAGCGTGCTGGCGGTCCCCCTGGTGTTCGCCGTCGGCCTGCTCTCGCTCGGCCAACTGCTCGACGGACTGGGGGCGCTGCGGCGCGGCGAACTGGGGCGCTGGCTGCTGCGCGACCTGGGTTTTCTGGTGATGTATCTGGGCCTGACGAGCCTGCCCTTCACCACCGCGCTCGGCTGGCTCGCCCCGATCGGGGCGAGCTGGTCTCTGCTCGGCGCGTTTCTGGTGCAGCGCAACCTGATCGGCGCCTTGGCCGCCATCGGTCACCTGCTGGAGTCAGGCGTGCAAGTCATGGTCAATACGCTCTCCTTCGCTCGGGTCGGGGCCTTCGCCCTGGCTCACGCGGCCTTGTCCGCGGCCGTCGTATCCATGGCGCAGCCGGCGCCCGGGTGGGCCGCCGCCCTGATCCTGATCCTGGGCAATGCCCTGATCATCGCGCTGGAAGGCCTGGTGGTCGGAGTCCAGACGACCCGGCTGGTCCTGTTCGAGTTTTTCAACCGTTTCCTGCGCGGCACCGGCCGGGTCTTCAAGCCCCTGCCGGCACCGCCGCCGGTGGTGGAAGCGGTCGCCTAAGCGCCGGCCGCGGCCGGGCGACAGCGCATCGCAGCCTTGCTGATTGTTGGGAGTTGCATCATGAATCGTCGCATTCTGCTCGTCGCCCTGATGGTGTTGGGGGCCGCCATGCTGGCCGGGGTCGGGAGCCTGCTCCTCTGGCAGTCCCCGGCGCTGGCCGAGGGGGCGGCGGCCGAGGCCGCGACCGCCATCGATCCCGACGTCCTGCGCTGGGGCTACATGGCGGCGGCACTGGTCACCGGTCTCTCGGCCCTGGGGGCCGCGTACGCGGTCGCGAGTGTCGGCGCGGCCGCCATCGGGGCACTGGCCGAGAAGCCTGAACTCTTCGGCCGGGTCCTGATCCTGGTCGGTCTGGCCGAGGGGATCGCAATCTACGGCATCATCATTTCAGTGCTGATCCTCAACCGGTTGCGCTGAGCCGGCGGACCATGACGCTCTGTGCCTTCGTGGGCGATGACCTCAGTGCGCTGGGGTTCCGACTCGCCGGGGTGGACTGCCACTGCCCCGACCCGACGCGGCCCGACTCCGAGCTCGCGGCACTGTTTCGCCGTCTGCGCGGGGAGGTCGCCTTGTTGCTCCTGACCGCCGAGATCGCCGCGCGACTGCCCGCGGACCTGCTGCGCCGCGCCCAGGTCGCCGAACGCCCGCTGCTCCTGGTCATCCCCGATGTCCGGCAGCGGGTCGCCGCCCCCGACCGCGCGGCAGCCATGCGCCGCCAACTGGGGATGAGCGAATGAACTTGGACGAGCGTGAGGCGGGGCTCATTGCCCTGATCAATGCCTATCGGGACGATACCTGCCGCACCCTGCTGGACGCCGCCCGCGCGCAAGCCAGTGCCGTGCTGGGCCGCACCTACCGGGCGGAGCGCCATCGCTTGCATGCCCGCATCGTCGCGGAGCGCGCGGACGCACGGGCGCGGATCCACGCCGCCCGCGCCGAGCATGACACCCGGGCGCGGACCGGCGGCGAGCGCGCCGCGACCCGCCTGCTGACCAGCGCCTGGCCGCGCCTGCGACAGCGCCTCGCGGCACGCTGGGCAGCACCGGACACACGCCGGGAGTGGGCCGTCAGCGCCCTCGATCAGGCCCGCCGGGTGCTGCCGGACGGACTCTGGACCATCCGCCATGCCCCCGGCTGGAGCGCCGCCGAATGGCAACCCCTGGCCGCGGACCTGGCCGCAGAACGCACGACCGAGCCGCGTTTCATCGCGGATGGCGCCTTGGCGGCGGGTCTCACCATCACGAGCGGCGGGGCGCTGCTCGACGCCAGCCTGGAGGGCCTACTCAAAGATCGCGCCCGCCTGGAGGCGCGCTTGTTGGCGCTCCTGACCCTGGAGCCCGGTGCGGTTGAGAGGACAACCCGGTGAGCACGGCCATCACGACAGCGATCACCGGCTCGGTCCTGCGCGCCCGCCCGGACGGCAGCTTCCGCCTGCGCGAAGCGGTGCAGGTCGGTGAACGGCGCCTCCTCGGAGAGGTGATCCGCATCGCCCTGGACAGCATCACGGTGCAGATCTACGAGGACACCAGCGGACTGCGTCCCGGCGTCACGGTGGCGGGCACCGGACGTCTGCTCTCCATCCGCGTCGGCCCCGCCTGTCTGGGCCGCATCTTCGACGGGCTGCTGCGTCCCATCGGCGACCCGCGGGACCCCTATGTCACCCCCGGCATGCAAGACGAAGCGGAGGCCCAGCGCTTTCACTTCTCACCCGACGTCCAAGTCGGCGTTCAATTGACCCCAGGCGCCGCCATCGGCGCGATCGGCAATGGCGGCGGCCGGGCCAGCGCGCTGCAACTGCGCTGCCTGGTGCCGCCGGATGTGCCGCCGGGCCAGGTGGCCGAGATCGCCGAGGCCGGCCGCTACCGGCACGACGAGCCGGTGTGCCGGTTGCGCGCCGCGGACGGCACCCTGCACGCCATTGCCATGAGCCACGAGTGGGCGGTGCGCCAGCCCCGGCCGGTCGCCGAGCGCCTGGCCCGCGACGAGCCGATGCTCACCGGTCAGCGCCTCATCGACTGCCTGTTCCCGATCGCGCGCGGGGGCACCGGCGCCATCCCCGGCGGCTTCGGCACCGGCAAGACCATTCTGCTGGAGACCATCGCCAAGTGGTGCAACGCGGACGTCATCGTCTACGTCGGCTGCGGGGAGCGCGGTAACGAACTGGCCGGGATGCTCGCCGAATTCACCGCGCTCGCGGATCCGCGCAGCGACCGCCCGCTCATGGAGCGCACCGTCATCATCGCCAACACCAGCAACATGCCGGTGTCGGCGCGCGAGGCGAGCATCTACACGGGCATCACGGTGGCCGAATACTTCCGCGACCAGGGACTCAACGTCACCCTGATGGCGGACTCCACCAGCCGCTGGGCCGAGGCCCTGCGGGAGGTCTCGGGCCGACTGGGCGAACTCCCCGGTGAAGCCGGGTACCCGGCCTATCTCAGCAGCCGGCTGGCCGCCTTCTACGAGCGCGCGGCGCGCGTGCGCACCTTGGGCGGCACGCCCGGCTCGGTGACCATCCTGGGCGCGGTGAGCCCGCCCTCCGGGGACTTCTCCGAACCCGTCACCACCCACACCAAGCGCTATGTGAGTTGTCTGTGGGGGCTCGACGCGCGCCGTGCCCAGGCCCGTTTCTATCCGGCCATTCATCCCCTGCAATCCTACAGCGTAGTGGCCGGCGAACTGGCCCGCTGGTGGCACCGCGAGGGCTGCACCCGCTGGGAGGAATTGCGCCGCCGGTTTCTCACCCTGCTGGAGGAAGAGGCCAAACTCGAGCGGATGGCCCGCATCATCGGCCGCGACGCCATGCCCGCCCGGCAGCGTCTGGTGCTGCTCTGTGCCCGACTCGTCAACGAGTGCTTCCTGCGCCAGTCCGCCTTCTCCGAGAACGACCGTTACGCCTCGCCCGCCCGTCAGGCAGTGATGATGCGGCTCATCGGCACCTTCATCGAAGCGGCGGAGCGGCTGCTGGAGACCGGCATCCCACCCGAATCGATCGCCGCCGAACCCATCTTCCGCGCACTCATGCGGATGGGCGAGGAGATCCCCGAGGGCGATTGGGAGCGGTTCTCCGCCTTGGAACAAGACCTAGCCGCCACCGTGCGGCGCCTGAACAATGCGCAGCGGGAGGCCACCGAGAACGGGGCTGCTTGAGCCGGGCTACTCCCGAACGCGACAAACCGCAAGGAATCGCGTCCAAGATCAACAACCGACCCATCGCTGACGGTTGAATGGCTTAGGTTGCCACGCGTGAAATAGGGCACGACCGATGTTGACCAAAGAACGTATCTTCGCAATGCTGCGTGAGCAAAATCCCCATCTGGCTCGGGAGTTCGGCGTTCGCCGTATCGGCCTGTTTGGATCCTTTGCCAAAGGGCAGGCAAACGAGGCCAGTGATATCGACCTCATTGTGGAATTCGAGAGGCCGATCGGGTTGCGCTTCGTCGAACTGGTCGAGCATTTGGAGACGGTCTTCGGCCGCAAGGTGGATCTGCTGACTCCCGCTGGCATCCAGGGAATCCGCCGAAAGGATGTGGCGAAGGCGATCAATGAGAGTGTTTTGTATGTCCCGTAGAGAGGATGCGCAGCGTTTAGCAGATATCAGTGAAGCCATCGCGCGAATTGGGGCTTACATTGGCGATATGTCCTACGAGGCGTTCTTGATCGACACCAAGACTCAGGATGCGGTGATTCGCAACATCGAGATCATCGGCGAAGCCGTCAAGGGTATTTCGGACCAGTTTCGGGACGCCAATCCGCAGGTCCCTTGGCGGGGTCTGGCGAGGATGCGGGATCGCCTGATCCATTAGTATTTCGGCGTCAATCTCGATATTGTGTGGCAGGTCGTTGAGGATGATTTGCCGAAGATCGGCGCGTTTCTGGCAATTCCGACGCGACCCGTGCGCTAATGCCCTCGTACTGGTCACCGGGAGAAACCAAGGATTTGACTTTGATCATAATGAATCGGAATAAGGAAAATGACTGCTAAAGCACGGCTCATTCAAACATTCAATTTTCTGAAAGAGTTGAATGAACTTCGGAACCCCGTTCCGCGTGACTTATCCGGGCTGGACGTACTGCGGCTGGATACCTGGCCTGCCCATCCGTGCGTGCAAGTACGGCGCGGCGACCGCCAAGAGGATGATTCTGCAGACTCAGCGGAGATTGCGATGGAACCGCTCATTCGCATCGCCCGCGCACAATTGACACCGTGTCCAAAGCCACCCGAAATTCTGGACGGCTGGCTTAAGCCAGGGTGGCAGTCAATCGACGAAGAGGTGAGGAGACAGAAGCAAGACTGTGCTTGTTACGGCGCATACGACGAAGGCTTTGCGCGTGTTGCGGAGGCAGGTAGACGACGCAATCCCACCGCTCGCACTGAGTGTGCTTGAAGGCGACGCGGATAGCCAGGCTCAACTTGCGCGCGCCGCGCAAGACATCGCGGATCGGCTATCGCGCTCGGATGCGCCGAGTCTACGACGGGAGGCCGGCTTACTCCGCGACAAGCGACTGAAACTGCGTAAAGACGCCGAAGCGTTACGACGGGAACTCCGGGATGCGCGGTTCAGCGAGAGACTTGGGCTGCCCAGCGCGAGCGCACTACACTGCAAGAACAGCAGGCGCTGATGGGTTTCGTCCAGACCATGCGCAAAGTAGGTAAGGGAACAGGAAAGCGGGCGCCGGAGCTGTTGCGCCAGGCGCGTCAACTCCTTGCGTCTGCCCGTCGTGCAGTACCGGTTTGGATCATGCCATTGAGTCGCGTATATGAAAGTTTCGACCCGCGCGAGACAAAATTCGACGTGGTGATATTGGTTTCCGTGATAGAGGCGGCAAGACGAACGAGATAGAAGCGGAAGAAATCGCTTCGCTGGTTCTCGCCTGCCTTGGCGATGAGGAGTATGTGCGGAATAAATCTGGACAGGCGACCAGCTTCGGCGTGATTTCACTGTTGGGCGACGAGCAGGCGTTGCTGATTGAGACGTTGCTTCGGCAGCGACTCTCACCTGATGAATTCGCCAGGCACCGGTTGCTTTGTGGGAACGCAGCACAATTTCAGGGTGATGAACGCGACGTCATGTTCCTCTCGATGGTCGATAGTCCACCAGAGAATGGCCAGCTTACCATCCGTGATTCCGGTCCGCAGGATGTTTATAAGAAGCGTTATAATGTCGCGGTTAGCCGCGCGCGCGATCAACTTTGGATTGTTCACTCTGGGAGTCTTTTCTTCCGTGACCCAGACCAAGCAATGGCTCCGGTTTTTTCAAAGCTCACTTTTCTTGAAATCGAACCGTTGGGCAGCGGAGGTACTATAAATTTTGCAGCGGATTCGCCTACTATTGAGCGGATCAAGCGCACAGCCGAATCAATGCGTGCTTCGTGGGCGGACGAAAAGCAAAATGCTCAGTAAAATCTTAGGCAGGAGGAGCTGGCGAAGGCCTTGATCCTCGTTCCGGCCGTAACAAGAGCGAGCCGCAGTCCACCGAATCCCGCGCCGCCGTTGGTGGTGGACTGCGCTACGCTTTTCCACCCACGATGACAAGCGGCCGATATCGTGATCGGTGGCCGGACCCGGCGCCATGCCGACCAGACCCAACACCCGCATGAGCCGCTCGCCAAGCGCTTGCGGTTGACCGGATACTCCTGGTCCTTCATAGACGACCATCCGTCGCGTCCCGTAGAACGGGCGCTTGGTTTACTCGGCTTCGATCGGCAGGCGACGCCTGTGCTAGGCTTAGCTCATGATCGCAATGACCCTTGACGATACCCATGTCTCATGTCGTCCTTTCCGAACCACGCAGGATGCCGAATCGCGGCGGGAGGCGAAGCAGAGTCTCGCCCGACTCCGCGGGCAAATCGGCGACCCCGACAGGGTGCGCTGACCGATCGACACCAGCCGCTTGTTGAGATCAGAGATCAACGATGTACGCCAGGCTGATCGGTGAAGCGATCGCCCAACGGGCCGCGGGGCCGCTGCTGTTCCTGCGCCGCAGCGTCGATGTCGGGCTGAATGAGGCGGTGGAAGTCGAGGGGGCCGACGGCGCGGTCCGACTCGGGCGAATCGCCGCGCTGGATGAGGACACGGTCACGATAGAGATGCTGGACGAGACCGCCGGCCTGGCGCTGGCCGGCACCCGCGTGCGCTTTCTTGGCGAGGCGCTGCACTTTCCGGTCGGACCGGGACTCCTGGGGCGGGTCTTCAACGGGGTCGGCAAACCTCTGGACGGCGGGCCGCCGCTCGCCGCCCGCCAGTCCTATCGCGTCGACGGGCTCCCCATCAAACCATCGGCCCGCGCGGCCCCCTGTGAGTTCCTGGAAACCGGCTTCACGGCCATCGATCTGATGAACAGCCTGGTGCGCGGTCAGAAGCTGCCGCTCTTCTCCGGCGGCGGCCTGCCCCACGACCGTATCGCCGTTGACATCGCCTGCAATGCCCGGCTGCCGGGTCGGGCGGGGGCGGGCGCCGCCGACGCGCGGGATTTCGCGGTCTGCTTTGCCGGTATCGGCATCCCGCATGGCAGTGCCGAGTTCTTCCGCAATGAGATGGAAAAAAGTGGTGCACTGGCGCGGACCGTGCTCTTTCTGAATCTGGCGAGCGACTCCAGTGCGCAGCGTTTGCTGACCCCGCGCTATGCGCTCACCGCCGCCGAATACCTCGCCTTCACCGAGGGCAAACACGTGCTGGTCATCCTCACTGACCTGACCAATTACTGCGAGGCCCTGCGCGAGGTCTCGGCCAGCCGCGGCGAGGTCCCGAGCCGCAAGGGCTATCCCGGCTACATGTACTCGGATCTGGCGACGCTCTATGAACGCGCCGGCCGGATCCACGGCCGGCCGGGGTCGGTCACCCAGATGCCGATCCTGACCATGCCCAACGACGATATCACCCACCCGATCCCGGACCTGACCGGTTATATCACCGAGGGCCAGATCGTCCTGGATCCCGAGTTGCATCGGCGCAACATCTACCCGCCGATCCGGCTGCTGCCCAGCCTGTCGCGCCTGATGAAGGACGGAACCGGCAAGGGACTGACCCACGCCGATCACCCGGCCCTGGCCGCCCAACTCTACGCCTCCTACAGCCAGGCCCAGCAAATCCGACTGCTGGCCAGTGTCGTGGGCGACGACGGGCTCTCCGCCACGGACCGCAAGTTTCTTGCCTTCGGCGACCGTTTTGAGCACGACGTCGTGCATCAGGGCGCCGCGGCACGCACCCTGGAAGAAAGCATGGCCACCGGCTGGGCGGCGCTGCGCGGCCTGCCGGAGAGCGAACTCCACCGCTTGAGCGACCAGCAAATCCGCGCGCATTGTGCGCCCGGATGAGCCATCCACGCCTGAATTTCACCTGAACGCACATGGCTGACCCTGATGTCACTCCCACCCAGAGCGCCTTATTGGCACTCAAGGACGAGCGCCTGGGGATGCAGGAGGGGTATCACTTCCTCGACGAGAAGCGCTACGTCCTGGCCGCCGAATGCCTGGCTGAACTGGCCCGGTATGAGGCGGCGCTCACCGCTTTCAGCCGGGACTACCAGAACGCGGTCAGCGCCTTGCGCGAGGCGGTCGCCCGTCACGGCGTCGAGGGCCTGAGTCTTTATCCGGCGGCAGCGGCCATCGTCGGCGCGCTGCACCTGCAGCCGCGTTCGGTGCTGGGAGTCACCCTGTACGACCTGAACTGTGCACTGGACCCGCCGGAGCCGCCCGCGGAGACCCCGCTCGCGAGTCCCGAGGCCCGGCACTGCCGCGCGCTGTTTCGCGCCCTGATGCCGCGGGCCGCCGCCCTGGCGGCCGCGACCGCCAACCTCGAGCGCCTGCGCGCCGATTATGCCCGCACCGCACGGCGCGCCCGTGCCCTGGAAGACGTCTTGCTGCCCGAGATCGACGACACCCTGCGACGGATTGAAGGAGCACTGGAGGAGTCGGAGCGCGAGGAGTCGGTCCGTGCCCGGTGGATCGGGCAGTGAGTCAGGATACTTTCTTCAGCAACACCTGTTTCGCCTCATTGATCTTAGCCGCCAGATAATCGGACCCGCCCCGGTCCGGATGCAGCTTCTGCATCAACCGGCGATGGGCGTCCCGAATGGCGGTGGCATCCGCCGCGGCATCGATCCCCAGAATCGCCAGGGCCTCCGCCTCGTTCATCGGTCCCCCGCCGGTGCTGACGCCGACACCCGGACCCGAGTCCCGGTCGCGCCACTCGGCGCCCCGCTCCCGGTCCAGATAGGCCTCCAGCACAGCGGCCGATTGCGCATCGGCCTCCCGATAGAACTCCAGCATCCGCAGCAGTTCGTCGAGCCCCAAATCCTTGAGCCGTCGACCGGTGAAGGGACCGTCCAACACCTCCCCGTCCATGGCTCCGCTGGCGTGGTCCAACTGCATCGCCATGAAACGGGTGCGGATGGACGAGGTCCCGGCCGCACCGCCGCCGGTACCGGCGGTCGCGGTCCCGCCGCCGAAGGTCCCGCCGGTGCCCGGCAACCCCACACCCAGCGCACGTAACAAGCGCTGCAGGGCCGGCAGCATCTGCACCAGATGCAGGAGCCGCATCGTGGTCGGAACCAGGGCGGCCAACGCGGCGAAGATCGGGTTCAACCGCCCGGTGAGCACCGCCAACACCAGAACTCCGATCAGGGTCCAGAGCCCGACTTTGCGCAGGACCCAGGCGACGCGCGCCGGCGGAGTGCTGCGGAACCAGTGCAGGAACCAGACGATGCCCAGCAACAGCAGCGCAACGATCAGAACGCGCAGAATCACGCCCTCAGCCCCCCTTGCCCCGGCCGCTGACCTGATGGGTCAGCGCCAGTACCGCCCCGCCGCGCGCCTGGCCATAGCGCGCGAGCGCCTTATGGCCGCCCGCCGCGTAGACGGCGACCGCCCCCAGCAGATCGCGCAACAACCCGGGGCTGTTGGCGTCGAACGGGCACCAGGCACCGCCGCTCAGCCGCGCGATCTCCCGGAAGCTGGGCTCCGCCGTGGGGTCCCGGCCCTCTTGGAACACAAACGCCGGCACATGCAGCAACCCGAGCCGTCCGGCCAGATCCGCCAGCCGCTCCCGGTCCTCCTCCATACAGTCGCCCACGAAGACCAGTGCATTCACCCGCCCGCGCCCGGCCTGCGCAATCGCGTGCTCCAGGACCCGCCCGATCTGGGTCAACCCGGCTGCACAAAACACCCGATTCATGCGCCGCAGGAGCTGATCCGCTTCCCCGATCCAGTCGGATGACTCGAACTCCTGGAAGCCCCGATAGAAACAGAGCTGGACCTCGAGTCCGCCCAGCGCGCGGGTGTCGGCGAACATGGCCGATTGGATGCGCGCCGCCTGGTCCCAGGTGGGTTCCCGGCTCGCGGTGGCGTCCATGGCAAAGATCAGGCGCCCGCGACCACCCGTCGGCCCCACTCGCGGAGAGGCGGCCACTTGCTGGAGGAAGTCATTCACTTCACCGGTGCTGTCGAGGTCTTTGCGATCGGAAGTCATGGGGCGATGGTCGCTGGTGATCCTGGAATCGGCGGACGGAACCAAATGAATAGGGACGATTTTCGGGATTTCTTGCCCCCTTGTGGGAGCACACTTTTACTGAATCCCTGATAGCGCCTGCGCACCAGACATCCAGACAGCGGTTTGGTGTAGGGGCGGGTTTCAAACCCGCCCCTACGTCCGGTTAAAGCCTTCGTACCTGATATCCGGACAGAGCCTTGGTGTAGGGGCGGGTTTGAAACCCGCCCCTACGTCCGATGATCACGTCCGATGGCTATATCACGTTCGTCGGCCCCAAGTGGCGGACCTCAACTGGCCAGGGCCTCCACCGCTTCGCACAGAAAGTGCCCGAGCATCAGATGGACCTCCTGGATGCGCGGCGTCTCGCCGGAGGGAACAGCCAGGACGATATCCGCGATCCCGGACAGGTCACGACCGCGCTCACCGGTGATCAGGACGCGCAGACAACCGCATTCCGCGGCCGTCTCCAGGACGCGCAGGATGTTGGGCGAACGCCCGCTGGTACTGAGCGCCCAAAGCACGTCGCCGGGCCGGGCCAGCGCGGCGAGTTGGCGGGCGAACACCTCGGCAAAGGAGAAGTCGTTGGCCACCGCGCTGGTCGCACTGGTGTCGAAGCCCAGGGCGATGGCCGGCAGTGGCCGCCGGGTCTTGTTCAGGAAGGGGCCGATCAACTCGCCGCTGAGGTGCGTCGCCTCGCCCGCGCTGCCGCCATTGCCGCAGATGAAAATCGTGCCGCCCGCCTGGATGGCCCGCGCCGTCCTGGCGGCCGCGTTCACCGTGGCGGCAAGCAGCGGCGCGTCCGCCCGCACCCGCTCCAGCAGGGCGGCGGTCGCCGCCAACCGTTGGGTGAGCAGGCGGTCGAGGTCGGGTGTGTCGCTCATGGCATCGCTCATGGCATCGCTCATGCCGTCGCTCCGGTCAGTTGTCGCCGCATCGCGTCTCACACCCGTCACCGGCATATTTCTTGTCCTCGTCCGCCAGCCGCCGCTCGATCTCCGCCTGCTTGCGCGCATCCCAGACGTCCCGGCGCTGCTCCACCCGTTGCTCCCAGGCGTTGGCGACCTCTTCCAGCGTGCGTTCGCCGAACAGCACCTGACGCAGCAAGCGGAAACCGAACGCGAGCAGGGCCTCGTCGTCCTGCTCGATCGCGGCGTAGAAGGCGTCGGGCAACACATAGGTGCGGCGGAAGCCCGCGGACAGGACGAACTTGCGGAAGTTGTCGACGTCGTAAGAGGCCATGAAAAAGAGCTGGAGGCTGGTCTGCGGCGGCTTGCCCACCGTGGGTCCGGCGGACTTCTTCTTGAGCAGCAGTTGGTACCACTCACGGTTGCGATCATCGTACTCGGCGCAACCCTGCTCAGTCCGGTAGTCGCCGATGCTGAGGTCCCGATCCTCGGCGTGCCCCTGGCAATGGTCCTCCTTGACCAGCGAGTAGCGCTCCTCGGACTGCGCCGAGCCCTTCTCACGCAGCGCCAGCAGCGCCACCGGATAGTAACGGCACACCGTCGGGCGGTCGGTGTAAACCCCGCAGCCCGCATCCCCATCGAGTTGTAAACAAGTGCCGTTATCCTGTGTCTTGAGCTTGACCCCGGGGAGCCCGTCCCCGTCCATCTGGAAGGGGACCGAGTAGTCGCGCAGAAACTCGGTGGACGTGAGCCCCAGCCGCCGCTTCAGGCGCAAAATGTCGTAGGGGGCCAAGGTCACGTCCGCCTGCTTGCAGCAGGCGTTGAAGCAGGAAATCCCGGGGTAACAGCGAAACTTGATCCGCGTGTCCGCGGTCAGCGCGGCCGGGATCGTCGGGCTCTTGAACGGGATGTCGAACGTGGGATCGGTCATGGCGGGCTCCAGTCGGGCGGCATACCCGCCAGTATGAAGAGGAGAGGGGGCGGTCCGCAAATGAACGCAAGCGCTCTACGCGTGCCTGAGGCCGCACGGACTGCTGAAACCCTTCTCGTTGTAATGAGTCTGATCGTTCGCACGTCGGGTCTCTATACTTGACGTCGCGGCGGTGCTCCCCTGCTCACCAGCGGCCTGCCGTGGTGCCTCTCCGGCACGCCTACTACCAGAGAATTGCTTTATGAACAAAGCGTTATATAGATAAAATCAGCTGCCCCGACGGTCGCGTGCCCGCTGATGGTGCGATTCCGAGCCTTGGTCGTCCTGTGCCCTGGCTGATCCGACCGTCGGTCTTTACCCACCACAGGTCGATTTGGAGAAACCCTCGTGTCCGAAACCCTAGTCCCCGAGAAAACCCCCACGCAGGCCAGCGCGCGGCGCAGGTCCGATCATTCAATGCCCTTTGTCCTGGCGGCCCTCCCGCTACTGGCGTTGTTTGCCGCTGCCGTGCTGCTGTTTTGGCTGAGCGAATCGAAGATGGAAGGCGCCTTCCGCTACTGGGAGATCTTTATCCCGATTGTCGCGGTCGTATCGCTGGTCTCCGGCTGGAGTCAAGCCTACCTCTCCGGCAACTCCAGGCTCTGGTACGTGATCAAGCAGGCGGTGCATTGGGGGGCTTTGATCGCACTGCTCTATGTCTTGAACACCCATGGCATCCGCGCGCTGATGAGTGCGCAGCAGTACACCGCGGTGCTGATCTATTTGCTGGCGTTCGGCACCGTGCTGGCCGCCCTGCACATGGACTTCAAGCTGCTGATTTTCGGACTGTTCCTGGCCTTCTGCGCCTACGTGATCGCAGTTCCCACGGCGAATCCGGCGCTGGCGCTGGTGGGCGACACCTTCCACATCGCCGATGCGCAAACCAATCCCGCGATGGCGAGCCTGTGGGTCGCCGGCATCGGCTTGGTTGCCAGCCTGTTCGTGCTGGTCATGATGCGCGCCGCGACGATGAGCAAGCGCGCGTCCGTGGCGCGTAACGCCGCCTGATCGGACAGGGGTCTGCGCCGCCAGGGAGGGCGGCCCTGGCGGGGCCGCCGCGGCTGGGAATTCGGTCGGGCCGGCGGCCGTCGGTCGCTCGTTGTGCTGTTATGCGACAGTAGCGCTTCGGCAAGGCGGATATGGTCAACCTCGCCGAGGAACTCGAAGACAAGGGGCGCGGCAAGACGCGCGCGGTTGGAAGCCACAGCGGGGTGCTGCTGGGCCTTGGTCATAAACCAGGCCGCCGCGCGATCTGCACGGTCGCCGGTCCGCTACTATCCAAACGGTATCAGAGCTTATTTCTGGAATACGTTCGATCAAGTACTTTTCCGCCCCGACCTACTTGATGAATATCGGGAAAACGACGTCTGTATTATCAGCGAGTGCGGAGGTCACAGCTTGCTACGCAACGACCGGATAGCGAGCGAATTTTCCGACCATTTACCCCTATTCTTCGTCGTAAGAACCTAAACCGAGGCCCAGCCGATGCCCATGAAAACCGAACCTACCGTCGGGTTAATCATCGGGACTTATTGATGTCGTTAGAGATTACGAAACTCGAAGAACAAGGTCTCCGACGGACTCTTATAAAGCGTCGAAAAGCGCACCCGCGTCTCCTGCTCTGTGCTCAGCGGCTCCCACCGGTTGTCTTCGTCGAGATGCAAAACGCTGTTGCCGGGGAGCGGCTGGATGAAGACGCCGAGCCGATCGGCGCGCAGTCGGGCCAAGCCGCCGTTCGCCGAGCGGCGTAATTGGAAGTCGCTGGTGATGTGCATCCGCGCATCGCGGTAGAAGCCGCTGCGGGCGCCTTTCTGGGAGCGGATGTTGAATGGGTAGCCCTCGTCCATGTCGGCCTCCGGCGACAGAATCACGGCCAGGTTGCGCGGGAAACGCGCGGGGCTGAGGATACCGTAGAGGATGAACACGGCCAGCAGCCCCAACAGGATGGCGGCGATGACCGGCCACCAGCAGTGCAGCCAAGCGTCCTTGATGATCTCGACATGGAGCGGGATCGCGGCGCGCAACGGCTGGCCCAGATGATCCGTCGTCTCCAGCACCACGTGCCCGGTGGGTTCGGCTCCCGCCGTGACGCCTTCCGGACAGTGGTTGACCCGCAGCCGTAGCGGATAGCGCTGGTTGCCGCCTTCTTGGATGCGCAGCTCGCGACCGCGGGCTGTAAGCTCAGTGAAACCCTGGCCAAGGTCGACTTCCAGCACCGAACGGCCGCGCGCATAGTCGCTGGAGACTTTCAGATCAAATTGGCCGCGGACTTCGACGAAGCGCAGATCGAGTGTCGCCTGACCGACCGACCGGCTGGTGAGCCGCCCCAGGTCCAGCGCGCCGGGCGGACCGAAGCGGATGGTCCCCTTGACGTCCAGCCGAGCCTCAACCGCTGCCGACTCGCTGCCGCCCACCGGGGTGTAGGTAACATCCAGTGCGGCGACCTGGTCGGGGGTCCAGTGACGGGCGTAGATCCCGTCACCGGCCGCGTGATCCCCGTCGCGGCCGTCATCACCGAGGTGGAGTTGACTGTCACCCACGCGCGCCTGCACCAGATCAGGCGGTACCAGCGCTGTCGCCACCCCGGCCGGCTGGGCCTGGACCGCCACCTGGATGGTCCCACCGATGAAGGTCTGCGGCGGTGTCAGCACCGCCAGCTTCCAGGCGGCCGAGGCGACCTGGGTGCGCTGCTGTTGCTCGGCTTCGAGATACTGGCTGGCGAGCCGCACCGAGAAGGTCGAGGCACCCGCCTTCATGAACTGGACCCGGGCGGTCATCAATCCGTCGTCGGCGCTCGCGTCGCCGTCCTGACCATCGTCGCGGAAGACATAGCGGGTACCGTCGATCAGTGCCTCCACGACGAGTCCGGGGATCTCACCCGGCCGTGGGATGCGTTGGCCGGTGCTGTCGTCGATCAGTTCGAGCGTCAGCGGCACCGGCTCGCCCTGGGCTGTCGTGGGCGGGGTGTTGACCCGCAGACTGACCGAGAAGTCCTGGATCAGGTACCAGCCGGCCGCGCTGCTCAACCCGGTCACCGTGAAGCGCCAGACACCCGCGTCCGGCCGCACCAGCCGCACGATACGATAGCCGCGGATCAGTTCATCGCGACCGCGGGTCTCGCCCGACCGGTACCCGAGTTCGACCGCCGCGGCCGACGGGTTCCCGGCATCGGGACTGATGTCGCCCACGGGTCCCTGCGCCGCGACCAGCAGGAAGGCCTCGCGCACGAAAGGCGCCACCTTGGCGGCAATAGTCGTCGCGCCGGGAGCGAGTTCGCCCGAATCCGGAGCCTTGGCGCCCAGGAAGCGCTGGTAGATGAGACCGATGGCGGCGAGCAGTTCGGTCGGGGTCTGCGCCGTCGTAGGGATGTCGTACTCACTATGCGGCAGCTTGCCGCCGATACCGAGACCGACGAATGCGGTATGCACACCGGCCGCCCGCAGATCTTGCAGGACCTGATTACTCTCCGCACGGCAGGAATCGCGGCCGGCGTCGGCGATGACGATGAGCAGCCGCTCCGGCGCGCGCGACTGTTCGAGCGCCTGTTTGGCGCTCAGCAGCGGCACGATGAAGTTGGTCGGTCCGCCATAGGTCGCCCGCGCATCCAGCGCCTGCTTGAAACCGGTGAAGTCACCCGCCTGCAAGTCGAGACGCCGACCCGGGTCCGTCTGCATCACGCACTCGGGGCTGTCGGGCATCCAGGCCAGGGTCAGATCGTCATCCGGGCCCAGCATGTCAGTCAGGATCTTGATCGCCTGGATGGCCAGCCGCGGCCGGTCGTTGCGGGCCTCGCGCATCGAGGTCGAGGTGTCCAGGACGACCGCCAGATGCCGCTGCGGCTTGGGCTTGACCCCCGTGTCGGCCTGCCCGAACGCCGCGGCCGGCAGCAAGGTCAGCGTGAACAGCATGAGCAACAGCCGCGGGATCATATAAATTGCATCCGGAACCACAGACTGTCCTCGCTCGTCGTCAATTGGTACGCCTGGTGGACCTGCAGCAGATAGACGCCGGCCCGGTTGGGTGCCAGCAGCACACCGTCGCTGCTGCTGACCTTGACCCCGCGCACCGGCCGCAGCCCATAGAGCGCATTCGCCTCGGGTCGGACCCAGCCCAGCAAAGCGCCCTGGCCGTCCGTCACCTGGCGCTCCGCCTTGCGCGCGAACAACAGCCGCAACGGGTGCGCACGCGGCAGGCGGTGCGCCACGAAACGCTGCGGATTGGCCACGCCGGCAACCGCGTAGCCCAAATCCTCCGGCAAGGCCACCCGCGGGCGCAGCAGCAAGCGCGCCAGCAGCAGACCCAGCGCCAATAATAGGAACGGCAGCACCGATGACCAGCGCAGATCCGGCGCCCGCGCGACCAGCACCGTGGTTTGGAATTCATCGATCACGTCGAAATGATCATAGGGCGCATGATCAAGGATGAACCGCAGCTTGACCGTCGGCGGTTTGAGCGGGTCCCCATCCGCATAGGGGCCAAGCATCACACAAAGCTCATGCTCGCCGCCGACACCGCCGCGGCGCACCAATGATTCCAGCGACCGCTGTTTGCTCTGCGACCAGTCATCACGCGGTTGGGGCTGGACCGATTGGAAGCCGATCCCCTCGCCGTCCAGTGTAAAACGCGCGCCGCGCAGGTCGCCGGTGATGGCGCCGGGGTCCGCGATCAGCGAGGCCCGGACATTGAAGCCGGGGTTGCCCTTGGCGCTCTCCAGACGGGTGCCGTACTCCTCGCTCAGAATGAAACGCGTACAGGCCCGTTCACCGCGTCCGAGCGCACCGCTCGCCTGATTCTTGAGCGTACCGCTCGGCGGCTGCACGGCAATCCCCAGCCGCGGATAGACCAGCACCTCGAATGGATCATCAGCACCGCGCATGGCCACCGTCTTATTGTGCCGGTCGACATTCACGGTGACATGCGCGGTATAGGGCTCGGTCTCCAACCCGGCGAGCTGGTTCTTGGTGAATTGCGTCTGCGACCAATAGCGCCGCCCGCCGGCCGCCGGATCGTCCCAATGATGGCTGTCGGCGATGCCGGTCCCATCGGCGTCATTGATATTCCAGGGCGCCCCGCCATCCGGCCGCGGCTGTTTCAGCCAATACGTGAGCTTCAGTGTCGCCGGGATGCCCTGGGTACCGGCGGCCGAGGTCACGAGAAAATCGAGCACACAGGGACGCTCGGCCATGGTGACGAAAGCCCCCGCTGCTAGGCAGGACACCGCGCCGCCTTCCCGTGCACCGGGCGGCTCCCGATGCTCACGCAGGGCCACGGTCAGATTCGTCGGACGCAAGACGAAGAGCGACACGTCGCCGCCGCCCTCGATGCGCACCGGATAGTCCCCCGGCGAGGGCGTCAACTCCCAGCGCAAGGTGTAGCTGCCGCCGGCCTCACTGGCCGCAAGCTGATGTTGTTTCATCAGGGTTCCGCCGGACGGCGGCAGCAGCACCAGACCGGGCGGTGCCGGCGTGGAGAGCCCGACCGGGTCCAGCTTCAACGCCACCACCGCCGCCTCCGCCGGGCCGACATCACGATGCAGATTCAACCCGAGTGTCGCCGTGCCGATCCGATCCTTGCGGTCATCCGGAAAGTGCAGATAGCCGAAACTCTCCGAAAAGAGCTTGATCATGGTCGCTGGAAGCTCATCCCCGGTACGGATGATGAAAAAGCCGGGAAAGGCGCGCTCGGCATAGCGGCCGGACGCCACATTGGCCTCATCCGCCTGCTCGATCGCCGTGAAGAAAGGCCGGCCGGACTGCTCGGCGTCCGGGCCGAACATGATCACATAGAGCCGCGCCTGCTGCGCCGCGAGTGCCGGCAGCAACTGCCCCTCGATGGTCGCCCGGTCACCCTCGGGATTGACTGATTTGCCGTCGGTAATCAGGACGATGGTTCGGGTGATGGCCGCGCTGTCCCGGCTCGATACCGGGGGCAGGTCGGCGAGTGCGCGCGCGATGCCCGGTGCGTAATAGGTATTCATCGCATCGAACGGCAGCCGCGCCGCGCTCAATTCGGCGATGAAGGCCGGGCGCGCGGCCATACCCTTGGCGCGTCGCGGCGTCGCCGTACTGATCGGCGGCTGAGCGCCGGTCCATTTCTGTTGGTCGAAGGGGATGACCGCGAAACTGTCCGGATTGTCCGCCTTGTCGGGGTCGGGCTTCAGCAGGTCATGCAGCAGGATGGTCGAGAGGATCGACAACCGGCCCGGGTCATTGGCCGGCTCCGGCCAGCCGCAGGCCGGGCCGCACATGGACTTGGAGGTATCGATGATGACGCGCACATGGTCGCCGGTGGAGCCGAGGTCGCGCGATGCCGCCATGACGCCGCCGCCATGGAGCAGGAGTGCGCAGAGGATCATGCGAAGCGCCCGATTCATGCGCCTTCCCCGAGCTTGATCAGCGTTGCGGTCGGCTGCGGACGGTCCGCGCAGCGGACCCTACGGTCACACCGTGACCTGTAGGGTCCGCTGTGCGGACCGGCGACCGTGCAGATCGCGCGGTGGCCGGGTTTATGATCAAGGTCGCCGCGCCGACGCGAGGTCGAACGGCTACAGCCTCGACCTCCGGTCTTCTTATGGCCGGAGCGATGATCAAGGCCCGGAACCGTGCCCGGGCCGCTGAGGACCAGTGCCACCACTGCCATCAATCTGATCATCTGCATCATCGCATCTCTGCTGGTCAAGGCACGCGCGCCCCGGCATCGATCCCGTGCGCCGATTTTGCCCCCCGCGCGGCGCTGAGTCGACCACCGCCGCATCGCGACCGACTAAGATAGAGGCCATCGACAATCCGCCGGCGCCCGAGAGCGGGTGACGGGCCTTGATCATCGGCGGCATCACTGCACGTATCGCCTTCGCATCGGATGTCCGGACCTGGCCTTGGGCGTAGGGGCGGGTTTGAAACCCGCCCCTACCTCCGGTGATCGCGCGGGAGGCTTATACTACCCTGCCGCGAGGAACCGCTGACGAGAATCACGGAGTATTCGCACCATGCCATTGACGATCACATTCGCAGCCGACCCGCCGGATCGCGGGACCCTGGTCGTTCGCGGTTTACCGCAGGACTGGCCCGAGGTGCTGGTCGCGGTGCAGCGCGACGATGACGCCAGTTTCCTGACCGTTCACCGGCTGTGGGCTCAGGCCCCCAGTTGGCACCCTTGCGCCCGGCTGGACGGCGGCGCCGCGGAGACCACCCGATTCGAGGCGGGTCCGGCGCTGACCGCGGGGATCCGCGCGGCCGGTGAGACCCCGCTGCGGGTGCATCTGCGGCGCGGCGACTTTGCCGACAGCGTGCCGCTCCTGGTCCCGATCACGCCTGTCACCCTGCCGCCGGACCCGGCTCCGCCGACCACGCCCGAGCCGGGTGCCGATACATCGCCGCAAACCCCGGCGCACCCGTCCGACCGCCCCGCGCCGTCGGTTCCCGAACCTGAGCCCTCGCTCGATTGGGCCAAGGCCGTCAACGCGGTGCCGGCCGCCCCGCGAACGCCGCCAGGGACACTGGATTCCAGGGTGCCGGACCCGGACCCCGTCCCCTTCCGGATCAAGTGGCGATTGGCGCTGCCGGCCCTCGTCATCATCGGCTTGGGGGGCCTGCTCTGGGCCTATCTGACAACCGACCGGGTGCAGCCGACCCCGGCGGGAACCGGAACCGCGACCGGGCGCGCCGACCCAACCGAAAGTGCCGCGGGGACCGGCAAAGCACTCTACCTGGACCTGAAACGCCGGGGCCTGCCCGCGGCAGACATCTTCACCCGCGCCGAGCAGGCGGAACAGGCCGGCGACTGCGAGGCTGCCATCCGGCTCTTCATCGACGCGGCCAAAGGCGACGCGGGGCTCGCCGAGCGTCTGGGTCGACGCTATGACCCCGAGGGCTTTCAGTCATCCCCCTGCTTCCCCGAACCCAAGCCGGACAGCGCGCTGGTCTGGTACCAAGGGGCGGCTGAGCAGGCGATCCCCAGGGCACAACGGCGCTACGGCGAACTCTTGCTCGGCGAGGCGGCCGCAGGGCCCATCTATCAGGATGCGCTCGACTGGCTGCGCAAGGCCGCCGCGGCGGGCGATGCGACAGCGCAACAGCGGCTTGACGCGCTTGGAGAACACTGATGAACAGCCGAGCGGATCGACACGGACACCGAATGATGGCCTTTGTCTGGGACGTCTGCACCCCGGTCCGGGCGCGAACCACGCGCGTCTGGCTGCTGATCGGCCTGCTCGCCATCGGCGCCGGCGCACTGGTCACGGCCGCCGAGCCGCTGCATCCCCAGGGCAAACGCGATATCTACGAGCGGGTCCTGACCCGACCCGGCGCCATGATCGCCGCGACCCCAGGCACTCCCGGACAGGATTTGATCAAGGCCCTATCCCGGCTCTATGTTTTCGCCCGGCAGGACAGCGCCGGGCAGGAGTGGCTGCAAGTCGGGACAGGCATTCAGGACCAGAGCATCCTCGGCTGGCTGCCCGCGGCGCAGACCGTGCCCTGGAAGCAGCAACTCACGCTCGCCTTCACCAACCAGGGCGCCGGGCGCGAACCGATGCTGTTCCTGCGCGATTGGGATGACCTGCGGGCGGTCCTCGACAGCCCGGGCCCGGGGCCAGCCGCACAGGCCCTGCGGACGACCGTCGCCCAGGGCCAACCCGACCCGCGGGTCCTGGCCGTCGAGCCCGCCAATTTCATCGACTTCAGCAAACAGTTCTACCTGCTGCCGATCCTCGACTTCACCGAATACCGTGCCGCCACCGGTGACAAAATCCGGGCACTCAAGGTCGCTTCGGTCACCCTGCCCGATTCGGCCGCCGCACCCGCGGGGACCCCGCCGCCGGGCGTCGCGCCCCCGACTACGGCTGCCGCGCCCCTGGCCGGCACGGACTATCGCGCCGCCGTTCTCTTCGTCATCGACTCCACGGTCTCGATGGGACCCTATATCGCCAAGACCAAGGCCGCCATCGCGCGCTTTTATAAGCAGATCCAGCAGGCCGGGCTGGGTGATCGGGTCGCCTTCGGCCTGGTCGCTTTCCGCGCCGCCTCCCAGGACCCGGCCAAGACGCAAGCACTCGAATTCGTCGCCCGCACCTATGTCAACCCGGCCCAGGTTCAGGGCGGACAGGACTTCCTGACCAGGGTCCGCGACCTGGATGAGGCGCGGATCTCCACCGACCACTTCGACGAGGACCCCTACGCCGGTCTCAAGACCGCGCTCGACACGCCCGACTGGAAACAGCGCTTCGCCGAGCGTCATCTCATCCTGATCACCGACGCCGGGGCGCTCGACGGCAGCCAGCGCGACCCGACCACTGGGCAGCCCGTCCAGTCCACCACTGGCTTCAATGCCGACCAAATCCGCGGCATCGCCGCCGAGGCCGGGACCTCGATCGCCGTCCTGCATCTGCTGACCCCGGAAGCGCGCCGCCAAAACGATACCGAGCGCGCCGCCGCGCAGTACCAGACCCTGTCGGACAATGCGCTGAATCAGCAGAGCGCCTATTTCCCCATCCCCGACGGCAGCGTCGCCGCCTTCGGCCGGGCCATCGATGTCTATGCCGGACGTCTGATCGAGAACCTCGCGCGCGCGACCGGCAGCCCGGACCCCAAGGCCACACAACACAGCAGCGGCAAAACCGCAACCCGACCGGCTCCCGCCGCGGCAACGCCCGACGACGACCAGGCCGCACGCATCCGCGCCATCGTCGACAGCCTGGGCCATGCCGCCCGGCTGGCCTATCTGGGCCAGGTCCAGGGCACGCGGGCACCGGAAGTCTTCCAAGCATGGATCAGCGACAAGGACTTCGCCGACCCCTCCATCACCGCGGTCGACGTGCGCGTCCTGCTGACCAAGGACCAACTCTCAGACCTGCAGCAAGTCCTGAAGAGCATCGTCGAAGCCGCCGAATCCGATCTGAACGCGGACGACAGTTCGCGCCGGTTCTTCGACCGTCTCGCCTCGGTCGCCGCCAAATTCAGCGTTGACCCTGCCGCCGGCGGTATCCAAAAAGCCACTCAACTGGCCGACCTGGGCCTGCTCGGCGAATACCTCCAGGGTCTCCCCTACAAGAGCGACGTGCTCACCCTGACCCAGGACACCTGGACCCGGTGGGGCACCATGCGGCAGGTCGAATTCATTGACCAGTTGAAGAAAAAGATTCGGCGGTACAGCGTTTATTATGCGGATCAGGGGCGGTGGGTCGACCTGGCGCAGCGGGCTGCGGCGGATCCTGCTGAGCAGGTTTATCCTATTCCGCTTACTGACCTGCCGTGAGGACACTGACGTTTCAGGGTGTGGCCGGAAAGAGCGTCGATGCCGATGTATGCGCTCTGCGGACTACCGCTGGCGGGGTTCGGTCGACGCGAACGGAAATGCCAAGGGGATCTGGGCGCCACCGCATCCACTTTTCGTGCAAAAACGTTGATGCAGATCACAATGGTACACTTGCAAAACTTCCATCTGTCGAAGAACATAAGCAAAGAATGACGGGGTTTAGCCATCGCCCGACTCTGGCACTCCTGGACCATCCGCGTCACCGTACCGTCCGGAAACGGTCGACAGGGTCCATGTGGGTCGGCCGCCAAGGCGCTCGCGGGGAGCTGATGTGTTTTGCCGGTCTGCGAAATTCAGTCGAGTACCCTAAGTGGCCCGTGGCTGGCTAGCACGCAACTGGCCCGTTTCGACCTAGAACACATTAGCATCTTCAAACAGCAAACATAAGCACTTGAGAATGTTTTTAAGATTGGAAGGCGATCAAGGAGATACGTTAGAGGCAAGCGTGACTGAGTTTGTCCCCCTTGACTACGAAGAATTGGCTAAAATTCCAATTCTAAAAGGAAAAGATATTTCTTTTCGTATAGTCGCGAAGTCTGATAAACATTCAATAAACGACGAGGGAAGTACCGTAAATACAACTCTAACATTTAATGTTAATTTTCCTCATCAAGTTTCCATTTTCGCGCTTGTGGAAGGAGGGTGGCTTCCTCCTCCATTTGTGATGTCAAAATTGTTCATGATGGATCGAAATGTTGTATCCGTACTAAAACAGTTAAATAACGGCTCATCTCGAAAAGATCATATTGCAACTGAATGGTGGACAAATCTTCTTTCAGACAAAGATGTTTTAATAAATCCTGTTTTTTATGCTTTAGAAGGTTGCAACAAGAAGGCACCTACATATTCAGAATTTGTCAGGAGTTTTGACGAGGCGGTTGTAGAAATTCAATCTGCTTTACCTGGGGTATCGGTCATCAATTACCAAGGCATTCATTATAAAGCAGCATATACTGTCATAGAGGAACTTAGTGAAAAACTATCAAAAGAAGCAGATTTTTTGTTGGATGTTGTACCTTTAGTCAAAAACAGGGTGCATGCAAAAAATCTCGATCAAATAAAGAACGTAATTATTTCAAAAGCCAAAGACCGAGGTGTTGTCCAAAGTCTTGCGTTTTTAGCTGCCCTTTCTTGTTTATACGAGTCAGATCAAGAATATACATATCCCGTTGCGCGTAAAATAATCAAGCCAAAAAATGCTTATAGCGAAGGGGATGCTTACAATGCTCTTAATGATCTCAGAATATTGCAACTAGCAACTTCGGTAAGAGGCGCAATAAACGAAAAGTTTTCTGTATGCACTCAGGATGTTGCATTAGCCCTTTTTTGGTGTGGGTTAGCTCCAATGATAGATAATTTTGTTGACTCGAAGGTCACTATAACATTTAAGTTTAGCAAGCATTTGTTTCCAAGAATGCCGCTGAATGCTGTTGATGACATTCAATTCGCACTTTCATCGCATTAATGCTCAGGGATAAGGGGCCAGGCTCGAATGGCACTGACTTAAGCTGCAGCTTTTAAGAATCAGCGACTTGCAGGCGGATCGCCAAGCAGTCGCTTGAGTGGAAGCGGCATTTTCCGGGGTATTTCCTGGCTCCGGCCTGGTCCGCAACAGCTTTTCCCTCGCTTTGCAGAATAATAGGGGACAGTGCGGCCTGGCAAGGTGAATAATAGGGGACGAATAATAGGGGACAGACGAATAATAGGGGACAGTGCGGCCTGGCAAGGCCGCGTGTTCTAGCGGGTGGGAATCCCGCCTGGGTAATCGTGAGCCGCGAGCCCAGTATTGAGCCTTGCGGCGCGTGTGGTAACAGACGCGTCGATGTG